>Ga0172366_10004777_pt1 | contig 10693 bp, 10 predicted proteins | sample LakKivSesite69cm_FD_114533 | JGI IMG/M metagenome (GOLD analysis project Ga0172366, IMG submission 114533) | Sediment microbial communities from Lake Kivu, Rwanda - Sediment site 69cm | ecosystem: Environmental > Aquatic > Freshwater > Lake > Sediment | place: Rwanda: Western Province, Lake...
ACCTATGGAGACATTACAATCTATAAAAAGGGCAGGAGCCGACATAATTTTGGCATACTACGCCCTCAAAGTAGCTCAGCTTTGAAAAAGGAAACCGAACTAAAGGAGAGATTTTTCACGCGCAGTGTACAGTGAAAAAGAAACTCAAAAACGGCACTTTTCTACGCTTTAAACCGCTTGAGAATTATGTATCATATAAAAACTGTCGTGAGGGCTTAAACGAGGACTTTCAGCTACACGACCCCCCCCATATCTTTATGTTGATCTTTCGGGTATGCACTATTATATCAGAAGAGTTTTTATCTCTTTCTTGAACCGTGAAGAAAATTTCACTAAATGCTTATGTTTTCTGTGATGCATTACAAAAATATGTGCTTGGAACAGAATCACGTCATCATGGAGACGGAAAATCTTACAAAGAAATTCGGTGATGTTATTGCATGTAAGAATATTTCTTTGAAACTTTTTCAAAACGAGATACTGGGGGTCATTGGGCCAAATGGAGCAGGTAAGACAACTCTTCTGTCCATGATTTCTGGGGAGTTAGCCCCAAGTTCAGGAAAAATCAAAGTCTTCGGGATGGATGTTCTAAAATATCGTAATGCCATAAAACCTATGTTAAGTGTAATGCCTCAGGAATATGGACTATACGGTCACCTCACAATAGAGCAACATATAAACTTATTTGGAAGGCTTTCAGGGCTAAGTAGATCAGTGGCGAAGAATAGAACTAGGGAAATAATAGGTTCGCTTGGTCTTGGCGAGCACAGCGATAGGAAAATAGAGCAGCTTTCTGCCGGTTGGAAACAGAGAGTCCTCCTTGCAATGTCCCTTGTACATAAGCCGAAAATTGCGCTACTCGATGAACCTACATCCAAGCTTGATCCTCTTGCTAAAAGGAAAACATGGAAGTATATTGAGCGTCTCAAAGAAATGAAAACAAGTATAATCTTAACTTCTCACGACATGCAGGAAGTTGAAATACTTTCAGATCATATAATATTTATAAACAATGGATGCGTCATAGCAGAAGGGAGAGCAAAGGATCTCAAAAATCAAATAGGGGCGAAGTTCTCCGTTCTGCTAAGATGTCGCGCCTCATCTTCGATACCACAGAAACTCGTTTCGTTCCTGTCTTCTAACGAAAGGGTTTATAACCTACAAGTATCCTTACATGAAATCAGATTTTTGACACCAACAGAGTTACCGCGTAGATTTTACGATGAAATGTTAGCTATGTTTGGAAACGCAATAGAAGAGTTCACTGTATCAACCCCCAGCGTAGAGGAGGTGTTTCTCACCCTTGCTGATGAAAAAGACTAACTTACAAAAAAATGCTTACGACATTCTTACGATAAGTTACATTCAGCTCTTAGAATTTAAGGCAAACATGTTACTTCACATCCTCGTTTCTGTGATGATTCCTTTAGGGTTTATGATTCTTCTGGAGCTAATTGTAGGCAATCTGACGGAGATAGATAAAATTCAGTTCATGAGCGGGGCACTAACAACTACAATCATGGTCTCCAGCCTCAATTCCCTAGGGCAAGAGGTGGCAGCTGACAGGTTCATTCTTCGATTAAAGCTATTCATTACACGTCCTGTGAATCCGTTTGCGTACGGAATCGGAATGTTAATTGGAACAAGTTATGGAATGTTCATTGGTGTTGGAGTAATCCTTGCTTATTCCATTTTGGTGTGGAATGTCAGTATTTTTGGGTCGATGATAAACTTCATAGTGGTTTTGCTTCTAAGCTGGTTGTCTCTAGCCGGAGTTGCTCTGTTAGTAGGTGCTAACTCAACAAATCTCAGACAAGCAATGGCATTGCTATCTGTCCTGTCTTTTGGCCTGATATTTATAAGTCCTATATATTATCCTATAGAGAATCTTCCAACGGTGATACAACACTTTGCTCGTATAATACCTGCAACGTATGTTGCCATGGGCATAAAAAACTGTATTCTAGGAAGGGGAATTTTTATTGAGGTCATTGCTCTAGCGCTCACAACACTCTTCACAATGTTTTTTTCAGCCAAAAAGCTACATTGGGGGGCGAGATAGTGGTAATTGCAAACCACAGAATCGTCAAAATAAAAAAGGCACCATACACATTGTTCATCTTGCCGGACATTCCCCAGTGGTTTGTTACGGATTCCCAAGGTGAAAATGCCGCTGCAGAACTGCTTAATGTAGATAACAAAGCCTCAAAATTGATGCTAACTGAAAATGCAAAAGAAGAGCGCCTATCAATGTTTGAGTATTTTAACAGGAAGCTCCAGAAACTTGAATGGGCATCACGAAACGAGACAAAAAAGTTGATACTCAAAACTTTAGACGTAGAAGTCACCAGCGCTTGCAATCTTCGATGCCTATATTGTTATAACAACTCTGGACTGAAGACTTCAAACGAACTATCCATGCAAGAATTTAAAGACGTATTTTACGAAGCAAGACAGCGCGGTGTAGATACTTTAACTATTTCTGGCGGGGAACCCTTTATGAGGAAGGACTTAAGCTGCATTGTGAACTCAGCAAAAGATTTGGGAATACAGAATATACAAATCCTCACAAATGGAACACTGATCAAAAGTTCTGATATTAAATGGATAAGGGATCTGAGAATTACCCTACAGGTTAGCCTTGACGGTAGTACAGCTTCCATAAACGACATTGTGAGAGGAAAAGGAACATACAAAAGGATAATTAAAACGTCAAGTTCCCTTCAAAAGAACGATATCAAAATGGGTCTCTCCTGTACAATTCTCAAGCCTAATCTGCAGGATTTGCCCAGATATCTCAACATAGCAGAAAAATTTGGTGTAAAGTTCGTAAGGCTTGGACTTCCCACTCTAATGGGCAGAGCCCTGAAAAATAGGTTCTTAATTCCAAGTGTTAGAGAGCTCATAAAATACTTTAGAGGAGTGTTCACGTATTTAGAAAACGCAAAAATTAGGCCACTTGGTTCGATACGAATTTTAGAAATCTGGAACTTGAAGGGTAGAATATCTAACATACTGAAACGAACGAGGTGTGCAGGGAATTTTGGTATGTTAATTTCAAGTGAGGGAAACATCTTTCCCTGCTTCAATTTATGCAAAAACGAATTTCTAGCTGGTAATGTACGAAAGGATTCCATCGAACAAGTCTTCCGAAATTCGCCAATTTTCCGACAATGCCGAAAGAATAGAGTTGATAGGATCACGAAGTGTGCAGCTTGTGAAATAAAGTATTTTTGCGGTGGGGGGTGTGCTGGCAGAGCTTTCGAATATAATCGTGACATGTATACATCAGATCCTTTGTGTCCCGTGCTGAAAAGCATCTTTCTAAATTCTATGTTTAGTGTAGCAAAATATGTCTCCTCAAGCCACAATCTCATTTTGAGTTCCAAGCCAGGTGGAAGTGTTTCAATATGAGTTTTCAACCAAGTGTTTCAAAAATTCTGTATACACAAGAAAGCACAAACACTCCTGTTCTTCACGAAAAGCTTTGCAAGCTGCGGCTAAGGAACTCGATAATATACTTGATGCCTGACATCCCCCTATGGTTTACCACAGATGATTACGGGGAAATTATAATTGACTGCATTCTATCACAGGATTTGCCAGACATGGACATATTGAGAAAGCTTTTACATGAAACTTCTCACATTTCATGGTCCCACGCCAACAAAGCTCTAGTCCGTATTAGGAGAAAGCTATCGTGGCTTCTGTCTCAAGATGTTTTGAGCTTTGATGAGCGTCAAATAAACTGTATGGTATTGGAACTAACTAACAGATGTAATTTCCGCTGTAAACATTGTTTTGCATCAAGAGATAAAGAAGAGGCTAATGAATTACCCCTAGATGTTGTAGTCAGAGTAGTACATGAAGCAAACGAACTGAACGTTTTGAACGTGGCTCTAACAGGTGGCGAACCACTTCTCAGGAAAGACCTTTTCGAAATACTAGAAGCGATAAATGATGAGGGGATGTCAACTCTTTTGCTCACGAATGGCAGCTTGGTAACTGAAAAAATCGCCAAAAAACTCTCAAAATATGATAAATTGAGAATACAGGTGAGTCTAGAAGGGAGTCGTCCCGAGATTAATGACGTTATAAGAGGAGGAGGGACATTTGAACTCGCTTTAAGAGGAATAAATAACTTGATGAGAGAAGGGTTGCCCGTATTCTTGTCATGTACAATCTTAAGACCTAACCTTGATGATTACGCCGATTTTATCCATTTAGCATCTGATTTAGGTGTGCAACGCATAAGACTTGGTGTACCAACAAGAGCAGGGAGGTTGCTTCTACATCCTGAGTTAGTTCCGAACGATGAAGAATTGGTTAATTATTACGTTGCTGTTAGAAACTTTATCAAAAATAGCGCAAAGCACATAAGAATTGGAGAGCTCGAATCCTACGTAAACAGAATAGCTGGCATGTTCAAATTTTCTCGGTGTGCTGGAGATAAATCTTTTCACATATCATCTAAAGGCGTAGTTTCACCATGCACTAATTTGATTGATTCAGTCTTTGATGAAGATGATGAAAGTATTTACAGACATTCACTTTTTGATATTTACAAGAACGCTCGCGTTTTTAACTTTTTCAGACAAATTGTTGTCGATGAAATTAGAAGATGTAGAAATTGCCCCCTTAAATACATATGTGGTGGGGGTTGTCGCGGTTTGGCCTACCAAGTTTATCAAGACATATTATCACCTGATCCAAATTGCACTCTACACAAGGAATTATTGGTGAGATTAATGGCTGAGGTTATTAATTATCCGAACTCTCCTAGAAATTTAGCCTTCAGTCTTGAGGGTGGTCCAGACTATGCGTCTAGGAAATATTCCTATCATTAAAGAAAGGAGATTAAACTGCATAAATTGGCTACTAGAGGGAAAATATAGGATTATTGATGCTGGTGAAATTAAGGTCATAATCTTCCCAGAAATACCTTTATGGTTTGTAGTAGACAAAAAAGGTTTTTCAGCCATAAAAAGGATAGCTGAACAAATTGATTTAGAGGAAGACAATTTCGATTTGGCTGATCCGAAATTCAGTAGTGCAAGCCCACCCAGCCCAAGAGGCTATATAAAGTGGACTAAGAAGAAGATAAATGAACTCGGTTCTAATGTAATATCTCCCTCTTTCAGTGAAAGATTTGACTCCTTAGTACTGGAAATTACTGATACGTGTAATTTACGTTGTCCACACTGCTATGTCGAGTCTGCGCCATTAAAGCACAATAACTTGTCAAGTGAAGATATAATCAGGGCTGTAGGAGAGGCTTATGAAATTGGTCTACGGAGCATCGCTCTGACAGGCGGCGAGATTTTTACTAGAAGTGATATTTTTGAGATTTTAGATGAAATTTATCCGATATCCGAAGACATGAGACTCCATCTTTATACCAACGGAACACTGCTTACTGAGAACATGTTTGCACAAATGAACCCTAAACAAAAACTCACGCTCGTCATTAGTTTAGACGGAAGTTCCCCAGGGATACATGATAGAATTCGGGGAAAGAATTCTTTTGAGAGAACAATCAGATGTGTAGAGCTTGCAAGAGAGTTCAACTACCCAGTGATATTGCAGTGCACAATCTTCTCGCATAATATTAATGATTACGAAAATATAATTGAACTTGCAGAGAAACTTGAAGTGAAGAAGTTAACGTTCAATCCTTTACAAACGCTCGGGCGACTACGAAAAAACATTGAGTTAAGACCTTCCGTTGATGAACTAGCCAGACTTGATGAGAATATAGAACGATTTGTAAAAAGTCGCTGTGAAAAAGGGATTGCTCTTAACGTTAAAGTCTATGGTCCGCTTCATTGGGCAAGAACTAGAATGTGTTATACGGGTCGTTGGATACGGTGCTCTTCTCACCCCAGCATCCATATATTTCAGGACGGTTCAATTAGTTTTTGTCAATTTTATCGAAATCTCAGCAAAAAGCTGAACATCAAGAAGATCTCATTAGCGAAGGCTATTAGCTCGTGGGAATTCACTAGAATTAAAAAGATGAACGTGGTGGATCATATCTATACATGTCAGTCATGTACATTCAAATATATTTGTGGAGGGGGATGTCGAGGAATCGCTAACCATTATGGTAAAAATTTCTTCGATCCCGATCCGACTTGCGAAGACTATAGAAGAGCATTCTTTCTTCTAATGCTTTGCTCAGCAAAATACAGCAAATCTCCTCACAATCTGACATGGAGAGCTTATACAAGTGAATCAGCATGATTGAGAATTTTGGAGAGCTAGAGAAGATAGTGTCATTGGCCCAAAGAAGAAATTGTGAGTTTGCCGAGGCGCGAGAGATCCAAAAATCCCTAACAACGGTCACTGTAATAGGCAAGGATTTCAAAAAATTCAACTTCAATGAGAAAGGATATAACTTTCGGATCATAAAGAAGGGTAGATTATCATTCAATTTTTCAGAAAAGCTAGACAAACTAGAGGAGATGGCAGAAATTGAGACTAGGAAAGTCTCAGAAGTGAGGCACAGCTACAAGCTTGCAGAAACTGATCAGAAGCCTACTACACTTAACATAGATAGTGAATACATTGAAAAAACTCCATTGGAAGAGTTTCGAAAAGTACTGTGCGGCAGCTACGTTTCTACCAGAAGAGCGAAATGCATATTTGGAGTGATTGATAATCTAAGGAGACATGCATATGTGAATTCTGAACACTTCCAGCTCCGCTCGACCACGAATCACTTGTTCCTCACGATAACGGTCTTGCCAAAAAGCCGAAAATACATTTTAAGTGAAGCCATACCAATGATGTCTACCTCAGACATAAACGAAGACCTTATTAGCGAAAATACCGAGGCGTTAATAAAAGAGGCTGAGGTGTTCTCTAGCGCAAAAACAATTAAGCCGCAGAAAACAATAAGTGTAGTACTGAGTCCACAAATTGCAGCCTCTTTTATACATGAATTGGTACATCAGCTAGAAGCTGACATAGTTCTTAAAGGTAAATCAGATCTTGTGAAGAGAAGTTCGTTAGGACTCAATCAAAGTCTTACCGTCATCGACACCGCTGGAAAGAAAGATTTTGGTTGGCGCTATTCATACGATGATGAAGGGGTTAAAAAAAGGGGAACCGTTCTCATAGAAAAAGGGAAAGTACGAAATTTCCTGCAAAACAGAGAAACTGCAGCAAGATCAGGGGAAGCTTTAACTGGTAACGCTTACGTTCATGGTTACAAGTTTCTGCCCATTGTAGCACAAAGATTTATCGAAGTGAAGAAAGGAGACCACTCATTTCACGAGATACTAGAAGAAATTGGGGAGGGTCTGTACCTCTTTCGCCCTCCGCAGGTAGATATTGCTAAATACGATGGAAAGGAAATCATGATTAAAATCCTTCACGGTTATCAGATTAGAAACGGAACTCTAGCAAGACCCGTAAAGAACATTGTAGTAAAGACTAACAATATTTCAGAAACGCTGTCAAATTTAGTTGTATTTTCAAAGGAGAGGGAAACGGTGTTTGTGTCGTGCGGTAAGTATGGTAGAGAGTATATAATCGGGGTTTTAGCTCCCTATGTAGCCACAAAGTTCAACGTACGTCCAGCTGGTGGATTGAGCGTTATACCGCCTACGTTAAGACTCTAGCAATTCTATGATCAATGACATACAACGCAGTCGAGCAGAACGTCAGCAAGCTACGATGCGTTCATAAAAAAGTTGAGTAAGGGTTCACTGTAAAAATAGAGTACCATTTGTGGACCGAGCAAAAAAAGGAGGGAGGTGGAGTTTAACCTTCCGACTATTGTCAGCTAGGGCAAGAGTAAGCAAGTGATCTCAGTCCGAACTCGGTTGTTACCTCATCCAAAACTGCAACGCCACATTCAGGGCATGTTGTCATTGCTTCGTCAATTTCTGTTCCGCAGAATTTGCACTTCATGTTTTCTACCCTCAGAATACCGAGGATATCAAATTCTGTATATAACTCATTAGTGAGATAAATTTCACTATCAAATGACCTGAGAAACCGACTTACACTACAAAATTAGATTATGCAAATCTTCTCTGAGCGAAATCAAATTCTCTCTTCCCAGGATTCCGATACAATTGAGAGATCTTTAGTAACCTTGAGTTTCAACATATGGTTTTTTATCCGATACGTTAAGGTATAATACTGCTGGTTTTTTGGCTGAGAAGTCAATTCAAGAATGTTTAGAGAAGTCTTCGCGTCTAACTTTTGACCATTTTCCTCCAAAAACTTCAAGACTCTCCAATCATCTATTAGGTCAATCTGCCCCAAGAGTTCCATCGAAAAACCACATTTTGAACAAAGGTATCTTTTGATCAAGTATCCCTCATCCCACTCGACGTTAGTTATGACAGCACCCTTACATAGGGGACAATATCCACTCTTGAAAATTAGTACAGAGGACCTATGCTCGGCGAAAACAAATTCAAGTATCCTGCCAAAATTGAACCTAAACTTTCTCCATTCAGTCCCTATATAAGGGAAAGCAAATAGTGGAATATTACATGTTATGCATTTTATACTAACAAAATTATTCTTAATCTGCATCTTCACTCCCCATTTTTTGCAGAAAGGACACATTATATCTTCAAAATTACAAGTAAACTGAGGTTCCTCCATTTCTGATTGGGCAAGAAGCACTCGGAGTGCATGCTTTCCGTTATCATTGAGTGCATATTTACCAGAATGATTTTGAACGACATACCATCCTACCAATTTCCTTAAGTGATATCCAAATTTTCCTCTATCATCTATTTGTGATTTCCTCAACAGTTCTTCAAAGGATAACGAAGAATCCTTCAAAGATAGAATTATATTTATTCTACCTTGATGACTAAGAATGGCAAAGGGGGCATAAATTGAGGTTTTCACAGAGTTCATATTTCTCTTCATTTATTATTGTCTTCATAATGCTATATTAGAGGTGTGCGCAATTTAATTATTTCGGATCCTGTTCTCTGGTATTCGTGAGCGTTGGTGGGTTTAGCTCGTCTTCGCCATACTCTTCAGTCTTAGGGGTTCACTATCTCTATTTGTCTTTTAGCTAAGCCCAGTATTGGCTCACAGCTTTCAGGCTTTGTTCGCCTTCAAGGAGGGATTTTATGGCCGTTGTGTTGAGGCTTATGAGCCCAGCCGTAACCATGGAAGCCTTCTTGGTTAGGCCCTTAGGCTTTGTCCAGCATCCTCTCAAGATGTGGTTTTTGATTAGGCCGTTGAACTGCTCTACTAGGTAGCGTTTGGCCTTCAGGAGCCCTCCATGCTTAAGCCTCCGCTTCTTTCCGCTTCTTCTAGGGTTTGGAGCTATGACAGGTTCAGCGCCCATCGCCTTAACACCCTCAATGTTATACCAAGTCTTCTGAGTTCCTCTCTGACTCTTTTGACATCTTTTTCATCAGCCCAATCATAGGTGTAAACGCATATGACTTTCGTGTCGGGATTGGTGGCATTTGGATTAGGTTTTGCTGTTGCAACCTTTGAACTATCTCCAAACTTCCCTTCTTCTGTTGCTTTCGTGATTTTAGCCCAAACCTCATCAGCATCTTTTTTGTCTACAAATATGAGCCATTTTCCACTTCTGACTGTTGGCTTCGGATATTCTCCTTTTTTCCTTATTGAGTAGATCCAATAAACTTCTGTCACTTCAGAGGGTTTGGCATCCGAATAAGGTAATGAAATCTTTCTTTGCCTTGCTTTGATGAGTTTATGTGAATGGTTCTTTCTTGTTACCATCTCTGATTAACCTCTTGCCTTTTGGGCTATTCTTGAAACAGAGCCTTTCCCTCTCTCACACTTGTTTCAATCAGCCTGTTGGCTCCATACAGATCCAACCAACGAACTATCATGAGATCCTGTTTGAGATGCTCTTCAATCTCTTCATGCCTGCCTTGATCGTAGAATTCTTTGACTGCACTTCCACTTGTGCTGTATGATGGTGGATTCAAACCAAGCTTCTTTGAAACTTCCACAATCTTGTCAAGAGAAAAGCCTTTGAAGAAGTTCTTGTTTGCTACTAAGAGCTGCTGAAAATAGTCTATCGTAAAATAGTTATTCCACATCTTGGCAATCTCATCATGCTTGCCAAGTTGGTATTGGACACACCTGCATATCAACAAGGGAATATCAAAACGAAGAATGTTAAAGCCACATACAACAGCAAATCTGTGATGCATCCAAGCTTCTCTCACTTGATCCTGAACATTCCTTACGATCTCACACTCAGTGAGTCCATTCCACTCACTGATCAAAAGTGGATCAATGCCCTCTTTCAAACTGTCTTCTTGATATGGTGTTTCATCAATGAGCAGCCCACCTGATATTATTCTCTCCTCAATAAAGGAACCTTCTTTCTTTGGACGATAAGTCTCAAGATCAAAATACAGCCTAACCATGACTCATTCTTTCTCCACTTTCAGGACTGACCATAATCTTTCGTTTAGAATCTGTAAAGTTTATAAATCATGCTCCTATTTTGAACAAAAACGCTAACCTTAAGATTGACCTTATGATAGACTTTAAAAGGAAAGGAAAAACTATAAACTTGGCTGACAGTATTGCAGAAAAGCAAAAACTTTAGAAACAATCTACTAGAAGGAGACTAATCTTGGCCATTTACCTATCCAATCTTGGTGGAAGCGTATGCATAGGCGTATACTCCCTTGCAACAGACAAAATGGTAATAATTCCCAAA
>Ga0172366_10004778_pt1 | contig 10692 bp, 9 predicted proteins | sample LakKivSesite69cm_FD_114533 | JGI IMG/M metagenome (GOLD analysis project Ga0172366, IMG submission 114533) | Sediment microbial communities from Lake Kivu, Rwanda - Sediment site 69cm | ecosystem: Environmental > Aquatic > Freshwater > Lake > Sediment | place: Rwanda: Western Province, Lake Kivu...
CAATTACTATGTTTGCCTGGAAATATTGAGAAGTATTCCCACTCCCATCAGCGAAAAGACCAGAGAAGACCCTCCGTATGAGAGAAAAGGCAAGGTGATCCCTTTAGTTGGCAAACAAGCAGTAACTATACTAATATTTAAAACAGCCTGGAAAGTAATTAAAAAAGTAATCCCGGCAGCCAGTAAATTTCCGAATTGATTGGGCGCCCTCGTAGCTATCCGTAGTCCCCTCCAGGCAATGAAAACGAATAGGAACACTATCAAGCTGGCACCTAAAAATCCGAGTTCTTCTCCAATTATGGAAAAGATAAAGTCCGTATAAGGTTCGGGGAGAAAGAACAATTTGGCCCTGGAAGCCCCTAGTCCTTTACCCAGAAAACCTCCTGAGCCGAGAGCAAGGAGAGCCTGAACAATCTGGTAGCCTATTTTCTGAGCATCAGCCCATGGATTGATGAAAGTTAGAATTCGCTCTCGGCGATATCCCACATGGAAAATTGCGAAATATAAAAATGGCAGACTCAAGAGGACAAGCGAGAGAAGATGGGAAAGCCTAACTCCACCCATAAAAAGCATCGTTAATATAACCAGCCCTAAGATAAAAGCAGTTCCCAAGTCCGGCTCCGCATAGACAAGTATTAAAAACATCGCTGTTAGTATTAGAATTGGCAAAAGCCCTTTTTTGAAATCTCGAAGCTTGCTTCCTTTACGGTCTAAAGCATCTGCTACATAGAGAATCAAACAAAGTTTTGCCATCTCGGAAGGTTGAAAGCTCACAATTCCGAACTTAAGCCAGCGCTTAATTTCTCCAGAGTCTATTAACAAAACTAAAACGAGGAGGGTTAAGGAGAAAACCATAAGTGGTCGGGAAAATTTCTGCAACTTGTTATAATCAAACCTTGCTAAAGCAAGCATTAAGGATATGCCCATCACTGTCCAGATAAGCTGCTTGATTAGAAAGAGATAACTCGTGTCGAACTTTTCATGGGATACAATTGCGCTGGCACTGAAAACCATCACTACACCTGTGAAAACCAAGAAGAGAATAACCGAGAGTAGAAAAATATCGCAGCGATGATACTCTGGTACATATAGGCCTTCCTTTAGCTTGTATCCGGGGCACCCAAAACCTCTGACAAATTTTCTTTTTTGAGTTCTCAGATCTCTCTTACCCATCTCTTGAAATCTCTTCCTCTTTCCTCAAAGTCCAAATACATATCGAAACTGGAACAGGCTGGTGAAAGGAGAATCGAGCTACCTGACTGGCTCAAACTATAGGAGAGCTCTACTGCTTCCCTCATCCCATCTACTCTGTAGATGGGAACCGAACCGATTAACCCCTTCTCTATTCTCGGAGCAGCTTGACCCAACAAAACAAGGGCAGTGACTTTCTCTCTAATCAAATTCGCCAGTGGCGTATAAGGCGATCCTTTATCATAGCCTCCCATGATGAGTATAATCGGGGCAGGGAACGTTTCCAGCGCCCTCTTACAAGCATCAACATTTGTCGCCTTAGAATCGTTGATAAATTTCCTCCCGTCGATTTCGCGAACCATTTCCAGACGATGTTCTATTCCTGGGAAGGCCTCAAGTGCCCTTTTAATGTTACTCTTCGATATACCAAATATATTTCCCGCTATAATGGCTACCAGAGCATTCTCTAAATTATGGGGACCGGGAAGCTTTACGTCTTTAACTAATATTTTACCTCTATCAGAAAGACCTTTCTCCCTTGAGTCTAGGTCGGACACTATTCTCCCTCCCTCAACAAAAACTCCTTTCCGCAAGGTTCTCTTACTACTGAAGAAGATAACTCGCGACTTCGCCTTCCTCCCCAGAATTCTACACCTGCTATCGTCTCTATTCAGGATACAGAAATCTTTTTCTGTCTGTTTTTTAAAAATGTTGGCTTTAGCCTGGATGTAGCTCTCCATTGTCTTGTGCCTGTCCATATGGTCGGGAGTTATGTTCAGGACCACTGCCACATAGGGATGGAAAGAATTCACATTTTCTAACTGAAAACTGCTAATTTCGAGGACCAAAACAGTCCTCTTCGTAATCCGACCTACCACACCGGATAGAGGAGTGCCAATATTGCCTGCTACAATTATGTTTCTTCTTTTGTTGCCCCTTAACACTCTTCCAATCAACTCACAGGTTGTGGTCTTTCCATTGGTTCCTGTAACAGCCACGACAGGAGGAGATGGCAAAGTTTTCCAATCGAGTTTATAAGAGGCAATATTGAATGCCACCTCTACTTCACTCTCCACAGGGATTTTTAACTTCCTTGCCCTCTCCACGAGAGGATTTTCTTGTGGTACGCCAGGACTTATGACTACCAAGTCGCATTCAGGAACTAAATTTTTTAGTCTAACAGAATCCTGGGGACCCAGAACAGTCTTTACCTCTTTTTTAAGTTTTTTAATGTTGTCTATTAATTCCCTTTTGCTCTTTTCATCGGTTACTGTCACTCTGGCACCCTGAGTGGTCAATAGATTAGCTACCGCCAAGCCACTTCGCGCCAGACCAATAACTAACACTTTCTTTCTTTGATAGTAGTTTCCTGCCACTCTCATCTGAGTTTTAACGCACTTAAAGCTATTAAGGCCAAAATAATCCCTACAATCCAGAACCTGATTACCACTTTCGGCTCAGACCAACCAATCAATTCAAAATGGTGATGCAAAGGTGCCATTTTTAAGACTCTCTTACCTCGCAGTTTAAAAGAAGCAACTTGTAGAATTACCGATAGTGCTTCGACCACAAAAATTCCTCCCACAATGACCAAGAGAAGTTCTTGCTTAATTAACAGGGCAATGATACCGATTGTTCCCCCTAAAAAGAGGGAACCTGTGTCACCCATGAAAACCTCTGCTGGATAACTGTTGAACCACAAAAATCCCAGACACGCCCCTACCATTGAACCCAGAAAGATAGAAAGTTCTCCAGCTCCCGGCACGGGAACGATACGGAGATAACTGCTGAATTGAGCGTGTCCTGCCAGATATGCCATCAAAGCATAGGTCATTGCAACAATGAGGATTGAACCCACTGCCAACCCATCCAGACCATCGGTCAAATTGACTGCATTAGAGGAACCAACGACGAGGAGGATAGCAAAAAGCGCGTAAAACCACCCAAGATTAATAAAGAAATCTTTCAGGTAAGGTATATTGAGCTGCGTTACATATCCTGGATTGGCTGGATAGTAATAAAGATAAATTACAATAATTATAGTGAGAATTGATTGCCCGAAGAGTTTATACCTTGCCATAAGTCCCCGACTGCGCTTTTTTATCAATTTTAGATAGTCGTCAAGGAAACCCAATAGTCCCAACCAGAGAGTAGAGAGGAGAATAATTATAGTGAAGCGATTATCGAGGCGAGCCCAGAGAAAGGTCGAAACAGTAAGGCTAATTAAAATAATTAATCCGCCCATTGTGGGAGTCCCTGCTTTCTTCATATGGGTAGGCGGACCATCTTCTCGTATCTGCTGACTGATGTGAAACTGTTTCAATTTCTTTATTAAAAGGGGTGCAAAGACTAAACTCAAAACCAAAGAGGTAAATATAGCACCACCAGCACGAAAAGTTATATATTTGAAAACATTGAAAGGGAAGAAGTAAACATGTAGAGGATAGAAGAGATGGTAGAACATTTACTCTCCAAATAATGATTTATAAGGCAGAACTCCACTTTGCCACTAAATTCATCTACTACAGAAAATATATAGGGGCTTAATTTATCGAGCCTATTTCTTAGCAGAGCTTTGCTCTGCTACTATCATTATTTTGTAGCAGCAAAGCGAAAGCTTTGCCTCCTTTTAGCAGAGCTGTCGAGGCTGTGTCGCAACCCCCTTTTGTCATTGCGAGCGACCGTAGGGAGCGTGGTCCCGATGAATCGGGGCTTCGTCGCTTTGCTCCTCGCAATAACATTATGACACAGCCTCTGTCGCTCTGCAACTACATTTCTTTTGAAAGATATTTTATAATTTCCTCGAGTCCCATCTTTCGAGACCCTTTAATCAACACTGCATCCTTTGGCTTAAGCAATTCCTTCAGTTTCCTGGAGGCAAATTTCTTATCCTTAAAAGAGAATATATTGCTCCTTTCCATTCCCCAGTCCCGAGCAGCCTGAGCGACAAATCGGGCATCTTCTCCTACCGTGACTAAACTATGGATTGGGCTGGTAGCCACTATCTTGCCAATCTCCTGATGAAATTTTCGACTCATCCTGCCCAATTCCAGCATATCACCCAAAACGACTATTTTCCGCTGAGAAGGAAAAGAGGAAATAAGTTCACTTAATGTGGCTTTTACGGAAGTTGGATTGGCATTATAAGCGTCGTTAATGATTATTGCCTCGCCGTATTTCAACTTTTCCATCCTCAGTTTGGGAAATTTGAATTTCCTAAGCACATTAGCCATAAGAGGAAGGGAAATACCAAATTCTTTAGCGACACTTATGGCAGCCAGTGCATTATAAATGTTGTAACACCCTAAACAGTATAAATTAAATTCCTCTCTATCTCTCCCCACGTGGACGGTGAAAGAAAGCTTTTCCTTCCTCCCAGACCTACTTGCCACAACATCACTTGCCCGGACGTCGGCTTGGGGATTTGTTCCAAAACTAATTATTTCCCGTTTTATCCTTTTAAACTGGCCCTTCAAATGGAAATCATCTATATTTAATACGACTTTCCCTCGTGGAGGCAGAAGTTGAACAAATTCCATTTTAGCAGAAAGCACATTGGAAATGCAACGGAAAAATTGCAGGTGAGTGACACCAATGTTGGTAATCACCCCGATTTGTGGTAGCGAAATTTCTGCTAATCTCTTAATCTCCCCGGCGTGGTTAGCTCCCATTTCCAGAACCAGAAACTCCGTATCAGGAGAAATCTCGAAAAGCGTCAAGGGAAGACCGACTATGTTGTTGTAGTTACCGGGAGTGGCTACCACTTTATACTTCTCTAAGAGAATGTCTCTCAACATCTCCTTCGTTGTCGTCTTACCATTGCTGCCAGTTACTCCTACAACCACAGGATTGAACTTCTGACGATAGAATTTCGCCAATTCTTGCAGGGCAGTCAAGGTATGGGCTACTTTTATAATTGCTATTTTAGTAGTAAATTTTTTTCTCTTCCTGGAAACAACCGCCGCCTTTGCACCCTTCTCTATCGCTTGTTCAAGAAAATCGTGTCCATCGAACCTTTCCCCTTTCAGGGCAAAGAAGATTTCTCCCTTCTTTATAGTGCGACTATCAATGGACACACCTGTAATTTCTCCTCGGTGGCTTCCATAAATTAATTCACCCCGGACTGCTCTTATTACCTCACTTATAGTAAGTCTTTCCATACTATTCCTTTTTAAATTCCTCTTAACATCCTAGGGATGAAGGGATAGTTGCAAATGTCATTGCGAGCGACTGCAAGGAGCGTGGTCCCGATGAATCGGGACTTCGTCGCTCAGCTCCTCGCAATGACAGCTGACCGAGCGACTCCGAAAACTATCCCTTCATCCTTTTTCATCCTTTTTCTGAAAGAATCTTCCTGGCAACTTCGCGGTCATCAAAGTGAATTCTACTATCCTTAAAAATTTGGCAGTCTTCATGTCCTTTCCCCGCGAGTACAACCATATCACCCTTTTCCGCCATAGACAATGCTTTCTCAATCGCTTGAAACCTATCGACGATAGTCTGATAATTATTTTCCCCTTTCCTCTTTATTCCCACTTCGATGTCGAGAGCTATCCGCTCAGGGTCTTCACTCCGGGGATTATCCGACGTAACGATCACATAGTCACTAAGGTCAACGGCTACTTCGCCCATTATAGGTCTCTTCCCCCGATCCCGGTCACCCCCGCAACCAAAAACAGTAATGATTCGTCTGGGTTTTAACTCTCTACAGGCGTCCAAAAGCTTCCTTAAAGCTTCATCGGTGTGAGCATAATCGACTATCACTGTAAATGGCTGCCCACAATCGATTTTCTCAAACCTTCCAGGAATGGAAGAGACTTTTTCCAATCCACGCTTGATAATGTCCAAACTTATCCCTTGACCCAGGGCAACAGTGCTTGCAGCTAAAGCATTATATACATTATATTTTCCAATTAGAGGTAAAGATATCTTCATTTCTCCTCTCGCGGACACGAGAGTGAAAGTAGTTTTCTCCAGATTAAATTTTATGTTTTTTGCTACAACATCGGCTCTTTTTTCAATACCATAGGTGATTATTTTTGCCTCTGTCGACTGGATAATTTTCTCTGTTGAGGGTTCATCTAAATTCAACACTGCCAGTTTCTCCCTTTTTTTCCGAGCTTCTTTTCCCAGAATAGAGAAGAGTTTAATTTTTGATTCTAAATACTCTTCCATCGTCTTATGAAAATCGAGATGTTCACGACTCAAGTTAGTAAATAGAGCACTATCGAACTCACACCCTTCCACTCTATCTAAACTCAAGGCATGGGAAGAGACCTCCATAACTACTGTGGTGAATTCTTCGTCTACTAACTTTCGCAGTATTTGCTCCAGGTCGGAAGATTGGGGAGTGGTAATCGGGGCAGGGAATATTTTCTCTCCGAGTCGATAAGCAATCGTGCCTAGAACTCCTACTTTTGCTCCATTCTCTTTGAAGATTGCCTCAGTTAAATAACTGACTGTCGTTTTCCCGTTGGTACCAGTTATCCCAATTATATTTAACTTATCGGAAGGATAGTTATAGAAGACGGTGGCAAGCTTTGCTAAAGCTTTGCGGGGATTCTCAACCACAATTTGAGTAGCAAAGCCTCCCCACCTGGAGGGTCTCGCCAATCTTTCTATCCTTTTAGAAGAAACAATTACTGAAGCACCTGCTTCCAGAGCCTGGGGAATATAGGAATTTCCGTCCTCTCTATAGCCAGAAATAGCCACAAAGATGAATCCTGGTTTAACCTGGCGAGAATCATAGGTTATTCCCTCTACATAAATTTCTGTAGAACCGTTTATTTCTTTAGCAGCTATTGACAACAATAGGTCATCTAGCCGGACCATTCATATAACCTGTGAGTAAGATATTCCAGAAACAAAGATACCTCTCCCTCTCGGCACAAACTCCGAACAGAATCTGGAGTTTCCCGTATAGAATAATGAAACAATATTACCCGCCTTTAAAGGCGGATTTTCATATATCTTCTACGACTCAGGCGGGACACCGAGATGGTGCATAATTCTCAATCCAACTCGTGCGAATACCGGAGCAGCTATGCTCCCCCCCCAGTAAAATCCCTGTGGCTCATCCAGTACGACTAAGATAGTGACCCTCGGTCGGTCTGCTGGGAGATAGCCAACGAATGAAGCAATGTAGCTTGTGTTAGAATACTTACCTGTGGCTGGGTCGAATTTTTGAGCGGTTCCCGTCTTACCAGCTACTTTATATCCCCCAATTCTTGCTTCTTTCCCTGTGCCGTTTTTCACAATTCGGCACAGAATATCGGTCAAAGTTTGCGCTGTCTTGCAGGAAATCACCCGTCTAACCGGGCAGGGGTGTAATTCTGCCACCACTTTCTCATTGGAATCGATAATTCTCTTAACAATCATAGGTTCCATCAGGACTCCTCCGTTGGCTAAACACGAAAAGGCAGAAATAAGCTGGATGGTAGTTACTCCTACGCCCTGCCCGAAAGAGAGGCGACTAAGAGATATTTCTGACCAATCTTTTGGTTTCTTCAAAATTCCCGGCGTCTCCCCCGGCAACTTAACTCCTGTGTAGTTGCCAAAACCGAAATCCCTTGCATACTGGTAAAACTTATTTTCCCCCAACAGTTGCCCTACTTTAACCATTCCGATATTGGACGATTTTTCAAGAATCTGGAGAAAAGTAAGCCAGCCTTCTCTTTCGTGGTCTCGAACAGGAAGCCCGTTGAATAAGTAGACTCCATTCTCACAATAAAAGAGATCTTCCAATGTGACGAGGTTCTCTTCCAATAGTGCTGCCGTCACTATTGGTTTAAAGGTAGACCCCGGTTCAAAAATATTACAGATAGCAGGAATCTTTAAATATTTATACTTTTCAGGAGAAGGGTCATTTCCATTGAAAGATGGGAAGTTAGCTAAGGCTAAGAGCTCCCCTGTTTGAGAATCTTGAACAACGATTGTGGCGAGTTTGGCTTTAGTCTCATTGTAAGCCCTCCTTAACTCTACTTCCGCGATGTATTGGATTACGCTGTCGATTGTGGTGACTACACCGTATCCGCTTACCCCCGATGGATAGGCAGTGCCTGCAGCGATTAATTCCCGACCGAAGCCATCTTTTCTTCTTATAGTTTTCTCGATTTTCCCTCTTAGGATTGTGTCGAAGGAATTCTCAATCCCGGATAGACCCTGGTTATCCAGTCCCGCTAAACCAATTACTTGGCTGGCTAACTCATTTTCAGGATAGAATCTTTTGCCTTCGTTTATAAGCCCGATTCCTTTAAGATGCAGGTTTTTAATCTTTTCTGCAATTTCGGTATCGATTTTGCGTCTCAACCAGACAAACGAATTTGAAGTCTCCAATTTTTTGAGAATCTCTTTCTCTCTTACATCGAGCAAAGGGGCTAACTTTTTAGCTGTCTCCTCCAGATTTGAGATAGAAAGCGGCATGGCATAGACCGAACTAAGTTCCAATTCTATTGCGAGTTCTTTCCCATTACGGTCATAGATGGTGCCCCTTTTGAACTCATCTTGTCTAACCAAAATAGATTGCTTATCCGCCATCTTCTTGTACCGATGATGGCCAACAATCTGAATATAATACAACCTAATTTCCAATACGATAAGAGTAAAAATTACTATCAGGATAGAACTAATAATGCGAGTTTTCCGAGGCATCTTTTGTATCCTCCCGGGCAATGAAAAAACCTCTATTAGATGAAACCTTGTTCTCTTTAAAATTTACTTTTAGAAAGAGGATATTTTTATGCTGAGGAGAAACCATTCCCCTTTCTTCTCGAGCAATCTTATCAATATTTGCGAGATTAGTATAACAGTATAACTTCGTTTTTAGGTGGCAATTTTTGTTTTCCAACAAGATTAGTTCCTCTTTTAATTCGTTAATCTGATAGCTAAGCGTGATTACTTTTGCACATTCCCAAACATAGAATAGAAAAATCAAGAGACCCCCAATAAAAAACAGAAAGTAATATTTTCCAGGCTGCCTTCTCTCTTCTATCCCCATTATTCTTTCCTTCTCTCTCTTTTCTCCTCTCCCCTTGTGGGAGAGGGTCAGGGTGAGGGGGTCATTTCTCCTATCCTCAATTTTGCGCTTCTGGAACGAGGATTCATTTGAAGTTCTCGTCTTGTGGGAGTGATTGGCTTGGGAAAGACTGCCTTCAAGCCCTGCCTTCTATATTCCCGAAAGAAGTTCTTGACAATCCTATCCTCGAGAGAATGGTAAGAAATAATACAAATCCTGCCGCCCTTTTTTAGAAACCCTGCTGTTTGAGGAAGTGTCTTTTCTAAAACTATTAACTCATCATTTACTGCTATTCGCAACGCTTGAAAAGTCCTGGTCGCCACGTGAATCTTTCTGGGCCAGGCTGAACGGGGAACTGTTCTCTTAATGATTTCTACTAATTGAAAAGTAGTCTCTAATGGTCTCTTTCGTCGGGACTCAACCACCGCTTTCGTAATTCGTTTAGCCCACCGCTCCTCTCCATACTTAAATAAAATCTCTACAAGTTCATCGAAAGAAAGAGTGTTCAGGAGATATCCCGCAGTCAATTTCAGCTTCTCTGACATCCGCATATCTAACGGTCCATCCCTTTGAAAGCTGAAGCCTCTCCTGGCATCTTGCAGTTGCACGCTCGACAAACCCAGGTCGAATAGAATGCCATCTACTTCTTTGATTTCCAATGACTTCAGGATAGTTCCAATTTCAGAAAAGTTTCTCTCAAAAGTGACCAAGTTTTCTTCATATTTTTTAAGATTTTCTTTTGCCCTTCTTATCGCTTTTCCATCCTGGTCGATTCCGATAAGGAGCCCACCTGGCAGAATCGCTTCCAGTATCCTTTGAGCATGACCACCGTCGCCCAGGGTAGAATCTATGTAGATTCCTCCTTTCAGACAGTTGAGGTTATCAATCACCTCGTCAAGTAGGACTGGAATGTGCCTTGATTCTTCCACTTTATTAAGGAGTAGCTCCGATTCATCGGAGCGTCTGAGAAGGAATGTCAGATTCCAAGGTCAACCAGTTTCTCAGCTACCTCAACAAACTTCTTCTGAGCCTCTTCCTGGTAGCGTTCCCAGTTGTTTTTTGACCAAATCTCTATGCGGTCTAACACCCCCACCACTATTACCTCTTTTATTATATTCGCATAGTTACATAAGCTCTTGGGAATGAGTATCCTTCCCTGGTCATCCAGATGACATTCGCTTGCTCCGGAAAGGAAAGTGCGTGAAAATTTACGGGCGTCAGCTTTAGTTAAAGGAAGGGCTCTCAGTCTTTCTGTAATTTTTTTCCAATTTTCGGGAGTGTAAATAAATAGACAACCTTCCAACCCAGAAGTGATAACAAACCTTCTTACGTTTTGACGAAGCCTGGCGGGAATGAAGAGTCGGTTCTTTCCATCTAAAGAATGGGAATATTGTCCGATGAGCACTGGTTCACCACCTTGCACCACTTTTCCCCACAGCAATGGCGATTATACCCCAACTTTAGTATTTTGTCAAGCAAAAAATCAA
>Ga0172366_10004779_pt1 | contig 10690 bp, 9 predicted proteins | sample LakKivSesite69cm_FD_114533 | JGI IMG/M metagenome (GOLD analysis project Ga0172366, IMG submission 114533) | Sediment microbial communities from Lake Kivu, Rwanda - Sediment site 69cm | ecosystem: Environmental > Aquatic > Freshwater > Lake > Sediment | place: Rwanda: Western Province, Lake Kivu...
CCAGTTCCAGCAAGTAAGGCTGCTCCAAGGGCTGCGGCGTCGTCAACTTCAGGTATTCGGATTTCTTTACAGAGGATGTCTGCTTTAATTTGGTTCCAAAGCAAGCTTCGGGTTTCGCCTCCAACCATGTAGAGTTTCTGAACCTTTACGTCGAGGCTGCTTAGAAGCTTGAAGGTTTCAAGGTACTGGAAGGCGACTCCCTCAAGAATTGCTCTAATGAAATGTCCCTTTCCGTGCGAAAGATTGATGCCAAAGAAAATTCCTCTCGCCTTCTCGTTAAATTTCGGGGAAAAAGCACCCGCTAGATACGGGTAGAACAAGAGACCGTCTGCGCCAGGACTCGTTTTTTCAGCTTTTTCTGTAAGCAAATCGTATGGGTCCACGCCTAGCTTTTGTGCTTGAATTTTTTCTTCACTGCAGAATGTGTCCTTGAACCACCTTAAAGAAGCGCCTGTGGCCGCAATAGTAGCCTCGTACTCCCATGTGTCAGGTATTACGTGGCTGCAGCACGGGATTCTTCCTTTCATGTCAATGGCGGGTTTTCTTAGAGGCACCTCAAAGATGGAACCTGTGCCTGTTCCTATGTTAACTAAACTTGGTTTTGTTACACCTGCGCCGAGACATTCGCACGGTCGATCCCCACCTCCATTCACCACTTTCAGTCCTTTTGGAAGATTTGTTTCATGCGATGCTTTAGCTGAGACTTCGCCTATGACTGTTATGGAATCTCTAACTGGAGGGAGCTTCTCAACTGATATGTCTAGAGTTGAGCACATTTCAGTGGACCATTTTCTGTTCGTGACGTCAAAAAGCATGGTTCGAGAAGCCATCGAGTAGTCCGTTCCCATCTCTCCAGTAAGTCTAAAAATGATGTAATCCTTCGCACAAAGAAAGCAGGCAGTCTTTTCATAAACCTCTGAGACATTTTCTTTAAGCCATAAAATCTTGGACGCTGAATAGATAGGATTAATTGGCACACCAGTAATGGATAAAGCCCTTTCTTCGTTTATCAGTTCACGGATTTTTTGTGCCTGTGGAACGGTTCGGTTGTCTAGCCAGATGATGCTGTTGTATAGCTCTTCGCCTTTTTTGTTAATTGGTACGACTGCTTCTCTTTGTGATGCAACGGATAATCCAACTATCTCGTCTCCACTAATACGAGCCTTTTTTAGGCTTTCCTTCACTGTCTTGACAACGGCGTTCCACCATTCCTGAGGTTTCTGCTCAGCCCATCTCGGTTGAGGATGGTAAACAGGATATTCTTCCTGAGCCTCTGAAGCATTCTCACCTCTGAGATTGAAAATCATTGTTTTACAGGCTGATGTTCCTAGGTCGATGCCTATAAGATACGAGGTCATCACCGTTCCTCCAGAATCGGACCCAAATATGTTTAACCATATTAATGAGAGTTTCCAACAATCAAAGATTGGCAATCACAAAATTGCGAAACCAAATACTCTGTCAAAGAATTAAAAAAACCTAAACTGCTTTGAATCAATCATGTACAGCAACTCGTAGATAGGCGTTAGTTTTTTGAGGATGCACACCCTCATGGAAAGAAGAGAGAATACTGTATGATTAATTATAATAGAAATTATGAGAAAGTGCTTCTCGGGTCCGTATTAAATGATATTATGCGCGAAGCCTTCAAGGCTCACATTTTGGTTCCCGCCTTCAACATTGCTTATTTGCCTATGGTTGAGCCAGCTGTGGCAGTTCTAAGGGAGCTTGAGAGTTTTGGCCTTCTCGAGGTTGCAGTTCCCGACATAGAGAAGTTTGGCGCTCAAAGCCTGAGTGCAGTACAGCGAGAGTACAAAAAACACAAGGACAAAGCTTACGCTAGGCTTCACTTGGATCATGTCCCAGTTATAGACGAAGACGGCGACCTTATGGACTGGAAAAAGATGATACAGGAGGCACTTGCTCTCGGGTTCGACTCGGTCATGATTGACGGGTCAAGGCTGAGTCTTGAGGAAAACATTGAGGTCACCAAGAAAGTCGTAGAAATGGCTCATGCAATGAAGGTTCCCGTTGAGGCTGAGCTTGGCGCCGTCTACGGGCATGAGAAAGGACCGTTGCCTCCTTACGAAGAGCTTTACAGTTCAGGCAAAGGATTCACCGACGCTGAGGAAGCAAGAAGGTTCGTTGTTAAGACTAATGTGGACTGGCTTTCCGTAGCTATCGGGAACATTCATGGAGCCATCAGCGGCGCAGCAAAGGACGAGAAGAAAGTGAATGCTAGGCTTAACATTGAGCATCTTCAGAAGATTGTTTCAGTCACGAATGTGCCCATCGTGCTTCACGGCGGATCAGGCATCGAACGGGAAAGCGTACTTGCAGGCATCAGAAACGGCGTCACAAAAATTAACATTGGCACAGCGATTCGCCAAGCATACGAGAAAGAGCTCCGAAAAACAGGTGAAGTTGAATCCGCCCAGATACAGGTAAAAGAAGAAATGGTGCAACTGATTGAAGGCTACTATGGAATACGAGGAAGCGCTCGGAAACTATCCTCATTGCTTGAGAAACAATGATGGGATGGTTTGTTAAAGCCACCTTTTTTCTGGTTGATTAGTTATTTTCAATGGTTATGGGAAAACTTAAATCAAATAATAATTATAATTTTGGGCATGGTAAAATTTGGCGTGCATCTTTTCTTGTGGGCTGAAAGGTTCGACCTTCCCGCTTTAAAACTGATAAAGAAAGCCAAGGACATAGGTTTTGATGGCGTTGAAATTCCGTTGATGGAGCTCGATGTCATAGACGTAGAGAAGGCAAAGAAAGAACTGAAACGCAACGACGTTGTAGGTTTAGGCTCGATGGGACTGCCTCTAAATCTGGACATTACCAGCAGTGACGAGGCGACGAGAGAACGGGGAATTGAACACATGAAACGCAGCATCGAAGTCATCTCGGAGCTCGGAGGCGACTCCATAAACGGAGTTGTCTACACTGCTTGGGGAAAAATAACTGGAAAACCCAGAACCGAAGCTGAGTGGAAGCACAGCGTAGAATCATTGAAGAAAATATGCCGATACGCTGCAAAATACGGAGTGACGCTGGGACTTGAGCCCGTAAACAGGTTTGAGACTTACTTCCTTAACACGGCGGCTGACGCTGTGAAGCTGGCGAAAGCTGTCGGCGAACCCAACATTAAGGTTCATTTAGACACGTTTCACATGAACATTGAAGAGAAGAACTTCTACCAGTCGATAAAGGAAACGGGCTCTATGCTTTGGCACATGCACTGCTGCGAAAATGACCGAAGCATCGCGGGAACTGGGCACGTTGACTGGGACGGCGTGTTTCAAGCATTGGCAGAGGTAAATTACGACCGATGGATAGTTGTGGAATCCTTCACAATGGACATGGAGAAAATTGCTGCCTCAACAGCGATCTGGAGGCAGATGGCTCCTAGCGCAGACGCCTTAGCTTCGGAAGGACTTAAATTCCTCAAGAAAATGACCAAGAAATATCTAGGAAAATAAGATAATTATACCATCATTCTTTACTTTGCATTTTTCTGAAATAACTGTCTAAAGTAATTGGCTCTTTTCTAGGACTCCTTCATGAATTCCACGAACTCTTCAAGTGAACGTTCTTCGAGAACGTAGTTTGTTCTCTTTTCCTCCCCTATTGTTGAGTGAGGTTTCGAACCGTAGTCGTGTCCAGGATAAACCTCGATGCCGTCGTCAAGTTTCATTAACTTATCGAAGAGGCTGTTATACATCTCCACAGAACTACTTCCAGGCAAATCTGTCCTGCCGCATTCTCCCACAAACAATGTGTCTCCAGTAATAAGCTTCCCGTCAAACAGTAAGCATATGCTGTCTGGGGTGTGTCCAGGAGTGTAAATCACTTTAATGTCTACTTTACCAACTTTTATGATGTCTCCTTCAGCCACTTCAATGTCTTTCTTGACGTTCGACAGTTTATGGGCTACGATTTTTGAACCAAAACACGATTTTACCTTTAGATTGTCCATGGTATGGTCGCTGTGATGATGAGTGTTAATGACGTATCTTACGTTCAGTCCATTTTTCGTTGCCAACTGAACAATTTCTTCGCCGTTGAAGCTGGGATCGATAGCAGCAGCCTCACCTGTCTCTTTGTCTGCTACGATGTATGAGAAGTTATCACCGACATGTTTGAGCTGTTTGAAGAACAACCAGAAACCCCCTCAATTTACCTTGCAAATTCCTGCGCTGAAAGACATTCAATCCTCATGCCAAATTTGGCTAGGTTCTCCAATTTTTCCACTGAACCTATGCTTGTATCTATGGTTCCGTGTGTCGGGTGAACCCACATTTTTTCTGGTATGAGGTTGAACTGCAGAGGGACCCTTTGTGTAACTCCGTGTTTCTCTAGACCCGTAATAATATTGCTTTTTCTGCATGCGAGACGCATTGATGTATAACTCTTTACTAGCTGCGACGCTCCAGATTCGCCGATTCCATGCCATATGGCTGCGTCCTCGGGGGAACCTATAGAATATAGGATGAACTGGGGTGAAGATGGTGTTTCTTTGTAGTCATAGTTTGTAAGTTTTTCTCCTTCAACCATAAATTGGTCTTCAGCTACCGCTATGCTGATGTCTTTTGAATCGATGTCATTCGGGTACAATGGTGTCGTTTGATACGTTACTTGAACGCTTTTTAGTTTTGTTCCGTCGAAGTATATTTTTCCTTTCGCTGCCCTTTTAGAACCGAACCCCTTCTTCGAATGCGGAACCGTCAGAAGCGTTGTCCGGTTCTTCATGCTTCTCCCCATACAATTGTAGACCTGCTCCACTGTCTCGTAATCTCTATGGGAGTCCCCTATTATGTGGTGTAACAAGCCATCGGTACCTTCTTCTTTAAGAATGGTTAAGGGCATTCGCAAGATGGGAAGACAAAGGTCAATTCCAAATGACGCTGAAAGCGACTTTAGGCATTTTTGTTTGACGCTGTCCACGAAGTTCACGTAGTTGTTGCCGCTATTCCCTAAGTAATATTCAATCAGTTCTCCCTCAGGTTTCGAGATAAGCGTCCCCTCGTATTTTTCCATGAACTTCTCATCCAATTTGAGACCATTTGTCTTAACAGAAGCAGAAGGAAAAGCACTTTGACCACTTTCCACTATTGATGTTCTCAAAGGATTCGCTGAATACCTATCAGGCTCGACGTCGTCCGTGTTCAACAGAAAAGGGACAATCCTTCCCCTAGGAGGTTCTACCAGTATTTCGCAGATATTGTCCATGTCATCCTTGCTTGGTTCTTGAAAACCGTGAAGGTAAAAATAGTTCCCACAAGCTTCTAAAAGTCTTGCAGCGATTATGCCTTGGACCTCCTCAAGGCTTAGCTGGGGACTTGAATACTCGACGGACGATCTTAGAAAGAAGCAATCCTCATCAAGAATAGCCTCCCTTACTTGATTGTTGTTGACTTCTAATAAACGGACTTTTTTATTTTTATACGCCTTGAAACTGCGTAGTTCGTCAACAATGGCTTGTATAGACGGTTTAGAACACTCGAGGAAATCCTCAAGAATAATCCTGCCCAGATTTGTCAATTAAGTCTCACCCTCTTTCCAAAGACTCTGCGATATAAATGTAATCATTAATTATCGGAGTCCCACGAAACAATCTTGCCAGAATGAGATGCTCTTTGAAACCATGCCGCCTCAAAAGATTGAGAATCCCTGACTCTTTTTCAGGAATGCACAATGAAACTTCGTAGCCTTCCAATTTACCAAGGATAGTAAATAAAAGATCCATGGCTGCATCGCCGTGTTCCCTTCTGCAAACCAGCGGTCCAACCTCAGACACTTCATCAGACACTTTTGCCACAGCAAATCCGAGGAGCCGGTCACTGTAAGTGCATACATAGCACAGGTTATCTGAGTCATGAAGAATGGGTTCCAGCAGCCTTCTTCGAGATCCGCCGAAACATAACCTGTCTAGGTCAAATATCGACTGCTCATCATTGGCGGTAGCAGCTCTTACGTGAGCTTTGGTTGATCTGGAAAATCCCTTTCCTTTCATTACCACGAATTTTGAATCATATCGGAAACCCTGTTTTGCATAAAATGGAATTCGGTCGACATAACTGTATAAGCCGATGGTTTTGACGCCCTTGGTTGTTAAGTAATTGATTGCCTTTTCGACCATAAGCGATCCGCCTCCTTTTCCACGATGTTCCTCGCTGACAATGACGTTTCCCAGCCAGCCCACTTGGTCAAAGCTTATTGCTGTTGTAATGCCAACTTTTTCAGAGTCAGAATACAAGACAAAGCATCCTTCGGGCTCCAGTTTCGCATTGAATTCGAAGTCTTCTTCAGATGCGTCCCAGTTCATAGTATTGGATAAGCGAACCGCGAATTCGAAATCTTCAGGTAACATCTTCTCGACGTGAAACATGCCTTGTGCCCTTACAAAGACCATGACATAAAAACGAAGTTAGCTGTCATGTTAATTTAAACTCGAACTTCAATCTTTTCCTCTTATTAAGGTTCCTGCACCTTTCAAGCGCCGCCTTAACAATGAGTGGAAAAGCGATGGTTGCGTCGCAATAGCAAGTTGCGTATTTGCCGCTAGGCTTCTCCTTTCCCCAGCTGATGCCTTCACTGAAGGTGCATCCTGACAATCCGCCCCATTGAGGGCTGTCTGTTGTTATCTGGAAGCCATACTCGTGTTCCGCGTCAGGCACACCGAAATGCCTTTCAAGGAAAGCGGTCTGCTGAACGTAGTTCTTTGGTACGCCTCCGCCAATGTATATGACTCCTGTTTTGGACGCTGCTCTTTTGATGCTCAGTATTTCGAAGTTATCTTTTATCTGGTCAATCAAGAGAGGGGTTTGTCCTTTTTTTAAGAATTGAACGTAATGTTCAGTTACTGCAAGTCCAAGGGAACTGTCGTTCAAAGCTGGCACGAAGATGGGAACACCTTCTTTCCAGCAGTTCCAGATCACGGAGTCTTTTTTGTGCTCGCTTGGAGCTTTTTCGTCAATTAACTCTCCTAGTCCATGTAGAAATTGCCTTGAAGAAATGTTGCCAACCTTGTCACTTGCGATCTTGTCCGCAAAATACGTTATCATGTTTTCGATTATTCCGAACTTTTCTTCGTTTGTAAAGGTATCGTAGATTCTGTCGATCCCTTCTTTTCGCAACAATGCGTCGTCAACGTCTGGCGAACCGACATAGTGATGTTCTCCGAAGGCTTCCACGAAGTCATGGAACATATTAGCCCCCGTGCTTACGATGACATCAATCATGCTCCTTCTCACAGCGGTCGATACCACGCCTTTCATGCCAGCTGGAACCATAGCTCCTGCAATGCTGAGAAAAACTGTGGGTCTCTTCGGGTCTTCCAGCATTTCCACAAATATGTTGGCACACATAGCTAAAGTACGAGACTGAAAAGAAGTCCAATTGAACGCGTTCAGCAATTCTGAGATGGTTTGTATTTTTTCAAGATCAAACGGTTTGATTATTTCCTTTAGGTATTCGTCCTTTGAATCAGTTTTCGCAAAATCTAGTGACATGCTTCAATAGATACATTTATGAGTTTATAAATTGAACGTTCATAACGGCATTCATAGGAGAATTTTTTATAAATTCTGAATCATAATTCACTGAAACGTTCAAAACGCAAAACTTGAAAAAGATTATGAATCGGGTGCATCTTAATACAAGTCGAATTCCAAAGGAATTTGTAAAAAGTTTAAGTATTACGCTTACGAAAAATTGGGAAATAAAAATTAAGCCACGGAGTCTGGCAGTCATGGAATCGAAATTGAATGTTAAGATTCTACGTAATGCTAAGGTTGCCATGTTTCCCTTTACTGACTACTTTAAGGGTTTCGAAAAAGTTGAGGCTGTGAGGCGAATTTTTGGGGACCAGACAGAAGCCGTGCTCAACAATCTTAAGATAGAATTCGGTGGGAGACGTGGCTACATGGGAGTCAGCAACACGGATGGACACTTGATGATAAGCGCGGAATATTTGAATAATGGCAATTTTGTGGACATTTACCTAGACGTAATCCACGAGTTGACCCATGTTAAGCAGTTTATGGAGGGAAAAGACCTTTTTGACCGCCGCTTCAACTATGTTGATAATCCCACAGAAATTGAGGCTCACCGCAATGCTGTTGAGGAGGCGCGTAGATTGGGATTAAGTGACGAGACAATTTGTAACTACCTCCAAACTGAGTGGATAAGTGATGAAGACTTAATGGTCCTAGCGAAGGCTCTTGGTGTGAAATGTAAACCAACTTAATGGTAGAATCTTTTTAGAAATTTTTTCGCAAGGACAAAACTGTTGAGGAAACACACTAAGATATACTACTCACTTGTTTGACTTCTGCGAAATTTAATGGGACAAGAATTCTTAGAATTAAATCCACGACTACAGCTGGACTAACACCGCCAGCCTTTTTAACTAGTTCTAGGAATTCCCCGAAGGGGATGTTTTTTGTCTTTCTTTTATCTACGAATTTGATCATATTATTCTGGTAATCAATATAGTATGTTGCATGAGCGATTGCGTTTCGTATGGTCGAATTCCATCCGATTAACAATGAACTGGCTGTTCCATCCTTAACGAATTCCTCAGCGATTTTCCATAGCTTTGTAGTTACTCTACTTTTCTTTACATGATATGCATATAGAAAACGCATTACATTACCATATACTCCTTCTATCATTATCAGGTATGAGTAGCATAGTAGATGAACGTGAGTCGTTATATCCTGTTGAGACTTCGCAAGTTGAAAAATCGTATTACAGATTGTTTGTGGTTCAACAGTATTTCTTAGTAACCTAAGTGCGTCTTTGAATGCTGGTGATCCTTTAGTAATTATTGCGTCTACATCATTGAAGATATCCAACTCCCATTTTTCTTTAGAATATTCCTGCAAAATGGCAGCTTCAAACCCTTTGTAGCTTTCTTCTAGAAACTGAGATGATAAAGAATCCAACTCGATTCTATTAGCAACATCCTCCAAAATTTTGGCAGCATTGGTAAAATTGCCGACTCGCAGTATCTTTGCATTTTCGCGGAGACTTTGTGCATAGAAATGTGGATCACTAAGCCCAGTTGCACTCAAACTTTATCACATCTGTGTAAAGGGATATTTTCATTAATAATCTTTTTCTTCAGGTTCAAGTTAAGGGAAGAGACCGCATTGAGATGCTGAAAAAATCTTAAGAGCTGAGGCTTCCTTTCCGTTTTTTCTTTACAGCTTAATTCCTCTACTACTCAATAAGCTGAGGACAATTCCAACTATCAAAATTGTACCTGAGACAGCCGTTCCAGTATCTTTCAGTAAACACCCCGCTACGAGTACTCAAAAGGAAAAGTAACATCATGCCACTACATTGTCCACTATACCTGCAAGAAATGTGATAACCGCAAAAGTAAAACCCATTAACGGAATATAAACGCTTAACTTCCAACCTAAGCTGGCTGTTGGATTTTCATATCTAATATAATGCAACTTCGTAGTAAATAATATCTATATACTTTTGATTCATTAGCTTTAATCTATGAAGAAAAGAAAATTTTTTAGTTGGTCTGAGAGTTATGTTTCCTTGAAAGGCGCAGACGTTGTGGTTTTTGGTGTGCCTCTGGGGAAAGATTCCGTAAAAATGGCTAATTTCCTAAGGGAGACAAGCTGGTTTATTGAAAGCTTCGATCCCAACAGCGAAAAAGATTTGCTTGAAAACGTAAAAATTTCTGATGCAGGCAACATGACTTTAACGAGTCTCGGCGACATTTCTCAACAAACAAAGAAGATTGTTGCCATGAATAAAATTCCGTTAATTTTTGGGAAATCCCACTTGCTGACCTTGTATGCTTTGAAGGCTTTTAGTGACGTAAAGCTGGTTAGCTTCGACGCTCACGCCGACATTAAAGAATATTACATGGACGAGAGAGTCGCCTGTTCTGTTGAACCCTTGATCCTGCAAGAACCAAAAAAGTACAACTGTGCAACTTGGCTGAGAAGGTTTTGCGAGCTTGGCAACGAGAAAAATGTGTGCTTGATTGGAGTAAGATCGTGCGACGACGATGACTACAACTATCTAAAAGAGAAAAGAATCCTGCATTTTACGCCTAGAGACATAAGAAAAAACATGTCAAACGTGAAAGAAAGGTTAGCAAGTTTTTGTAAAGACTCCAAAATTTACGTAAGCTTGGACGTGGATTTTTTCGACCCTTCCATAGCTCCTTCTGTTGAGCATCCAGAGCATGACGGGCTGTCTTTTCAGGAATTTGCAGAACTGGTTAAACAAATTTGCGTGGAAAAGATTGTCGGTTTTGATTTAGTAGAAATGCAGTACTCACCAGAAAAAACTTGTGAAGTCACAGCTTCTTTGGCTGTGAGAGCTGTTTTAGAGATACTTTCAAGGGTTAAATCCTAAATAAAACAAAGTAACATTAATGTTTGGAATGATGGCTATGAAGTCTAAATTCACGTATGTCGGAATACGGGTGACGAACCTGCAAAGATCCATTGATTTCTACACAAAAATACTTGGCATGAACGTTGTGGGTCAAAGCAAAATCGAGCAAACTAAAGGAACAGTTGTTAACCTAGAAAGCGAGAAAGGAGGCTTCAATCTGGAACTGAACTATTATGAAGAAAACAGCCCCTACAACACCAAATACATTGTCGGCGAAGGACTGGATCATCTCGCTTTCAAAGTTGAC
>Ga0172366_10004783_pt1 | contig 10687 bp, 8 predicted proteins | sample LakKivSesite69cm_FD_114533 | JGI IMG/M metagenome (GOLD analysis project Ga0172366, IMG submission 114533) | Sediment microbial communities from Lake Kivu, Rwanda - Sediment site 69cm | ecosystem: Environmental > Aquatic > Freshwater > Lake > Sediment | place: Rwanda: Western Province, Lake Kivu...
AGCTACCAACTGCTCACCACTCAGTCTCCAGAGGAGGCTCGCCTTCTGGCTCTGGAACTGGAGGAGAAGAATGCCGAGCGGCAAAAATTGACCACTGAAGTATTAAGCCGAGCGAGAGAGAAACTAGCTACCAAACTACACTTACCATTGCTTATAGAGAGCGACGAAAGCTATTCCATAGGTGTTATCGGGCTTGTTGCTGGCAAGCTCGCGGATGAATTTTACAAGCCCACTATTATCATCAGCCTGGGTTCGGAGCTATGTCAGGGTAGCTGTCGCAGCATAGCAGAGTTCAACATTGCATCTGCTTTAGAAAATTCCCGCGACTTGCTTACTGCCTTTGGCGGCCATCCTTTAGCTGCTGGCTTTACTGTGCCTCGCCGAAATCTGGCTCAGCTGGAAGAAAGACTTATGAGCTTAGCTATGGATCAACTGTATCATCTCGAGCTTCGCCCAGAACTAGTGATTGATGCCGAGGTTCCTTTAGCTGCTCTTGCAGGGGACATCTTCAACCTTATCCAAAGATTACGCCCTTTTGGTCGAGGCAATCCACAGCCAACCTTTCTTTCTCGGCAGGTCGAGGTAATCGAGTGTCGTAACTTCGGCAATCAAGCCGAGTGGCTGAGACTAAAACTCAAACAAGGAAACGTAATCTGGCAAGCTGTGGATTTTGAGTCGCAGAGAAAAGGGGAAGAAATTTCGCCTTGCATAGATATTGTGTATAACCTGGAGGAAAGTCGCTGGAATGGAGAAGAGGTGCTAAGCCTTAATCTTCTCGATTTTGCGCCGGCTCAGCTTCGTTAGCAAGCTCGGCTACCAAAGCTTGTTTCTGAAATCGGCGCAGCCTGATAATGAGCCAGGGCAAAAATATAACCAATATAGCTAAGTCAACAAGTTGGGCGGCACGAAGACCCCAGAGCACTGGTTCCTCATCACGGAGAAACCTCAAGCTAAGATCACCGATGGCAAAAATACAAAGACAAAAAAACAAGAGGCAGCCTTCGGGTTTGAATTTTCCCCGAAGTTGCCACACTATAGCGAAAACTATCAGACCCCATAATAAATGATAAATCTGAGTGGGGTGTATTGGAGTGTTTAGAGGGGCAAGGCTATTCGGGTGAGTATAAACGACTGCCCAAGGCAAATCAGGAGCAGGAATACCAGAGCAGCAGCCTTTTATAGTGCAACCAACTCTGCCGATGGCTAGAGCTAAAGGCGTTCCCACAGCAGTGGCATCGCCTAGACTAAGTAGCTCAGAGAAGCGCATTCTCGTTACCCCCATATAAGTCAATGCTACCACAATGACGCCGATAATCATCCCGTTTTGAGCAAGGCCCTCAAAGCCGATGATGTCTCGGGGGTTTGCTACGAAATGCTCCCAGTCATAGATTACATATGCGAGCCGACCTCCGATATAGCCGCCAATAATACACCAGAGAGCAAGGCCGTACAAATCACGCGTGATGCCCAGCCTTTTTGCTTGCCGGGGAACTATGATTAGCATTGATATAACCGCTGCAGCCACTACAATTCCATACCACTGTATCTTTAGAGAGCCAATCGTGAAAGCAATGGGGTCTATGCTGATAGTGAGCATTTGTCTTTTCCTTCCAGTCTAAGAAAAGATGGCATCAACAAAAACTTTGGCATCGAAGGGAGCCATATCCTGCAATTGTTCACCCGTGCCAATATAAGAAATGGGTATGTTTAACTCATGACAGATGGCAAATACTATACCACCTCTGGCTGTGCCGTCAAGCTTGGCCAGGAAAATATCGGTGACGTCCACGGCTTCGGTGAAAAGTTTGGCCTGGGTCAGTCCATTTTGCCCTGTGGTAGCGTCCATGACCAGCAACACTTGATGTGGTGCTGAAGCATCGTGCTTAGCTACCACTCTCTTGATCTTCTTGAGTTCTTCCATGAGATTGAATTTGGTATGAAGGCGACCGGCAGTATCGATAATCACCGCTTGAGCATGGCGGTTATATCCGGCCCGAACGGCATCATAGGCAACTGCTCCGGGGTCACCACCGGACTGATGGGCGATGACTTCGGCACCTGCTTTCCCTCCCCAGTGTTTAAGCTGCTCAATAGCTGCTGCTCGAAAGGTATCTGCTGCCGCCAGGATAACTCGCTTTCCCTGAGAAGTGAAACCATAGGCCAGCTTGGCAATGCTAGTCGTCTTGCCTGAGCCATTCACGCCGACCACAAGGATGATATAAGGAGATTCTCGACTTTGCTCAGGAATCGGATTTGCTTCCTGGGGGACGCTCAGTAAGCTTATCATCTCTTCTTTCAAAGCTTTCTGTATTTGAGATACCTCTGAAAGCCTGTCCGTTTTAATCCGCTGTTTGACCTTGCTCAGGAGCTTGCTCGTAGTCTCTACACCGACATCAGCCGAGACAAGCAATTCTTCCAATTCCTCCCAGACCTCATCCCCGAAAGCATCTCGATTAAAAATATTAACTATCTTGCCGAACCAGGTTTCCTTGCTTCTTTTTACTCCTGGTTCAGTCTTTTTTAATAAATCAAACAAGCCGCCTCCGTAATCGAGGGTACCCGTATATGATAGCACAAGTGCCTGACGACCTTTTAGCTGGTGATTTCTCGCCTTTCTGGCAGGGGTAACTCAGTCTCTTTTCTCACGAATAAAAGGGGATATACGATGTCGCTCAGGCAGCAAGGAAGCCAGACTGCCAGAAATAGAATCAAGAAGATGAATGGAAGCAAAGGAAGCCAATTGGCTATTCCATGTGCGTATGACGTAATATAAAATAAGGATGCCCAGGTACTTATCAACACATGCCCGAAGTGTGGGATTTTGGTTGTTTGCCTCCAGTAGCCGATTCCAATGCCAGCCAGTGCCAAGAGATTTATCCACCAGTGCTCGATAAAGGGCACATGAAACTCCATTTGGGCATGTAGTAATTTTCCTCCTAGATAAGGCATCATGGCATCGCTTATCGTGGCTATACCGATTGACCCTGTCCAGCCAATCAAAATCACAGCCCAGATCTTGCTTTTCTTGTATCTCATGTACATAGCGGTAGTTACAAGTGCGCTCAACAAAACATGGGTCGGGTGTGAGATATAAAAAGCGGTTTGAGAAATATGGGAAGGTATGTTGCCTAAAACCACTATAACCATGATGATAATGCCACTAACAGCGCCAATGGCTGTGAAAGGGACGTGTTCTTTAAGTTCTTCTGCTATGCGTTTGCCCATTTCTTATTTTGCTAATGGAGCTATCTTTTATAACACCGGGAACAAAGTCCGGAGAATTCGGAAAGGTGATGTTCGCTATGGAAGCCAAAACTCAGGGCAAGATTGTTTTCCTCTTGGCATAATTCTTTGTCGGCAAATTCCCGAATGGCTCCGCAGTGCTGGCAGACCATGAAGCGATGGCAGCCTTCTATTGCATCCAGGCTGCACTTGACAAACTTGCCGCTGGATAGCACTTTGTGAGCTAGATTAAGGCTGCAAAGCAAATCGAGTATGCGGTAGATAGTAACGTGGTTTAGATACTTGCCTCTGGCGTGCAGAACCCCCCGTATATCGTAAGGGGAAAGTGGTTTTTCAATTTCTTCAAGAAGTTCGAGCACCAGCTTCCGCGGCTTGGTTGCTTTATAACCTTGAGCTTGCAAAATTCGAATTGAGTCTTGAACCACGGCAGTATTTTACCTGATGGAATGGCTAAATGCAACACTATTGCAATTAACCTTAAGAATAATCGCTTATTCGTCTTGCAAAAGCAGCGTGCTATAGGGTTAACTCTATCTTTCTTCTTACGCTCTATCTCCCGGGATTGTTTTGGTTGACTTCCTTAATCTTGCGGTGACGACGTGCAGAGAAGAATAGAGCTGACTGCATTTTTAGCACTGCCAATGCGTAGGGACGGGGATTGTCCCCGCCCCTACGCTCACCGGGAATTGGCACCGAGCCGCGGCAGTGCCGGACATGGTGAGTCCTATATTCAAATTGCGTAAAGCACGGCATTTATGAAGATTGTCTTGGCGTCGTCGGTCCAAAACGTCATATCGGTGTCGACTTGCGGCCCCAGGCTGGCCAGGAGAATATGCGTGGTTCCACCATATGTGCCCACCGCCACTGCATCACCCTGTGTCCCCCCATCCACAGAGCCAACCTCGGCTATAGTATCGCCGGAGTAATCCGAGAACCAGGCATGGTCATTATATTCACCGCCGGTGATGATGGTTATCTCATCGTCTACGTTCCAGCCATCAAAAATGGAGTGCTCTTGCGTCACCTTGTAATACACGTCGCCATTCTCGTAGCCTTCATCCTGTCCGCTGGGGTCACCGAGATACCATTCCAGCAGCGATATCCCGTACGGTCCATATTCTAAATATGAGCTGGTGAAGACGACTTCCACCCCGTTAACTCACTGACGATCCCCCTCGAGCACAAGCTCTGTATTATTTTTCTGAGAGCGTTATTTCTTGTATAAGAATATAATAGCAATATTGAAGAGATTGTCAATGGTTTTTGTGATTTTCTAAAATATTCATTGACTCTCAGGCCACAAGCTCTTCAAGCAATACTATGGCAGCTTCTTTATCTAGGGGCTGGTTATTATTGCCGCACTTGGGCGATTGCACGCAAGAGGAGCAGACCTTCTGGGCGTGAAGCCTATACCCTGCATCCTACGGTAATGCTCTCCCCCAGTCCACTTCCATGGCGTATTTGATGCATTTGCTGAAGATCTCATAGTCAAGACAAGGACATACAATATTATTTCTGTCCAAAATCCCCCTAGCTTTTGTGTCATCAAATATTCTGGTATCGTGAAAATTTGGCTCATATATATTAATGAACGAATCAAGCAAGTTTTCTAGAGCATTCTTGGGTTGGTTTACAAAGTCCTCAGCTAGCACAGATTTGTAACCCGCAGCATTGAAGAATTTTTCCCCAAATAGAATGAGCTCGTCGAGTGTGCTTGGCTTTCTACTTACCAAATGAAAAATACCGCTGTCCAGGCAATTCTCCATAATTGCTATACAGCCGCCAACTACAAAATCGATAGGGACTAAATCAAATGAACTTCCATCTATTGTTCCGATTCGGATAGGCATATAAATTTTGCCATCCTCAGTCTTTCTAACACCCATCTTCTCAGCCTTCAATCCCTGATTTTCTTCGATATCCCTTTCAAATAGCTTCTTCAAATAATATCCCGCCCTGAAAGGAACGTAGAAGGCCTTGAAGCTCAGGCTCTTTCCTGTTCTTGAATCCCCGTAGGTTATCGAAGGACGGTATATATTCACTCTTATCCCCTCTCTACCGCAAGTTTCGAGCACGTGGCCTTCAGCTATATGTTTAGTTTCTTCGTAAACGTTGTGGAATTGCCGCTGAGGTACATATTTCTCCATGCACCTTCCACGAACCTTCCCCGCGACATATGCACTGCTCATATGATGGAAGAAATAACATTTGCTCTCCGCTGCTAGCCTTAACACGTTGAGCGTGCCCTGAACATTTACCTTTTCCGCTTGCCTTCTTTCCCTTTCCGGAAATGACGTATCGGCGGCACAATGCCATATTTCGTCAACGTTTTCCAATAGGTAAGTGTAACCCTCATCATCTAAGCCTAACCGGGGTTCATCCAACTGTCCACTTACTACTTTGAATTTTTTGTTGTTAGGAAGGCCATGCCACTCCAGGACTTTTTGAATCCTTTCGTAGGCACTTAGATTGTGCTTCGGCCGACATAAGAAGATAACGAAGTAGCCTCTCTTCAATAGCTCTACTGCAATATGATTCCCCATAAAACCGGTGCCCCCGGTTAGAAATATCACGCTTTTTGCGTTCTTTCTCTTTTCAACCAGATGATCTATAGGTCTCCTCATTGGCTCCCCCGTTAGCAAGGTCCCTCAGGTCCGATTCTTTATTCGCCACAGAGATTCTAACATCCAGAATATACTGGATGTCGTTAGCTCTTTGCAAAATCTGGTGGTAAGCAAAGTTCTTTGTTTAATGGGGACTTATGACCCTCTAACCTCGTCACCACGGATGCACAATTTGCTATCTGACAGGGTATGCCTACGTATATAGCAAATTCTCGCTTCTGCATAGCCCTTGAAATACTATGGAAACGAGGGCTGGGGCCTTCATTTCCTGCGTTAACGCGCTTACCTTGTTCATCGATTCTATCAGGGCATTAGCTGCATTTTCCCTTTCCTGATTATTTGTCTGGTCAAAGTAATAAACATGTTCTATTTGGGCCCGCTTGCCAAAGTCCAGTGGATTTATAACTCCTAAACCGCCCCTCAAGTTATATTTATCACCAATTGATTTCAGCATATCACATGTCTCAACCACTTTATCCAGGTTATCTAGGGAAACGAAGGCAAAGCCTGGAGCATATGCATAGTTTCTACCTATTCTGCTTGAGAGGATCCTGTACATATTTAGCCAGACCAAGTCTGTCATTTCCGGCTTGGAGTATAGCTTCTTGAAGAAATCCTGCAAATCTTCGTCGACCACTGCGGCTATATTCTCAGGTGACGGAGATAAGCTCATGTCTACTAAAGGTCTTATTTCTTCCTTAAACAGGAGTTTGTTAGGCTTTTCAGCCCCTGCAAGTTGGCGTATTAGTTCCATCCCTTCATCACTATAAAATTTTGGTAAACCTAGCATAATTGTCCTGACCATCTCTTGATCTATAGTAACGTTTGCCATTTCTTTTATTGTCCTTACCGTGTATTTATCCCCTACTACCATTAGCAGGTATTGCGTTCCCATTTCTTCTGTGAAGAAACGCCTGAGTTCCTCTGATGTCTGGAAAGTTGGGGAAATGAACGGTGCAAAATATTCTAATCCCAGAATGGAATCGACTACGCCTATCCTCTTTCTAGCTATCTCCCGCATCATCTCTAAGGCTTCGTGAAGGTCTGAGAAGGGAACCAAAATTCCCTCTTCATCTTCTACAATTGGGTAAAGTCTTACGGTAATCTGAGTACATATGCCGGGGGGAGGAGCCAGAGTACCGGTGGGAGGCAAAGAGTATTTTAGTATATTCGGCGCATCCTTGTCGTTTGTCCTGAATATTCTCCCATCAAAAGTAACAATTTCTGCATCAACATAATTATCGCCCGCATATCCGTACGCATGGCAAAGAGTCCCATAAATCCCCGTCATTACCATATTAGCGCAAACGCATGCTGCCGGTTCTGCCACACTGGTCCTCATTTTGTGCTTGTTCGCCTCCTTCTGCATCTCAAACGAAGTCACTCCCGCTCCAACGGTAGCAGTCCAATTCTTGGGATCCACTTCAAGCCTTTTCATTCTGCTCAGGTCAATAATGATTCCCTCTCCAAGGGTTAATCCATGGCTGTTCTGGCCGGTGCCTCTGGGCACAAATGGTACTTTATGCTTGTTGGCTACTTTAACAACTTCGGCAACTTCCTGCGTAGACTCAGGCATGACAACATATCCAGGCATATGGCGCAAGTGACATGGGCTTATATCTCCAGAGTAATCGACTTGCCTCATATCTACGGAGTAACTGACTAAGGTTGCGGGATCGACAGGGCTTATATCTCTAGAATAAGTGACTAAGATCGCGGGATCGTTTGTCGCCCATTCACCGCCGACAACTCCTCTTAAATCGTGCAATACATGGTCTTCTACCAGACTTTCAATCGGCTCATTTCTTTGCACGGCGTCTTCAACATATTCTTTGAGTGCCTCCATGACTTTCATGGGTCGAAGTTCAGTCACGAAGTAACACTGCTTATCACATATTCCACACAAGGTACAGGACCTTACTATGTCAATAAGCCTTTCAGTGACAGGTATCAGCTTGTTAGCCAGGGCATTAACGATCTCCATTCCTCCTTGGGGGTAGTAAGCCGCATATTTATGTTTAATCCCGGAAGGGCAAACGCCTGTCCCTAAGAAATCTATCTTGCACATACCGAAATGGACACATTTCGCCGCTATATTCTTAACTTCTTCTAATCCCATGGCTACAACCTCCTGTGCTGACCAGAGTGTCTAAGCTAGTAACCCCCAAGTTGTTACTAAATTTGCTCACTCCGCTTTATCTTTGACATGAAAAGCCTTTGAATATCTAGATTATAAGAATATCAAGCGACCGCCGCCTACTTATAAGCTATCCGCCAAATCAGGCCAGGTTTTATTGTCAGATGATTGCTTTCTTTTATTTATTTTATCAGTTCTCCGACAAGCTCTTCAAGCAATACTATGGCAGCTTCTTTATCCAGGGGCTGGTTATTATTGCCGCACTTGGGCGATTGCATGCAAGAGGGACAGCCGTCAGTGCAGGGACATTCTTTCACTGCTTTCAAAGTGGCCTGCCAGAGCTCTTCAGTTGCCTCGAATCCCTTCTCAGCGATGCCAATGCCGCCGGGGTGGGCATCGTAAATAAAAATCTGCGCCTTGCCGGTATCGGGATGAAAAGCAGTGGACACACCGCCAATGTCATTGCGGTCGCAGAGGGCAAATAGGGGAAGTATGCCGATGGCAGCATGTTCACAGGCATGTAATCCGCCGTGGAAGTCAAGCCCAGCATCGATCACTTTGTCAATTGCCTTCTGAGGTAGATCAAACCACAGGGCCTTGGTGGGAAAGTTTTGTGCTGGCAAATCCAGAGGCTCCTCCCAGATGACCTCTTCCGTGAACTGTTTTTTCCTCTTAAAGCCCACTACTGTGATAGTAACATCAACATCTCCGAAGTAAACCTTCACACCGCGGCAATCTTTTTCCTCGAGCAGCTTCGTGACCCGGATGTCATGTATCTCCATAGTCTGGGTATAGTAATCTACTGGCTTTGGTTCCGCCCAGGCAATACGCCGGGCTAAGTCGAGCTCCTTTACGAGATAGGGTTCACCCTGGTGGAGATAGATAGCGCCGGGGTGTACTTGAAAGAAGGCGACGCTGTCTTCCACTGTCTCTAACAAGCGACCTTCCCGACCATCAACGACAGTATAATTTTGTCCTGATATTGCCCTGATATTTATATCCTGTGCAGGATAGGAGATAGAAGGAGCGGGATGCCACCTCTCATGGCGTTTTCTTAACTTCCCTTCTTGTTCCAGCGCGGCTAGCATGGTACTAATCTCGCTAAAAAATTCCTTATCCTTAGCTTCTAGCGGTTTCTCCCAGGCGGCGCAAAGGAGGTGGGGCTTCAGGATATAATGGTTGTCAGGATTGATTATGGCGTTGTCGAAGTTCTTGCTGAAAAAGAAATCTGGATTACGCATCAGGTATTGGTCGAGCGGATTTTCCTGGGCGATCAGAAGGCTCAAAGAGCTGTGGGTGCTGCGTCCACTGCGCCCGGCCTGCTGCCAGGCGCTGGCGATGCTGCCGGGATAACCGGTGAGAACGGTTGCCTCCAAATCGCCAATGTTTATTCCCAGCTCCAGGGCAGTCGTGGCGACCAGGCCGAGAAGCTCGCCGTCAAAAAATTGATGCTCAATTCGGCGCCTATCTTCGGGAAGATACCCTGCCCGGTAAGGGCTGATTTTATCCCTCAGGGGAGGTGGCAGTTGTCCCTGGGTATAGATATAAATGAGTTCGGTAAGCTTGCGAGTGCGGGCAAACACCAGACTACGAATCTCTTTTTGGACAAGCTCTCCGAGAAGAAGAGCTGCCTCGCTATTGGGACTGCGCCGGCTGGTCTTAGCCTCATCAATGACAGGTGGATTCCAGAAAACAAAGTATTTTTCGCCATGTGGTGAGCCGTCTTCAACAATGGCTTCAAAAGGCAAGCCGACGAGATTTTGGGCATGCTCTTGGGGATTGGCGATGGTGGCTGAGCAACAAATGAACTGAGGATTGGAGTTATAAAAGGCGCAAAGCCGCCTCAATCTTCGCAGGACATTGGCTACGTGAGAGCCGAAAATACCTCGATAAATATGAGTTTCATCTATTACGACATATTTGAGGTTGCGAAACAATCTGGACCACGATTGGTGATTGGGCAAAATACCCAAGTGGAGCATATCCGGGTTAGTGAGCACTATCCTTGCCTGTTTTCTTATGTTTATTCGCTCATTCTGTGGTGTATCCCCATCGAAAGTAGCCATGGCTCCTGGGGAGAGAAGTTGGGAGAGGTCCTTCGTTTCGCCTAGGATTTGCTTCAGGCTACGTAGCTGGTCCTGGGCCAGAGCTTTCGTGGGGAAGATATAAAGAGCACGGCTATCCTTATCATGTAAAAACGCATCGAGCGTGGCTAGGTGATAGCACAGGGTCTTGCCACTGGCGCTGGGCGTGGCTATAATCACGTTTTTCCCGGCCAGGATGGCATTCAAGGCTTTTGCTTGGTGGCTATAAAGAGTTGATATTCCTGAGGATTCCAGGCATGCTTGAAGGCTGGGATGGAGGGGATTATCCAGTTTGCCAAAGATGGCGCCCTGATGGGGAATGCGTTCAATATGGACGATCTGGTGGCGGTAATCAGTCAGATTGACAAGGTGGTGGAGGAAAGCAGCGGCATCCATCAGGGGAAGTTTTCTATTTTCGAGCTTAATAGCTCTACCTCGGGGTAGTTCTGGACGATGAACTTTACGACATTGGACAAAATCTCATCCGCATGCCTTCTGTGGCTGCTAACGCAAGCTATGCCTAAAGTGGCTATTTGCCATAAACCCTGATTGTCCACCTCGGCTACGGAAACATTGAACCTGTTTCGTAGCCGCGTGAC
>Ga0172366_10004784_pt1 | contig 10686 bp, 9 predicted proteins | sample LakKivSesite69cm_FD_114533 | JGI IMG/M metagenome (GOLD analysis project Ga0172366, IMG submission 114533) | Sediment microbial communities from Lake Kivu, Rwanda - Sediment site 69cm | ecosystem: Environmental > Aquatic > Freshwater > Lake > Sediment | place: Rwanda: Western Province, Lake Kivu...
ACCCCGGAAACCATTGCAATCGCCAAGGAGGACGAAAGACTCGCTATCAAGCATGTCCTCGTCTACTGTATCAAGCATCGCATGAACGTTTTTAAGATCAATGCATTATACGGCCGGTTACGGAAGATCAGCGAGCGCGCCTACCAGCTGAAAACCATCGACCCGGTGGCGGTCGACGGGATCCTCCCGATGGAAATGCTAAAGAAGTTTGCCCCCCTGGCCCAGTACGTCGTGGAAAAGATGTCAGAAGGCCACGTCAAGCGCCACGGGCTGCCCGATGGGGCAAAATTCGAGCAAGTCGACGTGGGCACCAGCGTGCCCGCCGAGTGGTGCACGGTCCCGGGAGCCAGCGCCGGCAAGGCCTTCATGTACGTCCACGGCGGAGGTTGGTTCACGGGCTCGCCCAAGGCATCCCGGGCTTTCTCCGCGACGATCGCGACCGGCGCCAAGGTGCGCGTCTTCAGCCCTTCCTACCGGTTCTACCCCGATCACGTCCACCCGGCCCAGATCGACGACGTCACGGCCGCGTACAAGTGGCTGCTCGCCTCGGGCGTCGCCGCCCGCGACGTCGTGGTCGGCGGCGAGTCGGCGGGCGCCCACCTCGCGCTCCTCCTGCTCGTCCGGGCCAAACACGAGGGCTTCCCGGCGCCCGCGGGGGCCGTGCTCATGTCCCCGCCGACCGACTTGACCATGGGCGGGGCTTCCATCTTCCCGAACATGCCCTCCGATCCCGTGCTCGGCACCAGCGGTATGGGCGTCGTCATTCAGAACCTCATCCTCCAGGCCAAGACGGACCCGAAAGACCCCGGCTTCTCGCCCCTTTTCGCCGACCTGGGCGGCCTTCCCCCGATGCTCGTGCAAGTGTCGTCCTCCGAATCGCTATACAGCGACGCCACGCGTCTCGTCGAGAAGGTGAAGGCCAGCGGCGGCAAAGCGACGCTGCAAGAATGGGCCGGGGTGCAGCATGCCTTCCAGATGGAGATCTCGCGCCGCACGAAGGTAGCCGCGGAGGCATGTGGCAAGATCGTCGAGTTCGTCCGGCAGCGGCTGGGCAAGTGACCCGGCCCGCCGTTTATTATCTCGCGAAAACATTGAGGATCATCATGAACAACCTTGACATCATCAAGGAGCAGTTCAAGCGGGACAATTTCGCCAACAAGTTCAAGATCGTGCTCGACGACGTGACCGAGACCACGGTCAAGGCGCACATGGTGCTGGACTTGAGCTCGCTGAATCTTTTCGGCCGTCCGCATGGTGGCGCGATTTATGCCCTCGCAGACGCGGCGTTTTCGGTCATCGGGAACAATAACAACAACCTATCCGTCGCTGTGGAGTGCAACATCAGCTACCAGAGTAGCCCCGACCCGGGCAAGACGCTGCACGTCGAGGGCCGCGAGCTGTCGGGATCCTCCAAGATCGGCTACTACATCTTCGACATCTACGTCGACGAGGGCGGCAAGAAGAAGACGGTCGCCACCATGACCAGCGTGCTCTACAAGACCGGCAAGCCCATCAGGGAAGCGCCGAAGGAAGAATGAAAGGGGGTTTCGATCTAGCCGGTTGTAAGAAGTCCATCCAGTTCGCTTCCATCTTCTTTGGCTTGACGCCCGCGGCGGTCTCGTTCTCGATAACGAGCAGCTCGTATTTCCGGTGGATCATCTTCTAGTCGAACTCCCGCCCCTCTTGCAGCATGGCGTCTTGCTCGTCTTTCGAGAAATATTTCATCGCCGGTATAAAGTAATGCTTGTCCTCCTTCTCGATGTGCTTCGGGTAAAAGTCGGCGAGGAACTCCATGCGTGAAGCGATCTCCCCCAAGGCGCCCTTGTCCCCGCGGAGATAGCGCTCCTTCGCGGCAACGAGCGCCCGGGTCGTTTCCCGCCCCGTGACATGATCCGCAATCAAGTCCTTCATCATCTTCTTGTCGACATCGGACTGGTCTTTCTTTTTGAGCTCCCTGAACAATATATCTTCTTCCTTGCCGTGATGGGTTTCATCTGCATATATTCGTATAAAATCAACGATCTGGTCGATGATCACGCCGTCAGGCTTTCCATCCTTCTTCAAGCGGTCGACCTCGACCCGCAAGACCGCGATCATGCGCTCGATCAAGCGGTGCTCGATCATGAGGGGAGCTACCGGCAGCATGTTTGACAAGACTCGGGCACGTGTTAATAAATGATTTGATGTTGAACGATTTGTCTTGCGAAGCTAGCGACGCCTTCCATGCTGATCGAGATCGCGACGCCTGTGAAGCGGAAATTTCTCGAAGGAGATCGAATTGGAGGCCCTGAGTGGCACGTGGAATGGATGAAGACGCGATGCAACCGAGGCCTCCTCCTTCCGTTTATATGTAAAGATGACCGGCACGGCAAAAATGGCGGATATGAGCAACATGGTTCCGAGACCCAGGAGCATCAAGCTTGATGCTTGATACACATCAAGCCGGAAAACCTGGACGCGACGGGAATGTACGCTTCCAATACAGGCTCTTGCATGATGTTACTTCGCTTGATTGATGATGCACGACGCGATTATGCAAAATATAATATAGCCCAATGCATGATGGAAACAAAACATATCTTAAGATAACCGATACGAGCTACATTAAGCAATAAGCGCCTACTCTTGAACCGGCGTGAGGTGGAAAATACCCATGCGCGATGATATGGGGAAGATCACCAAGGAGGCGTTCTCCTCCGAGGTCGTGTCGATCTTGATCAATATCATCGTCGGTCTCCTTCTCACGCTTCTGTTATTACCGCGCGCGAGTTTCAGCCAGCTCATCATCATGGTACCCGCGATGCTGTCCGCCCGGGGCAACATCTCTGGCTCGTACTCGGCCAGGGTCGCCCGTGACCTCATCATCGGATCTGCGCGAAAGAACCTGCCCGAGAACGTGCTCTCCACGGTAACCCTCATGCTGGTCACGAGCGTCGTTATTGGCTTCATCTCCTCTTGGATCGCCTTCTTACTCCACGAAACCTTCTTGCCGGTGCATTATTTTTTCCTGCTCCCACTCATGACCATGGGAATGACCTCGGCGGTCTCGATCCCCACTTCCACGTCGTTGAACATCCTGGCGTTCAAGAAGGGGCTGAACCCGAGCAACGTGGTCCCACCCATCATGACAAGCATCGATGACGTGCTCATCGTCTTGAACTTGTTCGTCGCCATCACGATCTTGGGGGTGCCGTGAGATGCGTTATTTCAAGAAAATAGTTAAAGAATCCATTGGCGTGCTGTTGATGTGCACGGTCATAACGATGTTCTCCGGGATGGCACTCTCATCGGCGGACGAGATGTTGGCAGCGATCCCATTCTTGATATTGATATTGCCGGCGCAGAACGATGTCATCGGCGACATGTGCCAGGTACTCGTCGGCAGGATGACGTCCCACCTGTACATCGGCTTGGTACCTGCAAGGCTCTCGTTCACCCCTCGCGTGAAGACCGACTTCCTGGCGCTTTTCACTTCCCTCGCGCTAAGTATCGGGGCAATGCTCGTGATCAACGTCTTTTTAGCGCTTGCATCCGGGATCGCGTTTGGTAACTTTTTCCTCGTTCTCTTCGTCGTCATCTGCACAGCGTTTTCGTTGTTTGTAATCATGGCCTTCATGCTCTACTTGGGAGCCATTTATATATTCCGGCATAACAAGGATCCGAACAATTTTTTAATACCCATTACGACTTCTTTGATCGACACGCTTTCCCCCGTTCTTACGATCGTGTTTATGCTCCTCCTACTATGACCCCCGACGAACCGATAAATAAGACCAACCCCCCGTTGAAAAAAACATGTCCAAATTGAAGAAGAAATTCAAGTACATGCCCCTCTCTTTGAAGGAGATCCTTCAAGAGATGAAGATGAATATAGACGTGATGTTCGACCTCGCCTACAGTGCGATCATGTTCCAGAGCCGGGAGCTCGCTGCGGAGACGGAAAAGATCGACTCGCGCATCAACGAAATGACCTACTTGCTCACGTTCCAGACCTTGCAAGCAACGATCGGTCAATCTTCTGAAACCAAGAAGCTCGAACCGATCGTTGCATTCGGTTATAGTATCGACAAGATCTCCGAGGCCTTGTCTGACATTGCCAAGGTGGTGGACTTGAATACCCACCTGGCGCAGTTCTTCCAGCTGTGTTGGAAGGCCACGCCGGAGCCAATCATCAAGGTGACCGTCGGCAAGGGGACGCCGTTTTCAGGGAAGAAATGGGACGACATTCATTTCATGGCGGATTACTCCGTCGAAGTCAGTGCAATTTTCAGGGCAAAGCATTGGTTTTTGGACGATAATTTCATCATCAATGATGGTGACCAGTTGATCGTGATCGGGGAGTTACCAGCGTTGATCGAGTTCAAGAAGGTATGCAAGAGTGATGAGCCGATTTCCTTCGACCTGGAGAACAAACAATCTCTTGACCTTTACCCGGCAAGCGACGAGAAGGCGACCGCGTGCGCGAACAGGATCAAGGATAGATACATCCGCCTCACCGACATGTCGGGCACGATGATCGACCTCGCACTCGTGGCCCTTTTCTTCGGCAACGTGGAAATCGCGGAGGATGTCGTCGAACAAGAACAACTCGTCGATGACTTGATCGTGGACATGGAAAGGGACATCCTCGAGTTCGCGGGGCTGATAGATGACCCAAAGAAGCTGCTCGGTCTCATGCGCATCGTTTTTTCGTGCGAGTTAATTTCCGACGCTACCTCGGACATTGCTGAACACGTCATCAAGGGTTTCGAAACGCACGAGGTGATCGTGGCTGCTTTCAGCGAGGCATGGGAAACGGTCGTGCGGGAGGTGGTCGCTCGCGCATCGTTCTTCAATGGGAAGACGGTAGCGGAGGTTCACACCCCTAAATACGCGAAGGGTTTTCACATCCTCGCGATAAAGCGAGATGGTGATTGGATCTACGACATCAAGAGGGATCTCAAGTTGAAAGTCGATGACCTCATCATCGGCATCGGTCCCAAGGAAACGATCAATGCCTGGAGGAAGCAAGTCAACCCGGACGCCGACATCGAGGACGAATAGGGGTCCCGGCACGCCGCAGTCATGCAGCATCGATGCGAAGGTTGGTAACCGCCGGCCTATTACACTACGCGCGCGTGTTTTCAGTTCCGTAGATGTCGGTGCTTATTTCTCTTCGGCTTCACGATATGAATTACCGATGATGATGTTACCTCCGTATGACTTGCTGCAAGGATGATGAAGATTAGAGGAGCCGTCTGAGGTAAAGTAACCCGCATCTCGTTCTCGGCCCGCGAGGGCGTCGCGGCTAATATATTCTTTTCACTATAATAAAAAGCAGAGACGGGACTTCCGTTAATATAACAAACCACGATCACTCGACACGGCACGTTCGGCGTGATGTTCAAGCAGTTTTGCGTTCATGTCGATTTCTTGCCGCGTTCTCTCTCTCTCGACATACTCGTATTTTTTTGCTTGTTCAAGTAAACAAGATGCCCTTTCTATCAAGAACTCTTCGACATTTTCTTGAATAAAAATGGCATTTTCGGGATCAATAGTGGATGCCTTTCAAGTCGAAAGGAATTCCCGCCCTGGCCTTTTTTGGTTTTTGAAAAAGGGCAAGGAGGATCACCGCACGACGAGCACTGGACAAGGCGCGTCGTTCACGATGTTCATCGCGACGGTGCCTGTTATTGCCGTCCTGGCGCGGGAATGGTGCCCCTCGCAGCCAACGATGACCAGGTCTATCCCGTTTTCCTTGGCGTACGATTTCACGAAGTCGCCGGGTGAAAGGTTTATCTCCAGGTTGTATATGACCTTGCCCTCTAGCGGGATCTTCATCGTTTCGACCTGCTGTCTGGCTTGCTCGATGATCTGCTTGCCCGATTCCCCGTACATTTGCTGCATTTTTTCCTCGGTGAATTGATCAGAGAATGAAATCGCCGGGTAGGGTAGATTGAAGCCCAGTGGAAAAACCGGCATATAATAGTGGTGGCGTATCGCGTGGAACACGTGCAGCTCGGCCTTGAACGTTTGGGCGAGTTTCACCGCTTCTCGCAGAGCCTTTGCCCCGTGCTCGGACCCGTCGACCCCGACCAAGATCTTCTTGTACACGCCTATCATCTCCGTTTAACGATCGGATCGTTCCAATAAGTTTTATGTTCATCTCGTGTTAAATCTCGTCCGATTTCCCGGCATTCGCTAGGGATACGTTCTACTTTTGTGCTGCTCGCTTGATAAATCGGCATTTACCATGGCTCCATCGTGCTTTCATTTAGCCCGTATAGCATGCTGGGGGAAGCGGAACGATCTTCTGGTATATTGGCGTCAGTTATATCTAAATCCAAAAATGAACCAGTTAAAGGCCAAAAATAACACGTGTTCTTCGTTCTAACCCATGGCAGAGCCGGGGTTAGATCAAGCATTCAGTTATGTTAATCCCTTTCTTTTGGTTTTGAATCAAAAATCACGCTAAAACTTAAATATGATTATGTGAATATCAACTCGCAAACCGTCTTGCCTTGGGTCATGGTAGAGAGCATGCAGTGTTTGATGCTTTATACTCGCCGAGGTTGTATCATCGTCGATATAATCAAGTTCACGAGTTCTCGAACTGGTAAATGGTGAACGAGGTATAGCCTGGTTAAATCCGTGAACCGCGTGCTTCCAACGCGTGCTAAAAGGTCGAGCTCTATCGAGGGAGTCCAATATGAAACTAAACGAGAAACTGATCGTCGGGGCATCAATCGGGGAATGCATCCATGTTGCTGGGGTATTGAACTTCTTCCAGGTTGCAGAAAGCGTTGGTTACAAGACCGCCTTTCTCGGTCCTGCCGTGAAGATCAAGGATGTCCTTGAATTTGCTGACGAACACAATGCCGGCATCGTTGCCATTTCGTACCGGCTCACGCCTGAAGTTGGGAAGCAGCATCTGGAGGATTTCATGAAGGCTGTACATGATGGTGGCAAACGCCCGCGCAAGTTCTTGCTCGGTTGCCTCCCCGAGCTAGCGGAACATGCAAAGAAGATGGAGTTCTTCGAGGCGATCTTCACGGGTGGTGAAACGATAGACGAGGTGATGCCCGTATTGGGCCTTCCTGGTGGGCGTGGTGATGGACCCCGGGCATATCCCCGCGACTTGATCGGGCGCATTGCTTACAAGGCCCCCTATCCCATCCTGCGGGCACACTTCGGACTCCCGACCATGCAAGAGACACTCGACGGCATCGCTGCCATCGCAGAAGCGTCCGTGCTGGACGTGATCTCCATCGCTCCGGATCAAGCCGCACAAGAATGGCTGCAGCGTCCCGAGATCATCGCTACCAAGAGCGGGGGTGCTGGCGGCGCTCCGATACGCTCGCGAGGTGACCTCGAAGCCATCTTCAGGCGCAGCCAGCGGGGGAACCACCCGCTATTGCGCATCTACTCGGGAACCCAGGATCTCGTTGCCAACGCTGCCTTGTTTGTCGAGACGATACACAACGCATGGGCGGCCGTCCCCATCTTCTGGTACTCCGAACTCGATGGCCGGGGTCCGAGCATGCTTGAAGACGCGATCCGCGAGCATTTTGACGCGATACGATGGCACGCGGAGCGCGGGGTGCCAGTCGAGGTGAACGATCCGCACCAATGGGGCCTCCGAATGGCGCCGGATCACGTCGTCGTCGCCGATGCCTACCTGGTCGCCAGGGTGGCCAAGTCCTTGGGCGTGAGGACGTATATCCAGCAATTGATGTTCAACACCCCTGCCGGGGTCACGTTCAAGATGGACCTGGCAAGGGTGCTCGCCATGATCGAGATCGTCCAACCCCTCATCGATGACAAGTTCAACATCTTGAAGGAAACGCGCGCCGGCCTTGGATACCTCTCACCACGCGAGGAGACCGCCATAGGCCAGCTCTGCGCCTCCACCATGGTGCAGATGTCGGTGCGCCCCCACATCATGCACGTCGTCAGTTATTCCGAGGGAGATCACGCAGCGCGGCCCGGGGACGTCATAAAGAGTTGCAAGATCATCGGCCGGATCGTCCAGGATTCCCTCCACGGCCTTCCCGAGTTGTCGGCCGACCCGGTCGTCCAGCGGCGCAAGAACGAGCTCCTCGAGGAAGCGGTGATCCTGCTCGCCGGTATATCGAAGCGTGCCGAGTCTGCTTGCATCGGAGAACCATATTCCAGTCCCGGCTTTCTAGCGGGCCTGGTGATAGATGGAGTACTCGACGCGCCGCAGTTGAAGGGGGGAAAAGCCGGAAAGGGCGCCATCCATGCAAAATTGATCGACGGTGCATGCAGGTGCGTCGATTCCGAGGGGATGCCGCTCGCTGAGATTGATCGCCTCAAGGCACTGGGAATAAGCACGAGCAAACCCGACGCGGCGAGCGCGAGGGGGCTGCTCGCGGCCAAGGCAAGAGGGAATGGTACTTGCTCTTCAACGAATCGAGGTTCTGAGCAAAGATGACAGGCATTTTCTTATACAAGGTCAAGGGCAATGGGCCGCTTCCAGCGGACATTCGAAAGATTGCCAAGCGAGTTAGCCACCGTGGCAAACATCGCTCTTGGGTCGTCGATAGTGGTGGATGCTTCATTTCAGTCTACTTGAACAAGCCACAGAAGGACAACATCTGCGTCGTGGACGACGCGCAAAAGGAAGTTCCCGCTTCATTCACGGTTCTGGACGGGTACATCAACATCGAACCAGGGTTGGGTGCGAAAGGTTCCACGAAGCCTCCGAAACCGGTGGAGAGGGCAAGGTCGCTTTACAAGACGGGCGGCGTACAAGCGTTCTCAAAGGTTTCTGGAGCGTTCTCCTTGGTCATCAAGGAAAACGAAGCGATCATCATCGCGCGGGATTCTTTTGGTTCGAATCCATTATACTACATCGATGATGACGACAAACTCGTTATCGCCTCCGAATTAAAAGCTTTCAAGGGAATGGACAAGTTCTTAAGGGTGTTGGAGCCTGGAACGGCTTTCTTGACCGACGGCCATAGATCTTGCGTCCGGCGGTTTTATGACACCCGCAGTTTCCTGGAAGTGGAGTCGCAGTTCCAAGGGACTGAAGCGCGCGAGGCGGAAGTGGAGCTGCGAACCATGGTAGATCGTGCCGTAATGCGTTCGATCCCTCGCGATGCCAAGACGTCTGCCTTGCTGAGCGGTGGGCTCGATTCTTCCGTCGTTTGTGCCTTGGCAGTGAAACACGTCCCTGTCCTTGATGCATACGTGGCATCTTATGGCGATTCAGACGATTTGATCAACGCCAGGCGGTTCGTGGATCGATATAATGATCAAGTGCGCCTGCACGTCGTAAATTACGATTTGGATGACATGTTGCGCGCGATCCCCGACGTGATCAGTAGCCTGGAGACCTTCGACGCGGCACTCGTCCGAAGCGCGCTACCAATGCATATCGCATGCACGAACATTGACGATGGAACGGACGTGCTGCTCACGGGCGAGGGCTGCGATGAGCTCTTTGCCGGTTACTCGTACTTGAAAAAGCTCGCCCCCGAAAAGCTAGACGAGGAACTCATCCACTTGCTCGAGGTGGAGCACGCCACGGGCCTGCAGCGGGTCGACCGGATACCCTACCACTTCGGCATCGAAGCCAGGGCGCCATGGTTCGACCTTGACATCGCTCGATTCGCCTTCAAACTCCCTGCACAACTGAAAATCAAGCGTGATCGAGGTTCGCTCATCGAGAAATGGATCGTCCGAGATACTTTCAAGGATCTTCTCCCTGACGAGATTACATGGCGCAAGAAAGCCAAGTTTTCACAAGGTTCTGGCTCCGAGCTTGTCATGCGGGATTATCTTGAGACGCAGATCAGCGACGCTGAGTTTTTCAAGGAGAACGAGATCGCCCCGGGCGTGTTCGCGCGTTCAAAAGAAGAACTATATTATTGGCGCGTGTTCGATGAATGTTTCAAGCCAAGTGACGATTTCGTTAAGAAAATGCCACGGACGGAGGAGTTTTCGGTATAAACAAGCACCAGAGGGCGCTGACTCCCTTCAACCTTATTGGATCAATCCTAAAACGACACGTCGCTAGGTTCTCCAATCACGTCCGGAAAACGTGCTATAGAGCCTAAAAAAAGGTGAACGCTTCACTTAACCAAAGAGGTAACTATATTTATCGCTGGGGAAACGGACATCTGGTAATCCTATGCTCCAACGTTAACTATCGATGCCGTGTTCGGAGCGATAATGAAAGCACGGTGCTGGGAAAATATGGAAGGCGTTTTCCGGGCACGCTGCACGAAGATGGAACAATAAAGGTTAAAAACGAGCATGTCACAGCAGAGGGAACTCGCGATCATCGTCCTCGGGCACAAGCAAAGCCCGTTCGTCAAGGCTATCATCGATAGGGACGATATCCCGGTCACCTGGATTTGTAGCAACGTGCTCGATTTCCAGCTCTATCACCCGGACCCTGCCAAGGCGTCGACGTATCGCTTGGAATTTACGAATCTCCTCGAGATCAAGGCAAGAAACCATATCGAGTCCTTGAGTATTTTTGAAACACTCGGTAAATTTTTGGAATTTTACAATCCACTCAAGATTTCTACATTAAACTACTTGATCACCAAATACATGACAAGCCTCAACCCGTCCTTGAAAGGCTTGATGGCGACATGGGAGGAGACCGTTAAAACCATTTTCGACGGTAACTCGATGCTGCCCTTGTTCGAGGAAGGACGTGTATTGCATGTG
>Ga0172366_10004785_pt1 | contig 10686 bp, 8 predicted proteins | sample LakKivSesite69cm_FD_114533 | JGI IMG/M metagenome (GOLD analysis project Ga0172366, IMG submission 114533) | Sediment microbial communities from Lake Kivu, Rwanda - Sediment site 69cm | ecosystem: Environmental > Aquatic > Freshwater > Lake > Sediment | place: Rwanda: Western Province, Lake Kivu...
CGTCCCGCCATCACAAAGATGATGCTCAAAAGCCAGGTGTAGACGACCATAGCCCGGGGATAGTCTAATTCGTTCTTGTAGAGGAAAGAGGTCAAAGCGACTGAGGCCACGGTGCCGAATGAGACGGCAGCTATAATGGAGTAGGACTTGTCAATACGTGAAAGGCCGCGCTTAAAATGATATAATTGGTAGAAGAAGAACGTAGCCAAGAGGGTGGATACATGGATCAGCAGCATGCCGCCATAATAACTGAATGGCTGGGGGCTGAGGGGACGTGGGTATTCAGTGACACGGCGTAACACGTAGGCGGCAAAGAATGCCGTAGCGATCATCACTGCATCCATCTCAACAGTAAAAAGGTCTAAGAGCCAGTTCGTCTTGCGCTGCATTTGCCAATCTCCGGAAAGTTATAGTCTACCACTAGGCCACAAAGACGCCAAGATCATAGAACCGTGAATTTCGCGTCTTCGTGACTTGGTGGTTCATCATCCTCCGTGATGAGCTTCTTGACCTTCCCAATACTGACACCCATAATTCTACTACTATGGGGCGCTTTGAGTCAACTGCCAGCCAGTTTTTGCCAGAGAGAAGCTTTGAGCGCCTGAAAGCGCTCCTGAAAGGCTGTTAACGAAATGAGATCGGTGGTCATGATCAGAGCATCTTCATGATTGTCCGAGTAGTACTCCTTGCGCAGACCTGTGCTGACAAAACCGTATTTCCGGTACAGGTTTTGTGCCACAAGATTGGAGGCGCGTACTTCCAGGGTCATGACCATGGCATTTAACTGCATGGCACGGTCAATCAAGTGGGCCAGCAGGAACTCGCCCAGCCCTCGACCTCGCCAGTCGGGATGCACAGCCAGCGTACAAATATGCGCCTCATCAAGAACGAGCCAGAAGCCGCCATAGCCAAGTACTACATGGAAGGCGAGTTCTTGCCTTGGCCTTCTCAGGATTCTTCTCGGTAGGCTGACTGCCTTCTCCTGGATAGCGCCGGGCTCTCTTGGTCGGACAACCAAGAAATGAGCCATAGGGTTGTACTGAAGTTCGTACTCGAAAGCATGGACAGACCAGGGCAGAGAAAACACCACCTGTTCGAGAGCTGCTACCGCAGGCACGTCGGCGAGGGTCATTTTGTCCACAACGTAGGGAATTCTGCTGCTGGCCATAGCAAATCTTGGTTCAGGCGTGTTGCAGGTAAATGGGAGTTAGAGAGAATAGGTCGTCGCGTTCTCCAGAGGCAAATCGCCGCCAGCCTAATTCTGCCAGGTAGCCTGCACGCCGTATGGCGAAGGCCGGGCTGACGATGATCGCTTGCTCGGGAGTCGTTGTGCTTAACGCCTCGGCCAGATGAGAGTCAATCTCTCCGCAGATCAGTGTAGGTTCTTTCAGCGAGGCGATCAAATCGTTGCTGCTCATCAGGAGGTAGCCACTGCGGCGCTGCCACTCACCAGCAATGGTCTGATAAAAGGCGGCACACCACCTACCCCGACCTGCTGGCAAGACGGCACAGACTGGCAGTGTTTCGCGGGAGTGAGCGTAAGCAGTAGCGTCCAGGGTGGGCACGCCCAGCAACGGGATGCTCAGCGCCAATGCCAGCCCTTTGGCCACGCTCAGGCCAACGCGCAGGCCCGTGAAAGAACCAGGACCCAGTGAGACGGCGATTGCCCCCAAGGTCACCGGAGCGAGGCCCTGCTGCTCACAAGCACGCACGATATACGGCATCAGCTCTACCGTATGGTTATCGCTTGTGCACCATGTCTGTTCTATATGCAAGCCATTCTGATCGTACAAGGCGATGCCCGCAAAGCGGCTCGCCGTGTCAATCGCTAACAGCAAGCAAATATTCCTCCGATGTATGAAGAGTGAAACGTAACTGAAGATAGGAAAACTGGCAACTGGCAACCGGTAACTAGTAGCTGTCAAATCCCAAAAGCTTCCCGACGAAAGCGTTGCAACAATTCTTGGTAACGCTCCCCCTGCGCGTCGAGCTTGAGTTCCCTCTTTGTGTCATCCAGGTAATGCAAGAAGATCCACAATCTATCATCAGGCAAAATCTCCCGGATTCGCTCAGCCCACTCAATGACGCACACGCCATCTCCGTAGAAATAGTCTTCCAAGCCCGTAGTGCGTGCCTCGGCAGCAGTCTGTACACGATAGAGGTCTATGTGGTACAATTTGTGTGCCTTGCCTGGCAGCAGATACTCATTGACAATGATAAAAGTTGGGCTTGTAATTGTCGAGCTTACTCCTAATCCACGACCGATGCCCTGGGTCAGACAAGTTTTGCCTGTGCCCAGGTCGCCCTCCAGACAGACCATATCGCCAGACTGCAACAAACGTCCAAGACGCTCACCGATGCGCCGAGTTTGCTCTGTACTGTGGCTGATAAAATCCAGGCTACTGGCGGTCAGAATTGGTGTCACGCCGCGCTCTCCCCGTGCACTGCCTTGAACAGATTATACCGCAAAGGCGTGCCTGTGTCGAAACAGAATGGAGATGCACTGCTGCAGTCACGGCAGTAGAGACAACCTGTCGAATCGTCTCTACTCTTTTGCTACAATGCCATTCAAACCATCTACTACCACCTGATCACCATCGTGCAATAACTGGGTGATGCCTGGAATACCGGTCACGGCTGGCAGACCGTACTCCCTGGCCACCACTGCTCCATGCGAAAGCTGCCCGCCGTGCTCAAGCACCAGAGCGCTCAGCAAGTTGAAAATGGGTGTCCACCCTGGATCCACACCCCGCGTAACCAGAACGTCGCCAGTCTTGACTTTGTGAAACTCGGCGGGAGAGAACAGTACGACTGCGCGTCCACGCGCCAGGCCAGGGCTCACCGCGCGCCCCTTAAACTGTCGCTCATGCTTATACCCTGCCATCTCCAAGGGCTGATTCCCACGCAGAAAGGGCGGATAGGCTAAATCAGGAGCAATATCGAACTCCTGGCACAGACGTGCAAACTGCTGCTGCCTGGTGATGGCCAGTGTCGCATAGCTTTCAACGTTAACACGCCCATGCACGTAGGCTTCGATCTCGGCCTTGGTCAGGAAGAAGATATGTTCATGGTGGTTAAGAACCCCAGACTCTGTCATATGCTTGCCTAGAAGCAGGAAGAGCTTGCGCATAAGGGCAAGTGTCCTCTGCCAATAAAAGCGCTGTTCTTCCCGCAGTGGCATGTAGTGTTGGGTCAGATACAATACGTGATCAAAAATCGTCCGTTTTAACTGCCCTAACAGCCCGGCACCAAGCAACTTGTACACTGTACGTTGTGCTTGCTCGCGGGAGGCTGCTTGGTCATCTCCTGGCCCGCCCCTTTTGTGCCTGAGACGTTCCACAAGTTCGGTGACTTGGCCTGGTTCATCAGCGAAAAAGGGGTGGTAGATGTCCAGATGGAAAGAGCGGTGGCCATAGAGGCTCAAGAACGCGGCCAGAGCCTCAGCGAAGGCGGTTGCATCCTGTATTTGGGCTAGGTGACACAGTGCACGATCTATCTCCAAAGACTTGTTCGGCAGACCGGTTACGAGACAAGTGCATGGCTTCGTTGCGTTTTCCTGCGCGGCCCAGGAGCGAAGCAGGCGGCGCAATAGGGTGTAGGTCAGGTCAGCGTGGGTAAGACTCCAGCGATGCAAAGACAGCAACTCAGCATTCAATTGTTGGGCTTTGTCTATTATGGTCCAAATCTGCTGTTCTGTTCCGTCGTGCTCGCGCAAGGCCTGAAATTCAGCTTCGAGTTGCTGGCTGCATCTGTCGTGCCGGGTAGTGAAGGCCGCCCACACCCGATAGTTGTGCCACGGCGACCAGACTGCCGGCTGCTGCAAAAAGGACCGTATTATAGACAGCAAGAATCGTGGGTCGAAAAGAGAACGGGGGTATTTGACCTGCCGGCGAAGTTCCGTCTTCCCATCCGGAAAGTAGCGGTATGCGTCCTCGGGCAGCAGAGAATCGGGAAAGACTTTGTAGAGCGTCTGGAACACAAGCATGTTCACATACGGATGGCCGCGGTACATTTTGGTGATGCGTAGTTGATCCGCGTCCCTCAGGCCCAGATAGCGCAGTGGATCACGAAAGGCGAGCTTCTCTAATGGCTCTCTGATGACTGACCAGCCAAGCGGCGAGACCGGCAAAGGGAAACGTTCATTGAGGAATCCCGAAGTCCAGATGCTGTCGTCTTCAGGAAAGACATCAGTGAAGAAACTGCGGGCGCTGGTGGTGATTGGACGCGACTGCAAGATGTACAACTTGCCGTCAGCAAAGGCCCATTCCATATCTTGAGGGCAGCCAAAGTGCCGCTCTAAAGCCAGTACTGCTTCTGCCACCTGCTTTACCTGCTGTGGGGTCAATACGCGAGCATCCCGCATCTTTGCGGGCACTTCTACGCTCTGCAAGCCTCCCTGAGCCACCATAACCCGCTTCTGCAATTTGTGTGCAATCAGGGGTGGCTCAATCTCGGCACATGTTTCTCTGCTTGCCAAGTAGCAGTCAACATCGCTCCCACCACTGACCACTGTCTCGCCCAGGCCAAAGGCTCCTTCTACGACCACTTTCTCCTCACCGGTGGTTGGATGTAACGAAAAGGCCACGCCTGCGGCCTCGGCATCCATCATTAACTGCACCAGGACAGCTATCACCGGGCATTGCTGTACCTGGCCTTGGCGTGCCCGATAGAGCACTGCTTGCGGCGAACAGAGCGAAGCCCAGCATTCTAGGATGGCCTGGAGCAACTGTTGCTCGTCACGCACGTTTAACAGCGTGGCCTGTTGGCCGGCAAAGGATGCGGTTGGCAGATCCTCCACAGTGGCTGAGGAGCGTACCGCAAGGGGTCCAGGCCCCTTGTCCGTCATCAGTTTCTGGTATGCACGTAGGATGGCCTGGTGCACCTCTGCGTTTAGGTGACCCGTTCGGATCATTTCCTGCACACCAGATGCTGCATCAGCTATCCGAGCGGCTGGCAGCGAGAGCAGCGCATGAACGGCGGGTTCTAGCCCATTTGCTGCAAGGTAATCCAGATAAGCCGCAGCAGTGATACAGAACCCAGCCGGCACAAGAAAGCCAGCTCTTGCAATTTCGGCCAAATTGACTGCCTTGTTGCCAGCCTGGGCGCTATCTTCTGCCGTTATGTCTTCAAGCCACAGTATGGTGCGCATTGCTTTCAAGAACTAATGTGGTAGAATATGATTTGTATATGTTCCCGAAATCGAACCACCTTGGGGCTGTGCTCGAATTCTCGTTCAACAGCCTATCTCATGCTTATGGACGTGCATTTCTGCGACACGTCGTCTTGCGCCATCCACTGCGGACGCTGCGTGGTCTCCTGACCTACTACTGGACGCTGAGGGCGAATCAACCAGAGCAGCGCTTGCTTTTTCCTGATAACTGGCATGGCACGAATGCGTTTGTGGCTCATGCGGCTGCTGATGCGAAACGGCTACTGGTAGGCACGGGATTCTGTCTGAAGCCGCTGTGCGCGGCTGGCAGCACCTGTGACTGTCCAGCGGGCCGCTTCAATCACGACTGCCTGTACCTGTCACGTCTGGAACTGGGCTCCCCAAGCGAAGCACAATTTCAGCCTGCCTGTGCAGACTGCTCGATCCGCGTCCTCGGCCACGCGGCGCTCAGAGCAGGAGCCAGCTTTGCCGTGCTCACCTCGGCCCTGGACATTGCCCACGACATTCTATTGCCTGCTCTTGAGGAACGGCGCTTCACCCGCGTCCTCTTTGCCATCTGCCCTTATTCAGTAGAGCCGATGAGCCTGGCGCTGCTCATCTGTGGTATGGAAGGCTACCTCTTCCACTACCATGCCGGCTCTTGTGTCAATTACTACCAGTGGCTTCGCGCCGATGGCGGCGATAAACCCGAGCGCACGGTGGTGTCGCCGCAAAGCATGGTCAGGCTACTCGGTTTGCTAGAGGCTATCGCTGCTCACCGCTATTCATATGTGGGTACACAGCCAGAGCGCTATCAGCAGGTGAGCCATATTTTTCAGCCTCGCTGACCAGTCGGCGCGGCCCTCATTTTACCCCCAAAGCTAAGGCGAAGCAATTAGGGTGTCCTCAAAGCTATTAGGTGCGCCCCACCTAAACGCACTAGTTTGACTTGACTACTGTTGCCCTGCTATAATCGCACCAATGTGCGCATTGAACAGCCGTGAGCAACCGCTGCTGATCCTCGCCTCGGGCTCGCCAAGGCGCAGGGACCTTTTGGCACTCTTGGGCCTGCCCTTTGTCGTGTGCCCTACGGACGTGGAAGAGGTGAACCAAGCCGGAGAAGGTGCGGCAGCAATGGCAATGCGCCTTTCCCAAGCCAAGGCGCGAGCAGCATTGGCCTATGTCCAAAGCGGGATCATTGTGGCTGCCGACACTCTGGTCTGCCTGGATGGCAGAGTGCTGGGCAAGCCAACAGGATCAGCGGAGGCGGTGGACATGCTGCGCCGGCTGCGGGCACGGCTGCACATCGTCTTCAGCGGCGTAACCGTAATTGCTGTGCAGTTGGGGTGGGAACGTACGGCACTGGCCGAAAGCACAGTACGAATGCGAGACTACAGCGATGAAGAAATCGCCGCTTATGTGGCCAGTGGCGACCCGCTGGACAAGGCCGGAGCCTATGCCTTTCAACACTCTGGTTTTGCCCCAGCGTCACGCGTTGTCGGCTGCTATGCCAGCGTGATGGGACTGCCGCTCTGCCACCTGTATCGGCTACTGTGCGAGGCCGGCCTCGCACCTGCCAAGACCCCAGTGGACGCCTGCAATCGCTTCAACCGACGCACATGCGACGTGGCCTTGGAAATCCTCAGATGAGCAAAAGTTACGGCAGCCAGAGCATGGTCGAACCATTGCGCAAAGTACTGGTCAAGCGGCCTGACCAGGCCTTTGCCGTAGACGATCCAGCGAAGTGGCACTACTCGGCTCAGCCCAATTTGGACCTCGCATGCCAGGAGCACGATGCCTTCGTGACCATTTTGCGCCAAACTGGGGTGGAAGTGATCTACCACGAAGAGTTCCTGCCGGATCATGCCGATGCCATCTTTGTCCACGACCCGGCCATCGTCACCGACCGAGGCTCAGTAATCCTGAAGATGGGCAAGGTGCTGCGCGAGGGCGAGGAAGCGGCCATCTCTCGCTGCTTCGAGAAACTGGGCATACCGTTGTACTATGTCTTGCACGGCGAAGCCAGGGCGGAGGGCGGTGACCTGCTGTGGATTGACCATAATACGCTGGCTGTGGGACAGGGCTTCCGCACGAACACCGAAGGATTGCGGCAGTTGGAAGAAGCATTGGAAAGGATTGGGGTGAAGATCATCCCTGTGCCATTGCCCTATTATGGAGGTGCTGATGCTTGCCTGCACCTCATGTCCCTGATCAGCCTGGTTGACTACCAGTTGGCGGTGGTTTACCTGCCTTTGCTACCTGTCCCCTTCTGGCAATACCTGAAGGCTTGTGGTTTCCGGTTCATTGAAGTGCCCGATGAAGAGTTTCGGACCATGGGCCCCAATGTTCTGGCCCTGGCACCCAGCAAGTGCCTGATGTTGGAAGGCAATCCAATCACCAAACGGCGGCTGGAAGAAGCGGGCTGCGAAGTGTTCACCTACCGAGGGAACGAAATCTCGCTCAAAGCCGAAGGCGGGCCAACGTGTTTGACGAGGCCGATTCTGCGAGGTGCATAGAAACTATTGATACAGGGACTTATATGCCCTCTGCGGCTGTTCTAACTACCAACCCGCTTGGAATACCTATCAAAACCCTATCAAAACTGCAGAGCACCCCGAGGGCGCAGAGAAATTAAAGTGTCTCCGCGGGCTTTGCGCTCTCTGCGATGAGTTATGTTAGGCGCTTTTAGTCCTCAAACAGCGGCACGAACTTGAATTGGGTGACGTCCACCAGGCCCTTGTCGGTGAGCTTTAGGGTGGGGATAACTGGCAAGGCCAGGAAGGACATGGTCATGAAGGGGTCGTGTAAGTCCGAACCCAGACCGTGGGCAGCGGTCAGCAAGGCTTTTAGCTGTTCGTTCACTTCTTCGAAGGGGCGCTCCGACATCAGCCCGGCGATGGGCAGTGGGAGCGAGGCCAGCACACATCCTCCCTCCACGACGACCAGCCCACCACGCATGTGTTCTATCTCGTGTGCGGCAAGCAGCATATCCTCGTCGTTGGTGCCTACCACCATGAGGTTGTGCGAGTCGTGGGCTATAGAGGACCCTAGCGCGCCGCGCTTAAGTCCAAAGCCCTTGACAAAGCCCAGGCCCACGTTCCCGGAAGCGAGATGGCGCTCGATTACAGCGATCTTCAGCATGTCCCGCTCTACGTCGGCGATGGCGAACCCTGCCTCGATTTTGACTTCTTCCAGAAGGCTATCGGTCACGATTTGGTTGGGGATAAGGCCAATCACCTTCGCCCACCTGCCATTGGCTGGCAGTTTCAGATCCCCTGTGCTGTGCCAATTGATGTTCATCGAACTGCGCAGAGGAACGTCCTTCGGCTTCTGGGCCAAGGGTAGCAGTTCGCCATCCTCTGCCACCAATTGCCCACTGCGAAAGACCATCTTGACGTTGAAATCGGCAAAATTGTCAAAGACTACCAAATCGGCGCTCATGCCCGGGCCGATACCCCCCTTGTCTTTGAGGCCGAAATAGCGCGCCGTGTTGATCGTTGCCATCTGGATAGCAATCACGGGATCCAGACCCAGGCCAATGGCCTTGCGGACGACAAAGTTCATATGGCCTTCGCTCAGCAAGTCGGGAAGATGGCGGTCGTCGGTCACAAACATGCAATTGCTGGCATTGCTAGGCGTGACCAGGGGGAGGAGATTCTCCAGGTCACGGGCTGTCGTTCCTTCGCGGATCATAATATGCATGCCCAGTTGCAGCTTTTCCCGTGCTTCCTCCACGGTAGTACACTCATGATCAGAACCAATGCCGGCAGCGACATAAGCACACAAATCCCGACCTGATAGACCCGGTGCATGTCCGTCAACTGGTTTGCCATTTGCCGCCCTAATCTTGTTCAGCACTTCCCAGTCGCGGAAGATCACGCCAGGATAGTTCATCACTTCGCCCAGACCGAGCACCCAATCACTGCGTAGCATAGCCGCCAGGTCTTCGGCGGTGAGCTTGGAGCCTGCTGTCTCCATGTCCGTGGCTGGGACGCATGAAGGCAGCATGACATACACACTGAAGGGGGTGTATTTGCTGGACTCCAGGGTGTAGCGAATGCCGTCCAGGCCAAGCACGTTAGCAATCTCGTGGGGGTCGCAGACCACTGTGGTTGTCCCCTGTGGTACAACCACTCGCGCGAATTCGGGCACACGCAGCATAGAACTTTCGATGTGCACATGGCCATCTATGAGGCCGGGGCACAGATACTGCCCCTGCAGGTCAATGACCTGGCGGGCACGATAGTCGCCAAACCCTACTACGCGAGAGTGGTGGATGGCTACGTCTGCAGAGTGGATACTGCCAGCGAATACGTTGACCACGTGTACGTTCTTGAGCAGCAAATCAACCTCAACCTCGCCTCGTGCCACCTGGATCAACTCTTCAAGAAGCATCCCTGCCCCTCCGAAGCTTTTCGCAATTATACATCAAACTGCCAACGGACTGAAACGGACCTATACACAAATGGCACGAAAAGACCGAATAGCACGAATCTCTATTTGTTTCTTCGTGTGATTCGTCTCCCTGAGATCCGTGTACATATCACAACTTGAACATCCTTTCGATCCATGCCTCCGGCAAGTCGTTGACTGCCCAGTAGTGGTCGCTCAAGTCAGGGCGATAGTAGCGGTCTAGCGCGCTCTCGTCGAATATCTCGTATGGGAATTCCACATACGCCGGCACAGGTTCGCCGGCCAGCACCTTCGTTGCCAGCTCAACGCAGCGCAAGCCCAGGTTCGCACCTCCGCTGAGTGCCACAAAGTGTACCCCATATTCTTTGGCTGTGCGCAGCCAACCGTTCCAGTCATCGCCTCCGGCTATTGGGGGGATTTTGCTGCCTCGCGCGGCGAAGGCTTGAACAACTCCCCGGCCCAGCACTCCGTTGTTGACAATCACACCATCTATCGGTTTTGATTCGTTGAACAGGCAAGTCATAGCCTGCCTGGCTTCCGCTGACGACCAGGGGCAGCGCGCCACGATCACATCCTGCACCTTGGGCTGAGCATCCAGCCGATGGCGAACCTCCTTTAGCCACGGCTCGCTGTTGCCACTGGCGGGCACGCTCATGAGGACAACCACGCGTCCGCCAACAATGGAACGACACAACCAGTCTGCACAGATAGCGCCGCGCTCTTCCTCGTTTGTAGTCACCCAACTGACATATGGCGTGCCCCGTACGCTGGTGGAGGCCAGGATGACCGGAACACCGGCATCCATGGCTTCTTGCACTCCTGCCGCTACCACAGCATGATCCAGGGGGTCAATCAGGAGCAGATCAACGCCTTCGGTCAGCAAGATCCGGATGTCCTCGATCTGCTTGTTGGGGTCCCAGTTGGCTGAAGCGCAAAAGTAGTCTCTGAAGTATTCCCTGTACTTCTCCTCAATACCGTACTCGATGTGCGCGCTGAACATGACCATCCAGGCAGTGATGTCACCGCGGCCAGAGCGCCCGATCCGCCATGGGCGGCTCTTCTTATAGCGCTCTGTCTCTACCAGACCAGTGTGCACTGGCAAGACTGGTCGTGATGGCGGAACG
>Ga0172366_10004787_pt1 | contig 10684 bp, 12 predicted proteins | sample LakKivSesite69cm_FD_114533 | JGI IMG/M metagenome (GOLD analysis project Ga0172366, IMG submission 114533) | Sediment microbial communities from Lake Kivu, Rwanda - Sediment site 69cm | ecosystem: Environmental > Aquatic > Freshwater > Lake > Sediment | place: Rwanda: Western Province, Lake...
CGGTGGCGGGCAGAAGGGCGGGGCTATGGGCTTGGGACAGAACCCCGATTCCATGACTTGGGACACAATCCCGATAACGACTTGGGACACAATCCCTTTTCGGATGACCGAAAAGGGTTATGTGCCGCGTCGAGGGTTATGTCCCGCGTCGAGGGTTATGTTCCGCGCCCGCCCGCGCCTGCGCTCATGCGCGGTGCTTACAGTGGGCGGGACCGCAGCCGATTCTCACGGCTTTCCCTGTGCCGGGGAGGTGGCGGAATGGGACCCATGGGACACATGGGTCCAATGGCGAACCACGAACCCGGCAACCTGTTGCAGGTCTTCCTTTGCCCGGCATAGAGTAGCGGCAGCGGCAGCCGGGTCAAGCGCGGCGCAGAAGCTTGACATGGTGCCGGGTTTGCCTATTCTCGGTGCGTGAAAGCGCTGCTGGTGCTGGTTCTGTTCCTGGCGGGCAGCTACGGCTTCCTCTACCACGTTGACCAGCCGGTGCCGGTCTCCCTCAAACACGCCGAGTACTACGCCGGGGTACGGCTGTGGGGCGAGGGCGGGGCGATCGTCAGGTTCGGCATCGGGCTGTTCGACCGACTGACGCTGGGCGTGACCTATGGCGGGAACAGGCTCATCGGGTCGCAGAGGCCTGAGATGTACCCGCGGCCCGAGTTCCTGGCCCGAGGCGCGATTCTGACCGAGCAGGGGTACTTCCCGGATTTCATCGTTGGTTTCGAAAGCCAGGGATTGGACCGCTATGGCGACGACTACGACGTACTGCCCAAGGGTGGATACGCAACGCTGGGTAAGACCATCACGCCGACCAACACCTACGTCCAACTGGGCGTCAACTACTGGCGCAAGGTGTCGGGCTTCGCGGTGGTGAACCAGGCGCTGCCCGCGAACTTCGAAGTCATCGTCGAGTACGACCTCGGCCTGAATGACGACCGGCCTGGAATCGAGCGGCGCGGGTACCTGAACGTCGGCGTCGGCTGGGTGTTCAACGACCAGGTCAGGTTCGCTCTGGGCCTGCGCGACGTCCTGGGCAACCGGGACGCGACGAAGTTGAACCGGGTGATAGACCTCTCCTTCAGAAACCACTTCTAGGCGAAGTCCGGGCAAGAGACCCAAGAGACAGAAGTGACCCAAGCGCCGGTAGCGGTTGACAGTTCAGCCTCCGGTCGCTAGTGTTCTAGTGAACCATTGACCGGAGGATAATATGGACGTGAAGTCATTCCTAAAGACCCTTACCTCGTTCAGCGAGCTCGAAGACGAGCACCTGGACCGGCTGGCCAAGCTCGGCCGGGTCCGGGCCGCGAAGGCGGGCGAGCTGATTGACGTGCAGGGCGAGCCGGCGGAGAAGTTCTACATACTCGTCACCGGCAGATACGGCGTGGTGCTCGACTTGGACATCGGCGTGGCCAAGCGCAGCTACATGGTGACGACCGTGGGCCCGGGCCAGATGTTCGCCTGGTCCGGCATGGTCGGCAACCCGACTTACACCGCCGGCGGCAAGACCCTGACCGACTGCACGATGCTCGAATTCGATGCGGCGAAGCTGCGCGGCCTGTTCGAGGAGGATGCCCGATTGGGATACGCGGTGATGAAAGCGGTGGCGCAGACCATCGCCTCGCGGCTGCGGCACATGCAGTTGCAGCTCGTCCAGCAGTATGCGATGAGCGAGTCAGAGGAATAGCAGGACAACCAAGCCCCGTGCTGCGCGGAGCGAAGAGCGAAGCCACGAAAACACGAAGAGCACGAAGTACGAAGACAGAACCCAGGAACCGGCATGGAAGCGGAGCGCAGTTCCTAGACACGAAACCACGAAATGGACTGGAGTAGATGAGACCGGCTGGATTCATCGTAGCCATTGACGGGCCGGCGGGGTCAGGCAAGAGCACGACGGCGAAAGAGTGCGCCCGCCGGCTCGGGTTCCACTACCTTGATACCGGCGCGATGTACCGGGCAGTGACGCTGGCGGTGCTCGAGGGCGGAGTCCGGCTCGCGGACCGCGCGGTGCTTGGGCGGTTGTTGTCGAAGCTGCGGCTTGACCTTGAGTGGCGCGCCGGAAAGCTCAAGGTGCTCTTGAACGGCCAGGATGTATCTGAGGAGATACGCGGGCCGAGGGTCAGCGGGTTCGTGTCCGAAGTATCAGCGGTGCCGCTGGTCCGCAGGCACATGGTCGTGCTGCAGCGTGCAATCGCCAGGGGCCGGAACATCGTGTGCGAGGGCCGCGATATCGGCAGCGTGGTATTTCCTGAAGCTCAGCTCAAGGTGTTTCTGGACTGCGACGTTGAGGCGCGGGCTCTGCGCCGGGACAACGAACTGCAGGAGAAGGGGCTGGCGATGAGCCGGGCGGCAGTGCGCAACAACCTGAAGAAGCGGGACCGGATTGACTCAGGCCGCTCGGTCGCGCCGCTGGTTCGGGTTTCGGACGCGGTGCTGGTGGACACGACGATGTTGACCATCGAGGAGCAGGTGTCGGTTGTCTGCGACCTGGCGCGCCGCCGGCAGGGCAAGTAGGCGGTGAAACTACGCTGGCGGCTGGCCTGGATTGCCACGTACCCGATAGCCAAGCTGCTCCTGAACCTCCGAGTCAAGGGCCGGGAGAAGCTGCCGCCCGGGCCATTGATACTGGCGTCGAACCACGTTTCCAATGTTGACCCGGTGATTGTCGGATGGGCCGCGGCGAGGGAGCTGCACTTCTTCGCCAAGGAAGAGCTGTTCACGGGACCGAAGCTGTTCACATGGCTCATCAAGTTCTGGAACGCCTGGCCGGTAAGCCGAAGCAGGGTTGACCCGACAGCCATCAAGCGGTTCGTGCATCTGCTCGGGCGCCGCCAGACGGTTGTGCTGTTTCCAGAAGGCACGAGGAGCAAGACCGGCGACCTGGCCGGATTCAAGCCCGGCGTCGGCATGCTCGCAATCGGGAGTCACGCTCCAATCGTGCCGACACTCATCTCGGGGATGGAGGGATCGTGGACTTCCTACCTCGTTGACAAGGACTTCGTGCGCCGCGGCTTTCGGAAGAAGCCGGCCCGGCCCGCGACCGTCCGCGTTGTGTTCGGCGACCCGGTCGAGCCGCATGAGTTCGAGCGGTCCAAGGACGGGTATGTCGAGATGACCCGAATCGTGGAGCAGGAGGTCAGGAAGCTCAAGCGAAATGTCGAATGCCGAATGCCGGATGTCAAATGCGAGGAACCGAGCGAGCACCGGCAGGAGCGCTGAGATGTCGAGAAGCTCAAGGGGACGCACGCAGCGCGTGGTTGTCGCCCGGCCAAGCGGGTTCTGTTTCGGTGTAGAACGCGCCATCAAACTGGCCAAGCAGGGCAAGGCCCAGCACGGCAAGGTCTATACGCTCGGCGAGCTTGTGCACAACCCGCTGGTGCTTGAGGAGCTTGAATCCGAGGGTATCTGCAAGCTGGCCCGGCCTGAGCGGGCCCGCGACGGCGCGCTGGTCATTCGGGCGCACGGCTGCCCGCCGCAGGTGCTCGCACGGTGCCGGGAACTCGGCATCAAGGTTATTGACGCGACCTGTCCGTACGTGCGCAAGGTCCAGGACGTGGCCCGCAGACTGACTGACGAGGGTTATCTGGTGGTCGTTGTCGGCGAGCGTAACCATCCGGAAGTGCGTTCGATACTGGGCCAGACCAGGGGCAAGGCGCGGGTGTATGAGCCGGGGATGCGAGTCCGCTCTCGAAAAATCGGCCTCGTGTGTCAGACCACGATGTCCCGCGACCGGCTGCGCGAAGCAGTTGCCAACCTCAGCCGTTTGCGCTATACTGAACTCCGCGTTTTCGACACGATCTGCGGGGAAGTAACCTCCCGTCAGGACGCTGCTTTCCGGGTTGCTCACCAGTGCGAGCTTGTGGTCGTGGTCGGCGGGCGCTCAAGCGCCAACACGTCCCGGCTCGCCGAGATTGTCCGGCAGGCAGGAAAACGGCCGGTATTCGTGGAACGGGCCGCGGAGCTTTCGCGGGCCGCCTCCCGAATCAGGCGGGCAAGACGAATCGGCGTCGTGGCCGGTTCTTCCACGCCGGATTGGGTCGTACGCGATGTTGCCCAGAGGGCGACAAATCTCTCTAAGGAGGTCCGTAAACAATGTCTGACGAAACCAAAGATGGCCTGACCAGCGAGACCGCAGGCCGGCAGTTGAGGATGGCTGACCTCTACAATCAGTCTTTTCCGACGCTGCGGGTCGGTGAAATCGTCACCGGCCGGGTCATCAAGAAGCTGCCGAACGCGGTACTGGTTGACCTGGGCCTGAAGGCCGAAGGCATCCTGCCGCTCGACGAGTTCCGCAACCCTGAAGAGGTGCGGGAAGGAATGGAAATCAAGGTCTGCCTGGAGCAGATGGAAGACCGCGAGGGCTTCCCGGCAATCTCCAAGCGCAAGGCCGATTTCCAGTTGGCCTGGGAGCAAATCAAGGAGAAGTCCGAGAGCGCCGAAGGCGTGCCGGCGACCATCATCCGGCGCGTCAAAGGCGGGCTGGCGGTCGAAATCATGGGCTTGGACGCTTTCCTGCCCGGGTCCCAGGTTGACCTCAGGCCGGTACTGAACCTCGACGCCTGGATAAACAAGACGGTCGAGGTGAAGATCATCTCGGTCAACTGGTTCAAGAAGAACATCGTGGTGTCGCGCCGGGTGCTCCTGGAAGAGCGCCAGGACCAGGCGCGGCGCGAACTCTTCTCCCGAGTCCAGGTCGGCGACGCGGTGGACGGAACGGTCAAGACGATTACCGACTTCGGCGCATTCGTGGACATCGGCGGCGTGGATGCGCTGCTGCATATCTCCGACCTCGCGTGGTCCAAAGTGATTCACCCCAAGGAAATCGTGAACGTCGGGGACCAGCTCAAGGTCAAGATTCTGTCCGCGGACCAGTCAACCGGCCGAATTACCGTCGGGCTGAAGCAGCTTACCCAGCACCCGTGGGAGCGGGTCGAGGAGAAGTACCCCATCGGCTCGCGCATCAAGGGCCGGGTTACGACTCTGGCCGAGTACGGCGCGTTCGTCGAGTTGGAGAAGGGCATCGAGGGTCTGATTCACATTTCCGAGATGTCATGGACCAAGTCAATCCATCACCCGTCGCAACTGCTCCAGGCGGACCAGGAGATTGATGCGGTGATCCTGAACATCGACAAGGAGAACCGTCGCATCAGCCTGGGCCTGAAGCAGACGATGCCTGACCCGTGGTCCTTGATTGAAGAAAAGTACCACGTCGGCCAGCACGTGACCGGCAAGGTCAGGGCGCTGAAGGATTTCGGCGCGTTCGTCGAAATCGAGGAAGGCATCGAGGGCCTGATTCACAACGCGGACATGTCCTGGACCAAGCGGATAAAGCACCCGCGCGAAGAGCTGATGAAGGGCCAGGTGCTGGAGACAATCATCCTGGGTATCGAACAGGAGAACCGGCGCATCACCCTGGGCCTGAAGCAGACCCAGGAGGACCCGTTCTATCGGATAAGCAAGGAGCTCAAGGAAGGCGACATCGTGACCGGCAGAATTGTGGACCTGCCCAAGCCGGGCGTGGTGGTCGCGCTCCAGTACGGGGTGGAAGGGTTTATTCCTCTGAGCCAGTTGACCAGGGGCGGCAAGAAGGCCAAAGAGAAGTATCAAATCGGCGAGGACTTGGAGGTCCGGGTCGCCCGGATTGACCTGAATCACCGCCGCATCGCGCTGAGCGAGAAGCTGACTCCAGACGCTGAGCCTGAGCCTGAGGAGCAGATGGAGGAACCGGCTCCTGAGCCGGTCGAGGAACCGAGCGACCGGTTCACCCTCGGTGACCACCTGCGCGGCTTGGACGACGAGCTGTAATCTCGAAGCGGGCCCTGGCCAGGTTTGACCTGGTCAGGGCTTCGCGTTACTGACGCTATGCGGGCGGCGATTCTCACTGCCGGGTGCCGGCTGAACCAGGCGGAGAGTGACGCTCTGGCCGGCCGGCTGGCCGGGCAGGGCTATGAACTCGTTCCCGACCCGGCGTCTGCGGACGTCTGTCTCATCAATACCTGTGCCGTGACCCAGGCCGCGGAACGGACTTCGGTGCAACTGGTACGTCAGACCGCTCGTCTAAGCCCAAAGCCGAGAATCATCGTGACCGGTTGTCTTGTCCAACACCGACCTGAGAAGGTGCGCATGATTGGCGGGGTTGACGAAGTGTGGAGCAATGAGAGGAAACAGGCCGAGCTGGCCATGCCGGTTCCGATGCGCACCCGGCCGTTAGTCAAGGTGCAGGATGGCTGCGATTGCGGGTGTGCCTACTGCGTAGTCTCAGGCCTGCGCGGGACGCCGCGCTCGGTGCCGGTCGAAGAGGTGCTCGGTCAGGTCCGCACGCTTGCGGCGCAGGGTTACCCCGAACTGGTGTTTACCGGTCTGAACCTCGGGCGGTACGATAGCGGCGGAGTGAACCTTGCCGGGCTGCTCAAGGCCGCGCTGGAATGCGGCGGGTTTCGGTTGAGGCTTGGGTCCCTGGAGCCGGATACTGTTTCCGACGCGCTCATAGGGCAATTGGCCGATGAGCGCATCGTTCCGCACTTGCACCTTGCCCTGCAGACCGGAAGCGACCAACTGCTCTCAGCAATGGGCCGCGGGTATGACGCCTCGGGTTTTCTGGACCTGGTCCGGCGAATCAGGCGGGTCAAGCCGGACGTGAACCTGGGGTGCGACGTCATCGCCGGCCTGCCGGGCGAGGACGAAGAGGCGTTCGCACGCACCTGCGGTCTGCTGTCCGACGTCGCGCCCGGGTATCTGCACGTGTTCCCGTATTCGGCCCGGCCCGGCACCAAGGCGGCGGCCATGCCCGGCCAGTTGGATTACCATGTGAAGAAGCGCCGGGCCGAGGCGTTGCGCCGGCTGTCCGCAGTTTTCCGGGCGGCGTATGTCCGGCGGTTCGTGGGCTCGACCCGCAAGGCGGTGGTTGAGACTAAGGATTCGGCTTTGACCGACAACTACCTGAGACTGGCGCTCTGGTCCGGTTGCGGGCTTGCACCGCGCACGCTTGTTGATATGGTTATCAGTGAAGCGCGCGGCCGGCTGGTCGGAACCCCGGCTGCTCAGTAAGGTCATGCCATTTCGGTCACAGGAGGTTTCATGTCGTTAGTCAGAATCGCGGCCGCGCTCGGTCTGGTCGCCGCGGTCATCGGAGCCAAGGAGTACAAGCTCGGGTACATTGACTCCGAGCAGATTATCGCCCGGTACGAAGCGGCGAAGGATGCGAAGAAACAGCTCGACGAGGAAATCGCCAAGTTCCAGGCCCAGGCGGATTCGCTGCGCCAGGAGTACGAGCAGGCCCAGGATGAATACAAGTCCCAGGAGCTGACCTTGTCGCCCGAGGGCAAGCAGGCCAAGCAGGCCGAGGTTGACCAGCGCAAGAAGCGCTACGACGGCTTCGTTGACCAGGTGTACCGCGAGGGCGGAAAGATTGACCAGAAGAACCAGGAGCTGATTGCGCCCATCGTGGAGAAGATCAACGAGTCGGTGAGCAAGCTGGCCGCGGACGCGGGGTTCAGCCTGGTTCTCGACGCGAGCAAGGCCGAGGTGGTTTATGCCGAGCCGGGCATGGACCTGACCGAGCAGGTCATTACCGAGCTGAACCAGGCGCTGGAGCCGACCGGGCCGACGACGTCCAAGAAGACGGTCTATGCCATCGCGCCCATCTGGGAAACCAACGACGAAGCGCGCCAGGTGAACATCGGCAGCCAGATAAGGCAATTCTGCTACGACCTCATCCGCGCGCAGCCCAACGTTGACATGGTGGCGAACCTCGACTTCGAGAAGCAGTTGACCGACCGGGGCATATCCGGACGCCAGGTCGGCCAGGCCGAAGCGCTGGGCGTGGCCCAGACGCTTTCCGCCGATTTCGCAATCTACGGCGACTGCACCAAGGACGACCGGAAGATAACGTTCAACCTGTCCATCGTTGACGTGCATCTCAACAGCCTGGTCAGGACCGAGCCCGGACAGGCGAATCGCATCGAGGACCTGCGCGAACAGGTCGGCAAGGTCGTCCAGGTCCTCCTGACCAGTGTCCAGAAGCCCTGACGCCCGGGTCGCGCCGGGCGCGCAAGTCGCCGCCGGCGTGGAGTTGGGTCCGGGCTCCGTCATCGGGCCGGGTGTGTCAATCGGCCCGGGCTCGACAATCGGCGCGAACGCGGTCGTCATCGGCAGCACCACAATCGGCAGCCGGGTCGTCATCGGGCCGGGCACGGTGGTCGGTTGTCCGGGCTTCGGGTACGAGACCCGGGACGGCAAGCACCGGTTGCTGCCGCACGACGGCGCGGTGCTGATTGAGGACGACGTCGAGACGGGCGCCAACTGCACCATCTGCGCCGCGAAGACCGGCCGCGAGACCCGAATCGGCGCGGGCACGAAGCTCGACTGCCAGGTGCACATCGCCCACAACGTGACAGTCGGCAGGGACTGTCTCATCGCTGGACAGAGCGGGATAGCGGGCAGCTCGGTCCTGGGCGACCGGGTGAAGATTGCCGGCCAGGTCGGGGTCAAGGACCACGTGACAATCGGCGACGGCGCGGTCATCTACGCCAAGTCCGCGGTGTACCGGTCGGTTCCTGCCGGCGCGCATTATTCCGGCATACCGGCAAGGCCGCACGACGAAACGAAGCGGATGTGGGCGAAGAGAAGAAGAGCGATGAGCGATGAGTGATGAATGATGAGTGATGAGCGATGAGCCGAGGACTAACGATTGACCGGCCGGTGAGGCTCAGGGGCATCGGCAGGTTCTCGCTCAGGCCGGTCGAACTCCTGCTGCGACCGGCTGAGCCGGACGACGGAATCACAATCAACGGCGTGCCGGTGGTCGCGGCGAACGCGGTCGTTTACCGGCACACGATGCGGGTCGGCAAGGTCAGGATGGTTGAGCACCTCTTGTCCGCCTGCCGGGGATTGGGCATTTCTGACCTTGCGGTCGAGGTGCGGGGCGAAGAGCTGCCATTCCTCGACGGCAGCAGCCTTGGATGCGTACGGGCTTTGGAGCGGGCCGGACTCAAAGTACAGGGGCGCGCGCCCGAAGCTCTCACGCTGCGCTCGCCGGTGATGGTCTTGGCCGGGACAAGCTTCATCGCTGCCGTGCCTGCGACCGGGCTCACCCTGAACTGCCTTGCACGGGTGCCGGGCCGGGGCGTTCAGTTCTTCTCTCATCGGGCAGGCTCGGCAGGGTATCGCACCCAGGTCGCGCCGGCGCGGACCTTCGGCCGGGCAGCCGGAACACCAAGGCGTGTGCAATCGTCGCTCCGACTGACGTTCGGGCTGGTAAGAGAGGCCGACATGCTGTATCCGGCCCGGTCGCGCTTCGCCAATGAGCCGTGCCGGCACAAGGTGCTTGACTTGCTTGGCGACCTCGCGCTTCTCGGCCGCAATCTTGAGGCCGAGGTATTCGCCTATTGCCCGGGACACCGGTTGAACCTGGAGTTTGTCCGCAGCCTGGAAAGGAGTACCTGATGGTGATGGACCTGGACAGGATAGAGTCGCTCTTGCCGCACCGCGAGCCGTTCCTGTTCGTGGATGCGGTGACCGAGCTTGAGCAGACGAGGATTGCCGCGTACCGGGACTTGCGGCCGGATGAGTTCTACTTCTCCGGGCACTTTCCCGGGTTCCCGGTGTTTCCGGGTGTCCTGATGGTGGAGGCGATTGCCCAGACCGGGATTCTCATGGTACTTGCGCAACTCGGGGACCGGCAGGGCAAGAACACGCTATTCGCCGCAATCGAGAGCGTGAAGTTCAAGCGGCTGGTCAGGCCGGGCGAGCGGCTGCTGCTCTCCGCCGAGCTCCTGGGCGGCAAGGCGGGCGTGTACAAGATTCATGGCCAGGCCAGGGTCGGGGATGAGCTTGCCTGCGACGCAATCGTGACCGGGGTCTTGCGCTAAGTTGAACCGCTCAACCGCTCGACCGTTTGACCGTGGACCCGATGTCCACAGCTCGGCAGTCGTCGGCCCTGAGGTGGACCTCGGGCCGGGCTGCGTGGTCGGGCCGTTCTGCCGGTTTGAGGGCCGGGTGCGGGTCGGGGCCGGCAACCGGTTCGGCACGGGCGCGGCAATCGGCGGCGCGCCGGCCGACCGCAAGTACCGGGGCGAGAATACCGGCGTTGTCATCGGCATGCGCAACCGGTTCTTCGAGTATGCGACCGTGCACCGCTCGACCGGGCTCGGGACCTTCACGTCCATCGGCGACGACAACTTCGTGATGGCCTACGTCCACGTGGCGCACAACTGCCGGGTCGGGTCAGGCTGTGTGCTCACCAACGGCGTGCAGCTCGGCGGACACGTGACGGTCGAAGACGGCGCAAACCTGGGCGGCCTGACCGGCGTGCACCAGTTCACGAGAATCGGGACGACGGCGATGGTCGGAGCATGTTCATACGTGACAAAGGACATTCCGCCTTTCGTGCTTGCTGCCGGGAATCCGTGTCTCGTGCGCGGGCTGAACTTTGTCGGACTGAAGCGTGCCGGCACCCAGCCGGAAGTGACAGTCTCGCTCAAGCAGGCGTTCCGCCTCATCTATCGTTCGAACCTGAACCTTACCGACGCACTGAGCAGAATCGAGACAGAACTCATTCCCGCATCGAAACCGGGGCAGGGGCTGGAGCACCTGAAACGCCTGCTCGACTTCATTCATACGTCGGAACGCGGGGTCGAACTGCGGACGTCGGCTGCCGTGGCGGACGGCCGGTGACGTTCGAGAAGGC
>Ga0172366_10004788_pt1 | contig 10684 bp, 9 predicted proteins | sample LakKivSesite69cm_FD_114533 | JGI IMG/M metagenome (GOLD analysis project Ga0172366, IMG submission 114533) | Sediment microbial communities from Lake Kivu, Rwanda - Sediment site 69cm | ecosystem: Environmental > Aquatic > Freshwater > Lake > Sediment | place: Rwanda: Western Province, Lake Kivu...
ATTCAAAGGACGTTAAAGATTTGGTTTGCGAGCCGCACTCCGGCATTGCCAGCGAGCAAAAAATAAAAAATGTTTTAAATTTGACCGCCAAAAAAAGCGGAGAAAATAGGGGAGTAAGCACCGAGCTGGTTTCCCAAAGTTTCAACGCCCTAATGAAAGATATCCGGCTTTTAAGAAAATACTGCACGCCTGTTTCCCAAATGGCCGAGTTATCAAAAGGCCAGCAGCGGTTAAAACTGCTGAATCTGGAAAATAAAGAATTCTACTGGCATCCGGTTGCGCAGGAGGATTTTTCCCTGCCCGCCGTAAAGGCGGGGAAAAGTCCCGACCCGCTGGTCGAGAATTCTCGATGGCTGAGCCATCGGAACAAATATTTGGAAAAAATATTATGGCAGTTATGCGAAATGAAACCCGAAAATTATGAGAAACTATTGGCGCAGAAAGGAGTTGGCCCAAAAACAATCCGCGCCCTATCCCTGGTTGCCGAAGTGATCTACGGCGCCAAAGCCTCATATGAAGATCCTGCCCGATATTCTTTCGCTCACGGAGGAAAAGACGCCACACCTTATCCGATTGACAAAATAACCTATGACAGCACGATTAAAACTCTGAGCAAATTCCCGAAATATAGCTAGATCCTTTTAATATTATGCGACATTTCTCGGAACCGCGGGCCCGCCCGCAAATCTACAAGCATGGATTGCCAACAGAAAGCCGCAAGACATTAAGACACAACAAATCTATTGATTTGATAATAAATGCGAGCTACAATATGGATAGTTCCTTCTTTACTGGTCCGCGGCGCAGGCAAAGGAGATAGGCGATGCCGAATATTGAAATTCACGGGCTTTGCAGATCAGAAGCGCAAAAAATATTGAGGCAGATTTTTGATCTGTTCAAAATTTCCAACCCTGTGGGAAAAGCTTCTTTTGTTATCAAAGATTGCGATATTACCTCTGATTTGGTTGTTACGATCGCAGAAGACGATTGCGAAGATGCCGCTGCTATTCCGCAGCCGTTCCTGCGCGTGTTAAGCACGCCTGAACAATATCTTGACGAGCTACTCAAGGTTTTGAACCGCCGCCTATGGATAGATGTTGAGCTTGTTGAGCTCAAAAGGTTTATTCCCAAACCAAAGGAACCAGAAAAGAAAAAAAAGCCCTTATAGGGGCTTTTTTTTATTCTTTTAATCTTTTCCCGCTATGAAATTGACGGTGAATATCCCGAAGCTTCTTATTGGTAACATGTGTGTATATTTGAGTGCTGGCAATACTTCGGTGCCCCAAAAATTCCTGTATAATCCTTAAATCAACCCCTTGGCTCAATAAATCGGTTGCGTAAGAATGACGAAGCGTATGAGGAGTGGTAAATAGGGGAATGCCGGTTTTTACGGCGTATTTTTTAACCATTCTTTCAACAGAACGGCGGGTCAGCCGGGCTCCAGTGTCTTTGCGCGCCCTGTAGTGTATAAATACCGGCTTTTCTTTGTCTTTGCGCGTTTCCAGATATTTTTTGAGCCAAGATAAAGCTCTTTCGGAAAAGTAAATTGTGCGGGGATAATCGCCCTTGCCCACAATACTGATTTCCAGATCTTTTTTGTCTTTTATATTGGCGAATTGCTCGCGGTCCAAAGACAGCAATTCGGTTATCCTCAGTCCTGTTGAAAAAAATGCCTCCAGAATCGCCCTGTCCCTAAGGCCAATGGGGCTGTCTGCTTCGGGGGCCAGCAAAAGGCGTTCAATCTGGTCTAAATTAAGGAATTTAATGGTTTTTTCGCTTTTATCGGCTTTCGGAAGGGTTATTTTATCAGGGGGGATGCAAACCACGTCTTTTTGCACAAAATAGCCCAAAAGGGCTCTTAAAGCGATTAGATAGTAGTTCTGGGTGCTCTTTTTAAGGGTTTTTCTGGTCCGGGGGTCTATAGAACGGGACAAATATAAGCGATAGTCCCAAATATGACTGGGGGTAAGTTCGTGGGGTTTTATATTTTCCAGTTTTTTTATTTCCAGCCAGTCCAAAAATTTTTTTAAAAATCTTCCGTAATTCTCCTGGGTCTTTGTTGATAATCCTTTTTCCACGTCTATCCAATCCAAAAAGTCGTTTAGATGCTGGGGTATTGGTGTCCGGCTTTTCTCCATATAATTATCCTCTTAAGCGTTATTATGCGACGTTCTTTATATCTATACTAATGCGCCCAAAACCCTCTGTCAATACCTCCCCCTGCGCGGCTTTGGACGTTATTTTACGAGATCTTTAATCCTCTGCCAAAAATTCCTGCCAATATCCGGAATTTCTTGTTTGAACTCTTGTTTTTCTTTTTCAAATTCTTCTTCTGCCGCAGGTTTTCTTTTTTCAACTTCTCTCGTCAAGAAAGATTTAATTCTCTCTTTTAGATTAATAATCAGGGGGTCAACGTATCTGAACCAGAAACCCTTTACTCTCTGCCAGATCTCGCCGCACACGCTCTTTGCATTCTGCCATAAACCGCGGAAAATTACCGGAAAACCGGTCAGCGCCTTTTCCCCGATGTCTTTTGCCTCATCCATGTTTTGAGGCAGCGAAGACCCGGACAATATCTCCCCTGCTCTTACCAAACCAAAAGAGAAAAGTATGGTTATTATAAAAAGAATATAAAGCGAGCTGTATTTTTTCATAACAATAATTTAAAATCTTTTTTACGATCGTAGAAAATGTTTCTATATTGTTATTTTATTTTAAAAATTTTAATAATTTTAACAATTCTCTTTTAACAATTATCGTCTAACAATTCTCGTTTGACAATTCTCGTTTGACAATTCTCGTTTGACAATTATCGTTTGACAATTATCGTTTAACAATCCTCGTTTGACAATTATCGTTTAACAATCCTCGCGCCTCCTTTAAGCGCTTCAATGTTTTTTCCTTGCCCAGAACCTCGGCAATCTGAAAAGGGCCTGCCGAGAATTTCTTCCCGCTTAGAGCGACCCTCAGGGGCCAAAGAACATATCCCCTATCCCCTGTTTTCAGGTTTAAATCCGAGTTTATTTTTCCCGTTTCTTTCAATAAAATATTTTCCAAGTTTTTTGCGTTCCAATCTTTCTTCTCAACCTTTCCCAAAATTTTTTCCAATTTTTCCATTACAAAAATCAAGCCGCTCTCCCCTATTTCCTTCCACCTCAATAAACTTTTGTCGTATTGAAGTTTTTCTTTGAAGAAAAAATCGGCTAATTCCGGAATCTCGGATAATTTCTTCAGCCGCTCCCGGTAAATGGCAATTATGCTTTGAAGATATTTCAGACCTATTTTCTCTTTCGTTTCTTGGACAACATAGTCGTGAACGAATTTTTTGCCGGCCTTGCCGTTTACTTTAATAAGCCGCTCCTGCTCGTCAACAACCGACCTGATCAGCTTCGCTTCCGCCAAATACGGCAAGCTAAGCTCCGTTATTTTATTAATCGGTTTTTGCCGGATGTAAAAACCGTTTAAGTAATCCAATCTTTTAATATTAAAAATAGCCCCGCCTTTCTGCACCTTTTCCAGAGAAAAATCTTTTATGAGGCCCGGCAGGGAATAAATTTCTTTTTCGTCTCCGGGGTTCCAGCCCAGAAACGCCAAAAAATTCAGCAGGGCTCCGGGTAAATAACCCTGTCTCTTGTATTCTGCCAAAGAAACTGCGCCGTGTCTTTTGCTTAATTTGCTTCTGTCCGGAGCCAAAATTAATGGCATATGGGCATATTGCGGCGTGGAAAACTCCAAGGCCTCCTGTAAAATAATTTGCCTCGGAGTGTTGGAAAGATGCTCTTCGCCCCTGATAACGTGGGTAATTTCCATCTCAAAATCATCCACCACGACCGAAAAATGGTAAAGCGGAGCCGTTAAGCTTTTGGCAATTACAATATCGCCGGTTAAAGAAGTGTCAAATTCCACTCTACCCCGAATTAGGTCGTGAATCTGGACTTTTTTTGAAGGAATTTTTAATCTTATAACGCATTTCTTCCCTTGTTTTATTCTCTCCTCAACCTCGCCGGGAGACAAATTAGAGCATTTCCCGTCATAATGGGGCGGAATCCCTTGGCTTATTTGATACTGCCTTCCCGCTTCCAATTCTTCCGGCGCGCAAAAACAATAATAGGCCTTGTTTTCCCTTAAAAGTTTTTCTAAATACTTTTTATAAATTTCCTTTCTTTCGCTCTGCTTGTAAAATTCATCCCATTTTAACCCCATCCATCCCAAGCTTTCAATTATGTCTTTTTCAAACTCCGGCTTTGACCTCTCTTCATCCGTATCCTCAATCCTCAAAATAAAATTCCCTTTATTTTGTTTGGCAAAAATATAGTTGAATAAAGCTGTTCTCACGCCCCCAATATGCAAAAAACCAGTCGGAGAAGGCGCGAAACGAGTTCTGACGCGCCTTTGACTTGATTTTTTTGCAGTAAGTTTTTTCTCTGTGTCAGCTTTTCTCATATTTTTATTCTACCTTTTAACAAGCTATAAAACAAGATAGAAAAAAACCCGCTGCTGAACGGGTTTTAAACCGCATAATCAGATGCTCTTTATTCTATTTTTATTATTTTATATTTTATCTTGCCTTCCGGCGTATTAATCTTGAAGGTGTTGCCCTGCTTCAAACCCAGCATAATCTTGCCCATCGGCGAATCAGCCGAGATTCTGCCGGCCAAAGGATCTGCTTCGGCCGAACCGACGATCGTAAATTTTTCCTCGGAAAAATCTTTGCCGATTTGAGAGATTGTCACATTGGACCCAATCTGCGCTTTGTCTTTTGCCCCTTTCTTTATAACCACCGCGCCATTAATCAGCGCCTCTAAATCCAATATTCTGCCTTCTAAAAACGCTTGCGCATCCTTGGCTTCGGAGTAGGCGGCGTTTTCCTTAAGGTCGCCAAAAGAAATGGCGTGCCTCAAGCGCTCGGCGATCTCTTTCTTTTTGACCGTTTTCAGGTATTCCAATTCTTTTTTTAATTTTTCCAAACCTTCTTTGGTTAAATAATTATCCATAAGAAAACCCAAAATCCAAAGTTCAAAATCCAAAACCAACTTTTGATGTTTGGATTTTAGTTATTGATTTGACATTTAAATTTTGACATCTCTATTTATCTGTAAAATACCAGTCAAGGACTTCTTTGGCAACAGGCAGAACGGTTAGCTGTCCTTCTATTTTAACTTTCTCTATTAATACAGTCAAAACTATTTTCGGGTCGTCGTAGGGAGCGAAAACCGAAACCCAAGTGTAATAATATCCCGTGTTGCCGATTTGGGCGGTTCCGGTTTTGGCTGCCGCTGGCACAGGCAAAGAATTGAGTATCACCGAAGAAGCAAAGGGGCTATTTTCTCCCGTAACTCCCCATCTCATTCCCTCTCTCACGATTTTTAAGTTTTCTCCGTCGATAAAACCATTGTTCAGAATTTTGGGCTGAATTTCTTCAACAATATCTTTGTTGCTGTCTATGACTTCTTTAACAACCGACGGTTTATAAAGCGTGCCGCCGTTGGCTATTGCCGCGAACGAGGCAGCCACCTGAAGGGGCGTAATCCCTATATCGCCCTGACCGATAGAAAGATTGTATGTGTCCCCGTCCCACCAGCCCTCTCCTTTTTTCGTTTTTTTCCATTCCGGAGATGGGATGAAACCGTCGCTTTCAGCGGGCAAATCAATGCCGGTTTTTCTCCCCCAACCGAAAAGCTCCAGATACTTTTTTATATTAGACGGACCCAATCCCTTCTGGCTTCCGTAACCGCCGCCGATGGTATAAAAATAAACGTTGCAGGACTCGGCAATGGCAGTCCTCATATCCACAAGGCCGTGGGCCCGCCAGTCGTTATAGTCATAGACGATTGTCGGATCATATCTGTTCGGAACACTTATTTTTCCCGGACAATCAATGATCTTTGACGGAGAAAGTATCTTCTCCTGGAGAGCCGCCGAAGCGGTTAATGGCTTTATTGTGGAACCAGTCGGATAATTCCCGGAAATAACTCTATTATAAAGAGGATGGCTGGGATCCTGTAGAATATTCTTAACATCCCCCTGATTCCCGCCTTTGCTGAAAATGTTATTGTCAAAACCGGGGATGCTGACTAACGCCAAAACTCCCCCGGTTTTCGGATCCAAGGCCACTGCCGCCGCTTTTTGGGCGCCGACGTTTTCAAGAATTTTTTTAAGCTCTTGGTCGATTTTTCTCTGCAAATCGGCATCCAGCCAAAGGACCAAACTATCGCCAGGTTCTGGCAAGGAAGAGACCTCTTTTGAGATAATATATCCCCGCGCATCCCGGACGATCTTCAGCTCGCCCGGATTTCTCCGCAAAACATCTTCGTAGGATTTTTCCACGCCATCCTTGCCAATATAATCAAGAACGGAATAAAGGCCGGGTTTTTCTCTCAAATCTTGGGCATTTATCTGGCCCGTGTAGCCGATAATATGGGCGAAAACACTCCCGTCTTTGTAATCCCTAGTGTAATTTTTCTTAATTTCAAATCCGGGCAGATCAACGATTTTTGTTTCAAGCAGAATAAGTTTCTGCTGATCTAGGTTCTCTGAAATCAGAACCTGGTCGTCTTTTGACAACGACAGCTTTTCTTTCAGGTCGTCGGCGTTTACGCCAAGGATCGTTGAGATTTCGGCTAAAACCTCGTTTCTCTCCGGTTCGAACTCCGGCATTTCTCTCTTATCAACAACCAAATCAAAACTTGATTTGTTAAAAACCAACTGAACTCCTTTTGAGTCGTAAATCACGCCCCTGGACGATTGAATTGATCTTATTATAAACTTGTTTTCCTGCGCCCGGACCAAGAAATCTTTATGCCTCAACGCCTGAAGCTGGAATGTTTTAAAGAACAGGGAAAATATCAAAACCATCGCAGAAAAAAAGAATATTTTCAGTATTCTGCCGGATAAGGGAACCTCAAATCTTTTTTCCGATATTCCAAGTTCGGCCTCTTTTTTCTGGGCTAAATTATCTAAAAAAATTTCGTGGGGCTCAAGATCCGAAACAAAAGGCCTTTTTATCTTTTTGTTTTTAAACATCTCGGGCGAATGGAACTCGTACATAGTTCTTCAAAAATATTTTTATAAAAACCGCGGCAGTCCCCAATATCAAAATGTAAAAACCGATTATCCCCGACGAATAAACATCAAGAAAAAAACCGGCGATCAAAGAGGCGATCAGGGCGGGGGAAAAAAAGCCCTTTTCTTTCTCAAAAAAATTCCAAACAGCTGTTATTATTATCGGGAGATTAAAAAGACAGCCCAAAAAACCGAAATGGACGCAAAAACTGGCATGGATAAGAACAAAAAAATAAAGGATAAAAACCGCAAGGAGTAGTTTTTTCATTTTATCAATAACCGATTATGAGAAATAAGCCCTCTGCCCGGCCCAAATCAAAATAGGGCCTGATTTCTATGTTTTGGATGGGTTCAGTGTCGCTTTTCTTAACCTGCGCGACCTCGCCTATTAAAAGCCCCGGAGGAAAAATGCCGCCCAGAATGCTTGTAACAACAGGGTCGCCTTGATTCACGTCTTGGTCTCTTGGGACTAGGTCAAAAATAACTTTGGATCCGCCTTCTCCTCTTACCATTCCCTCAATATTTTTCTCCTGTATTTTGGCATCAAAAAAGCTGTCTTTATTGCCCAGAAGCATCACTCTTGAGAAGTTGTCTAAAACCTCGGAAACCCTACCCGCAACAACCCTTTGTCCGGTAACCACGGGCATATTCTCTGAAACCCCGTCCTTTCTGCCCTTGTTTATCAAAATACTATCCCGATAAACATCCTTCCCCACTATTTGGCAAAAAGATAATTTAAAATCTTTTTGCAGCTCAACATCCAGGGCGCTTCTCAACGTTTCATTTTCGGATTTCAGTTCTTTGAGCGCCGCAATCTCGGAAAGAAGCTCCTGATTTTTCAAACTAAGATCGTTGAAATCTTTCTTTAATTTAGCGGCTTCAATAAAGGAAGCAAAAAATCCTGAGGCGCTATCCCCTATTTTCCACAAAAACCTTTGGATCGGACTGGACATAAAGTAAAATAAGTCTCTGATTTGCGCCTGAAAAAAGTTTAAAGCAAAAATTATTGCGGCAAGAACCAAAAAAGCAATAATAATTTCCCGGAAATGTCTTTTCTTTTTGAGGAAGATTTTCATATTCTTTATCCCCCATTCTAACCCAATTAAAAGCAAAAAAAAAGCCCTTTTTTATCAGGGCTTATTCTTTTTCACTTCTTCTCTGCTCCGCGCCCGCCTTATCGATTCCGGAGAAACAATAGGATGCCGCTCAATCTCCCGACTTAATTCATGGTAATAACAGTCATCGTTAACGAGTTCTCCGTTTAAAGTGTTGCCAAACTCGCTAACCGGATGGTCGCGCGTAAATCGCTTGTGGCAAATGGCGCAACTGTCAGCATTAACCATATAATCTCCTTTCAAAGGACAATAGTATATCTTACCACAAAATGCGCGGATGTAAATGGAAGGGGGCGACATTGGGAAATCATCTTGAACAAAAAAAACGCGCGCTGTTTGCGAGCATTGTAAGAGGCCTACCTACTTTCGCGGAGTAAACCACTATCATCGGCCTTGAGAGATTTCACTTCCGAGTTCGGAATGGAATCGGGTGGAGCACTCTCAGCATAGACCCCTTGCAATATTCACAAACTTTGCGCGCGTTTTTGCAAGATCTTGATTTTGATTATTAATCGTCAGCCGGTTCTTACCTTAAAAAAGGAGAAAAATCGATTTATTAGTACTGCTCGGCTAAATGGGTTACCCCACTTACACCTGCAGCCTATCAACCAGATCATCTCTCTGGAATCTTAATGAGTCCTAATCTTAGGGGGGGCTTCGCGCTTATATGCCTTCAGCGCTTATCCCGTCCCGACATAGCTACCCAGCAATGCTGCTGGCGCAACAGCTGGTACACCAGAGGTCGGTTCGTTCTGGTCCTCTCGTACTAAGAACGACTCCCTTCAAGACTCTGCGCCTGCGGTAGATAGGGACCAACCTGTCTCACGCTTTAATCATTTATTACTAAATGTTTGGACTATGCCATACTCCGTTTATTTTTTGTAACTATTTTAACGGAGCCCAACGTTTTATGGAATAATAATTCCATCTGTTCACGATTTTAATCGGAACAAGTCTCTACGGGGTCAAACGATAATTTGAAATTTGAAATTTATAATTTGAAATCAAATTGATTAAAAATTTAAAATTAAAAATTAAAAATTTTCGCTGACTTCCCTCGGTATTGTCGCCATATCTCCAGGTTGGGAAAATATGGGATTTCACCGATATGAGTTGATTTTTTCAACCGCGATTACTCGCGGAAGCCGCCGTATTTGACGGTTTGACAATTGTTCTTTAATTACTTAAAGGATTAGACTATACCTTTGCCTAATTTCCGCAAATTAAGCACTGACGTTTTATGAAAATAAAATATTTTCATCCCGCCAAATTAAATTTGGCGAAGTCGTTACGGGGATTAACAATCTTATAAATCATTGTCGGGATAATATACGGTTCAATAATATTATTTAACTTTTGGCATTCATTTCTGCCCAAAGCTATTTTATATCTTGAACGATCTCGCACCAATTTGGCACTTAAATTATATTTTTCCTTTAAGAAATTTATAATTTTCCCTTGTTCCTCTTTTGAAAAACAATGAGTGTTTATAGTATATGAACTCCAGGTATTTGACCCGTCGTCCATAAACCATACTGCCAATGCACGAGGAGTGATCAGCTTAAAAACACTTTCTGGCAGAATTTTAGTTTTGCCTTGGTAAAAATATTGCCAAAGCAATCCTAAATTTTCTAATGTTTTGGTGTGAAAATAATAAGAATAATGTTTTTTGTTTCTTTCTTTGTCGTGCCAAACCATTATTTTTCTTGGCGGGCAATCAACAATATTCTTGAAAATTTCATATTTCCAGAAAACGTAATCTTTTTGCTTATCACTATGATGCATCCTTAAGCGAGCGGTAATTGGCTGCCTTTTTCCAATGGAACGACATTCCAAACGCGCATCGCCCAACAATGATCCAATTAACACATCAAATTGATGTGACGGAAATAAAGATTGTAATCTTCCCACGGTGTTATCCATTTTATGAGTGGCTCACTCATATTTATTATAACATGGACTTCACCGTTATGAGTCAGTTTTCACTGGGCTCAGTAGATTTTTCACTAACCCAGCTCACGTAACACTTTAATTGGCGAACAGCCAAACCCTTGGAAGCGGCTTCACCTCCAGGATGTGTTGAGCCGACATCGAGGTGCCGAACAGAGCCGTTGATGTGGACTCGCGGGCTCTACTAGCCTGTTATCCCCGGGGTAACTTTTGTCTGCTGATCTCTCCCGATTCTATAATCGAGGATCGGTTCACTAAGTTCTGCTTTCGCAACAGCTCGACGAATATGTCTCGCTGTAAAGCCGGCTTATGCCTTTGCACGACCGCTCCGATTTCCATCCGGAGCTAGCCGACCTTATAAACTTCTCCATTACTTTTTAGGAGAAAAGTGCCCCACTTAAACTGACCGAATAACACTGTTTTCCCGCCTTAGGCGGGGATTAGAACAAAGAACCTAGAAGACGGGTGTTTCATTGGCGGCTCCTCCCGGTCCGAAAACCAGGACTCAAAGCCTACCCGCTACGCTACGCATCCAAATCCAAAGCTCAATGTCATCC
>Ga0172366_10004789_pt1 | contig 10683 bp, 9 predicted proteins | sample LakKivSesite69cm_FD_114533 | JGI IMG/M metagenome (GOLD analysis project Ga0172366, IMG submission 114533) | Sediment microbial communities from Lake Kivu, Rwanda - Sediment site 69cm | ecosystem: Environmental > Aquatic > Freshwater > Lake > Sediment | place: Rwanda: Western Province, Lake Kivu...
ATCTGGTTAGGATTTTTTAAAAGCACTGCCCCGGGAGCGATTTTGAGTTTCATTTTGGCTTATTTTTTGGGCGCGGTAAGTGGCACGCTCAGCGGAGTGTATATGTTCGCGGGGGTGAGTCTTTACTTAATTTGCCTTTTTTCCCGAGCCAGTTTTTCCCCCAAGAATCTGAGCGGGCAGATTGTTTTTTCCTTTTTGCTGTTTGGCTTTTCTAAATTGATTCTGCTTTTGGCTTTGGAGCTTTTCATCGGCAGAAATTATTTCCGGGTTCAGCCGATTTATTATATCCTTCTGGAAATTGCTCTCAATGCCCTGATTGCGCCTTTTATCTTTAAGATATTTCATAAGATAAAAGGCTTTTTTGACCTGATACCAGAACTCTTGAAGCCCAAGCGGGGGTAGGATGCTTAAGTATCTGGATGAATGGGAAAAGGAGAATTTAGGGAAACGACTTGAATATGTTCGCTGGTTAGTGATTTTTTTTATGCTCTTGGTTATCTTTCGTTTTATCCAGCTTCAAATTTTTCAATATAAAAAATGGAACACAATCGCCAGTGAGAACAAAATCAGAACCATCCGGGTGCTTGCCAGCCGGGGACTGATTTTAGACCGAAAAGGAAGGATTTTAGCTGGCAACCGACCTGGTTTTAATATCACGGTGATTCCAGCAGATATTGACCAGAACACCGTCCAGGAGCTTTCGGCCATATTAGGGATGTCCGGTTCAGAGCTGGAGCAAAAAATCAAGGAAACCAAGCGCTGGTCTCCATTTGAGCCAATAATGGTTAAGAGGAACCTGTCCTGGGAGGAGCTGGCTCAGATTGAGGAGAACCTCAGGCAATTTTCCGGAGTGGATATAGAGTTTCAACCGATTCGCACCTATCCGAAGGAACAGGTCGCCTGCCATCTGCTGGGATATATCGGAGAAATTAGCGGAAGGGAGTTAAATAAACCAGAATTTGCAAAATATAAAATGGGGGATTTTATCGGAAAAGCTGGGGTGGAGAAGTTTTTGGAAAAAAAACTTCAAGGAAAAGCCGGGTTCAAGTTCAAAATTGTGGATGCTCGGGGCAGAGAACGGAGCGAAGAGACCATTTTTGGAATTGACCTTAAGCCCAAGGCGCCAGAGCCCGGCGCAGATGTTTATCTGACCATTGACCTGGAGCTTCAGGAATTGGCTCATAATCTTCTCAAAGGCAAAACCGGGGCAATCGTTATGCTTTCCACCAAAACCGGAGAAGTCCTGGTAATGGAGAGTAGCCCCGGATTCAATCCCGAGGTGTTTTCCAACCCACTTCAAAAAGAGGAATGGAAAAAGCTGGAGCAAGACCCGGCTCATCCGCTTTATAACCGCGCCATTCAGGGGAATTATCCCCCGGGCTCAATTTTCAAGTTAGTGGTCGCTTTGGCTGGCTTGGAGGGAAAATATATCACCCCGGAGACCGAGGTTAAATGTAAAGGGATTTTCCGTCTGGGCAGGGCGCAATTTAAATGCTGGCGCGAGAACGGACACGGCCTAGTGCAATTCAGGAGAGCGATTGTTGAGTCCTGCGATGTTTATTTTTATACTTTGGGGAATTTAATTGGCATTGACCAGATTAGTCGGTTTGCCTATATGTTAGGCTTGGGCTTAAAAACCGAAATCGGCTTGGACCAAGAGAGTCCGGGACTGCTTCCCAGCACTTCTTGGGCAGAAAAGGTGCTTAAGCAGGCATGGAATCCAGGGGATACGATTAGCGCTTCAGTGGGTCAGGGATATATTTTGGTAACTCCGCTTCAAGCCTCGCTACTGGTAATGATAATTGCTAATGAAGGGGAGTTATATCGGCCGATTATTGTTCAAAAGCTCGGCTCCACTGATGAGAGCAAGGCTTATCAGCCAGAGCTGATTCAAAAACTCGGGGTGTCTAAAGAAAATTGGCTTTTGCTTAAGTCCGCAATGACCGGAGCAGTGAATGAGCCAAAAGGCACTGCCTATTGGACGGTCAGAAGCAATAAGGTTCAAATTGCCGGAAAGACCGGCACGGCCCAGGTGGTCAAGTTAAAGCAGTTTGAAGGAAAAAAAGAGTCCGAGATTCCTTATCAATTTCGGGACCATGCCTGGTTTATTGCCTTTGCGCCCGCGGAGAACCCAGAGATTGCGCTGAGCGTTTTGGTGGAGCATGGTGGCTTTGGTAGCACTGGAGCAGGGCCCTTAGCCAAGGCTTTGATTGAAAGATATTTTGAGCTTTATCCGCTAACCAATGAGGCTTCTCAATCCGAAGCTGAGACCAAAGCCAAAAAGTCAAATTAAAATTATGAATCAAAGGAGGGGATTATGCTCAGAAAAATCTGGCTAATAGTTTTCACCGGGCTGTTAGTCGCAATTGGAATTAGTTTATATAAATCTCCTTTTCTTCACTGGCAGGGAGCTTTCAGTGAATTTGCTCGGCAAAAAGCAATTGCTGGCGGAATGATTGGAATTTTAGGAACCATTTTCTTGATACTCAGCGGTTGGCTTCTGTTAAGAGAAAAAAAGGGCTCTCAAAGCTCAAAGGATGAGATGAAGCGGAATAAAAGCTAAGCTGTTGATAGAAAAAAACGGAATTAAATATGAGCCAGGCACAAGCTAAATATAGAAGGGTGATTGAGGAATATCTGGGTGAGCGAGGAATTTTTGCTCAAGAGATTTCCCAGTATGAGTATCGTCCGGAGCAGATAAAGATGGCAGAAGCGGTCTTTTCCAGCCTCCAGGAGGGAGGAATTTTAGTGGTGGAGGCTGGAACTGGCACGGGCAAGACCCTAGCCTATCTATTACCGATTATTTTATCCAATCAACGGGTGGTGATTTCCACTGGCACCAAAAATTTGCAGGAGCAAATTTTTTATAAAGACCTACCGCTTCTTAGGACGCATTTTGATTTCCGGGCGGTGTTGATGAAGGGAAGGGCGAATTATCTTTGCTGGAGGAGATTTTATAAGACCCTCAGTCAGCCCAAGTTAGAGTTTATCTCTGATGGAGAGATTCTTCAGATGATTCAAAGCTGGGCTGAGCGGACTGAAACCGGGGATAAGGAGGAGCTAATTGAGTTAAGCGAGGGACATCCGATTTGGGAAAAGCTCTCTTCAGACGCAGAGCTTTGTTTAGCGAGTGATTGCCCGCATTTTCGGGATTGTTTTTTAACCCGGCTAAAAGTCAAAGCCCAATCCGCGGAGCTGATTGTGGTCAATCATCATTTATTTTTTGCGGATTTAGCGGTTCGGAGATTGGGCTTTGGAGAAGTAATTCCTCGCTATCGCTCAGTGATTTTTGATGAGGCGCATCTTTTAGAGGAGGTGATTACCGAGTATTTTGGGGTAAGCATAAGTGATAGAAGAATTTTGGAGTTAGCCCGGGATTTGAATTCGGAACTCAGGGGCTTGAGCAAGTTAGAGGCAAGGGAGCTTAGCCAATGCTCAACCCGGATTCAAAATCTCACGGAGTTCGTATCTTCTGAACTACGGAAATTCTTAGAGAGAGTAGCCATAGAAGAGGAGGCGAAGCGGGTGGCATTTGAGGCGGAAAAATTAGCTCCATTATTAGTCCAGAATGGATTAGACCTGGCTAAACAGCTTGCTCAGACCAGCTCCATTCTGGCAGAGAAAAAAAATGCTCCAGAACTACTGGCTCTTAGTCAGCGGGCAAAAAAACAGGCGGAGGATTTGACCCTGATATTTTCCCAGGACCAGCCCGGGTTTGTCTATTATGCGGAGCTGAGACCAAAAAGCCTGATTCTTCGCGCGTCTCCGTTAGAGGTGGCGAAATTGCTCAAGGAGACTTTATACCCTCATTTAGAGAGCATTATTTTTACCAGCGCGACTTTAACCACTTTTGCTAAAGAAAAACATAGCTTTGATTATTTCAAGACCAGAATGGGCTTGGCTCAAGAGGATAATGCTGAAAATTTAGTGAAAGAATTATGGCTCAAGACCAGTTTTGACTGGAAAAAACAGGCGATTTTATTTTTACCAGATTTTCTGCCAGAGCCAGATGAGCCAGAATTTGTTGAGAAAGCCAGTGAATTATTAGAGAGGATTTTGGAATTGAGCCAAGGAAGGGCATTTCTTTTGTTCACCAGTTATAAAAATTTAGAGGCCTTTTATGAAAGGCTGGCTTATCGGATTCCTTATCCCGCGCTTCGGCAAAAGGATAAGCCTCGCTCCGAGTTATTAAGGGAATTTAAACAGGTTAAAGGAAGCGTCCTGTTCGCGACCACCAGCTTCTGGCAGGGAGTGGATGTGATGGGACCCGCACTCAGCCTGGTGGTGATAGATAGACTTCCGTTTGATTCTCCTTCTGACCCACTGGTCAAAGCCCGAATAAATGCGATTTCACTTCAGGGAGGTAATCCCTTTTTAGATTATCAGGCGCCTTCTGCGGTGATTATGCTCAGGCAGGGCTTAGGAAGATTGATTCGCTCTAAAAAAGATAGAGGCGCGCTTTGCGTGTTAGATAAAAGAATCTTGAAAAAAAGTTATGGCAAAATCTTCCTCAAAAGCCTCCCAGAAATTAAAATGGTCAAGCATTTGAGCGAGGTGGAATTTTTTTTTGAAAAACTGAAAAATGAATAATCCTGTTCCAGAAAGAAAAATTATCATCATCACCACTCTGGCTCATTCTTTGGTTCATATTTGCGAGTTGAGCTTTCCAGCAGTGGCGGTGTTGGTCGCAAGCTCGCTATTGGGGGACCCGACCGCTTATCAAAAAATTGGGTTTGCATATTTTATCGCCACTTTTTTGTTTGGCGCAATGTCAATTTTAGGTGGGTTTTTAACCGACCGATTAGGCGCTCGGAGAGTGGTCTTGATTTATCTTTTAGGAAGCGGAATGAGCCTGATTCTGGTCGGGCTTTCAGTTAGTTATTTTTTGCTGGTGGTCTCACTTGGGCTTTTGGGATTTTTTATCGGGCTTTATCATCCTGCCGGGAATGTGCTGATTTCTTTAGGCGCCCGCAAAACTGGCTTGGCAATGGGCATTCACGGAATGGGAGGAAATTTTGGGCTTGCGCTTTCTCCTTTTTTAGCCAGTTTTTTAGCAGAGCAATTGGACTGGAGAAAGGGATTTATGATTTTAGGTCTCCTGCCATTGATTTTCAGCCTTTATATTCTCTGGGATAAAAAAATAGAGCTTGAGTTTGAGCGCCCATCAGAAGCCTCATCTTTAGACCCTTTATTCTCTAAAAATAATTTCTCTCGCTCACTCTTGATTCTCTTTATTATGTCCATTCTCAATGGGATGTGTTATCGCGGATTTATCACTTTTCTGCCTGCCTATTTCCGCACTGAGCTATCCCAGGGATTGGTTCCAGGAGTTTCCGCGCTTCTCCAGGCTGGAGGATTTACCAGTCTGGTTTTGGTTTTAGGGATATTGGGTCAGTTCTTGGGAGGTCGGCTTGCGGATAGATTTTCCCGGGAGGTTCTTTACACGCTTTGTTTTTTATGCTCTGCGCCATTTTTATTTTTGTTGGGCTGGCTTAAGAATAGCCCATTGATTATCTCTGCCTTGATTTTTGCTTTGATTTATTTTGCCAATCAGCCGAGCGGAAATTTCTTGGTCGCGGATTATTCTAAGAAACATCTTCGGGGAAGAATTTTTGGCTGGTTTTTCTTTATGAATTTTGGCGCTGGCTCTATTATGAGCTGGTTAGCTGGAATTTTAGGGGAAAAATTGAGCCTGAACTCAATTTTTATTCTGCTGGCTCTGATCTTAGCTCTGGCTGGAATTTTAGGCTTAGTTTTAATCAAAAATCGCAAATCAAGAGAAAAACCAGAAATATAACCAATATCTTAAATCCAATCCGATTCTAAAAATTATCGCGACCCAGAAGCCATATTTAATATAAATTTTTCCAGTGATTAAGTGCCTGATGAGAATTCCGGAACAGAGAAAAAATAACTCAGTGGGCTTTAAGGGAGAATCTATAAGCTCCCTGATTTCTAAAATAGCCATCCCGGTAAAAATTATCGCCACGGTCAGATTAGCCAGTTCCTGCCTAACTGTGCCTTTGCCATAAATCCAGAGCAGAAGGCTCAAAAAGCCGTATCTGGCAATCAGCTCTTCCGGAAAAGCGCCAGCAAAAGGATAAATCAAGGCATAGCCTAATTTTTCTGGATATAGCTCAGGCACCAATGGAATCAATAAATGGTCAACAAAAAAATGGCTCAAGGGAATCAATAAAATCCCCAGCATAAAATAAATCAATGACTTTTTCCAACTCGGAGTCTGAAAAGGCTTTAACTCCGCTCGCTCACAGGCATAGATTCCCATCATTGAAACGAGCAATAGAACTGAAAAATAGAGAATTAGATGATAGAGGAAAAAAATTTTTAACCGAAGCGGGTCTGGAACAGTATGAAAATATCTGGGAAAGCTGAGACAAGATTGATGAAAGAGCTTTGGGGATATTAAAATCGTGCCGATTCCTGCTAAGATAACGCTGGTCTGAAGCCGTTTTATGGATTTTTTTATCTCCAATTTGATTTGTTTATGGAGCATTTAATTTTCCTCTGACAAAATTGAACCAATTCGCAATTTTAAAATTACTTAAGCTCACTCAGTCTTATCCCTTTGGGAATTCGTTTTCCCCGATAATAAAAATTTCTTTTTTCATCGGTCTGGAAATTGCCTTTGGCAATCTCCTCTATGGTTTTAGGAAAAATCACCCAGTCCCCGGATTCTTTAAGTCGCTCCTGATTCTGGTCTGAAATTTTTTGCAACTCCTTCAGGTCTTTGAGATTGGCGCCTTCTGGAACTTGAGCCTCTATTGGATTAGAAATCATAAAAATTTTCCCCAGGTCACATTCTGGCTCAATCAGATGAGTGGTGGAGCAAAGATATTTTTCCCCAGCTAAAATCTGGTCTCTCACCGCATGCCCGCCAGTCCATTTTCGCTTACCAGCTTCTTCAATGGATAAATCCGCAGGATGAACATTCACGCCAATAAAAGCAGAAATCAGGGGCTGGGTCGCAAGGCTCATATACCCGCCATAAACCGCAACCTTTGCCTTAAAAACCGAAAGCATCTTCACGGTCAGTCGGTCAAATTCCTCTCTCAATTTCAGGTCGCTCTTTGGTGCGCCCCGCTTTTTATAGAATGAATCAATATCATGAACAATCACCGGGAGCTCAAAGTCCTTTCCGATTTCTCCTGCCCGGCTTTGATAGTTATCTGAAAAAATCGCAACCAACTGATAAAGATATTTCCCCTCCCGCTCCTTAATCAGCTCCTGATACTCAAGAATCTTCCTCAAATTAGTCCCAGAACCGCTCATCAAGCCCACTGCCCGAAGCGCTCCCTCTTCAGGATTATGAATCGCTTTTACCGCCATTTATCTTCTCCTTCCATTATATCATCATCCTGCTCCTCATCATTTTCCTCCGAATAATAAAACTCGCTCTCTAACAATGCCTTTCTCTCTAACGCCCTTTTCCGCTTTTTAAGATAGGCTAACAAAAAAAGCAAGGTGATAAAAAACCAGAGCGAGCCAGAGCCAGTCAGAATCGCGCTCAAGCCATATCTGAGCCTCACCCGCTTAAACCAGTCTTTCTCTAACTCGGAAAAATCCTTGCCCGAGATTTGAGAAAGCGCGAAATAAAAATCCTCGCCCTGGCTAAGCTGGTCCAGAAATTTTATAAACTTATCTTCCCCTAATTGGTCAATTAAATAGCTCGTAAAATCTTCACTTTGTAAATATGCGATTTGAGCCAATTCCCGCTGGGCTGGGAAGCCTCTCTCCAGCTCAGAAAAGGATAAGTATCTCCCGGAAAGCCCAATCTGAGCTAAAACCTCTAACCTGGTGAAGCTGAACTCTCCACTCCATAAAACCGCCATCCCCTCCTCAAACCAGAGCGGAACCCGCTGTTTCCCCAACCGATGATAAATAAAAATATGGGCAAGCTCATGACGGAAAATGGTAGAAAAGTCCTCGGAGCTAATTCTTGGGATGGGCTTTAAAAAAATAGTCCTTTGCTCCGGGCTGGCAACCGCGCTTGCCCATTCCGCTACTTTCCCAGCCTGGAGCGTCTTAAAATTTTCATCGCTTGAGCTAATTACAATGGTGATTGGCTCCTGAAAATTAAACCCTAAATTTTTTTCCAGCGCTTTTTTGGCTTTGGGCGCCTGAGCCATTATCTTCCTGGCAAACCGCTCCATCCCCGGCGCATACCAGATGCGGAAATTATTTATCTCCATCCCCTGCCAACCGCTGAGAGCAATCAAAACTAAACTAAGCCAGGTCATCTGGAAAAATTTTATTCCCTTTAATCACCATTGGCAAGTTGAGAGAAAAATTTCTCTATGGTATTTTATTCTCCTGAATGAAAAAGCCGATCTATGTTCTGGGAATTGATATTGGCGCGACCCATAGCTCAATCGGCATAGTCTCTCAAAAAGGAGAGGTTCTCTCAGCTAAAATAATTCCGAGTCGCGCTCCGGGCTTAAAGCTCCCTGAGAGATTATTGGCAGAGGCTGAGAAGGAGGTTGAAAAATTCCAGAAGACCAGGAAAAAGCTCACTGGGATAGCGATTGGCTCTCCGGGAATTGTGGATTTTAACAATGGAGTGGTGATTGCAGCTGGGAATCTGCCAGAGCTATTTGGCGCTCCCTTAGGAAAAATTTTTCAAGAAAAATTTAATCTGCCAGTGATAGTGGAAAATGATGTTAATGCCTTGGCAATGGGAGAGATGCTGTTTGGAGTGGCAAAGGGGCAGAAGAATTTTGTGGTGTTTGCCTTGGGCACGGATTTGGGTGGGGGAATCGTGATTGATGGAAAATTGTATAGAGGAGCGCATTTTATTGCCTCAGAGTTCGGTCATCTAACTCTGGACCCAGAAGGTAGAAGATGCGTTTGCGGTGGATATGGCTGTGCCCGGGAATATGTTTCAGGCCAGGGCTTGGCGGAGAAAGGGAGGGAGGCGTTGTCCGGGGATGGCTTGGCATTAAAGCTGGTGAATGGGGAGAGGGAAAAGCTCAGCGCCAAGGAGATTTTTAGCGCCTGGAAAAAAGGGGACATTTTTGCGGAAAAATTGATTGAGGAATTTGGGAAACGGCTCGGGGCATTGATTGCCAATGTGATGAAGGTCTTGGACCCGGAGCTGGTGGTTTTGGCTGGGGAGGTCTGTCGTCAGGAGCCGGAAATAATCAATTTAGCGGTGAGATGGACCAGGCATTATTATTTTCCGCTTCCCAGCCTGCCTGAGTTCCGCTTGAGCAAATTTTCTAAAGAAGAAACCATCTTGGGACCGATTGCGTTGTTTTTAGTGGAAAAAGGATATTTTCCAGAAAAATGAAAAAAATTCTGGTCAGAGGCGGAAGTGTGGTTTTTCCGGATTCGGTGCAAAAAACCGATTTGTTGATTGAAGATGGAAAAATTACTCAAATTGGCTCAATTAAAGCCTATGACCAGATAGTTGACGCTCAGGGGCTTTATGTTCTACCCGGTCTTCTGGATATTCATTATCACGGCTTATTTATCCTTCCCTCTCCAGAGCGGATAGAAAAAGACCTTTTCAGGATGCAGGAAATGCTCTTGAAAAGAGGAGTTTCTGGATTTTTAGCTACTTTTCCAGCAATGGAGATTTCCCTGCTTCGGGAATGCTTGAGCGGGCTTAAATCCGCATCAGGAAAAGCAAAAGAGCCTTGCGCTCGGTGTTTAGGCGTGCATTTGGAGGGACCTTTTTTGAACCAGGAGGCAAAAGGCGCGCAGGCAGAATCCGCGATTATAGATTTTGACCCGGATTCAAAAGATATGCATTTGCTATTGGATGAGGGGAAGGATTTGGTTCGGATTATGACCATTGCTCCGGAGCAGAAATACGCCAAAGAATTGGTGAGGCTATTGGTAGAGAGAAAAATTATTCCATCTCTCGGTCATAGCAGAATCGGTTATGAGCAGGCAATAGAGTTTTTTGACTTGGGCGCAATGGGCATCACGCATCTTTTCAATGCGATGAGTGGGGCTCATCATCGGTCGCCCGGGCTTGCGCTTGCGGGGCTATTGGATAAGCGCTTTTATCGGGAGGTGATAGTTGATGGGTATCATCTTCATCCATCAATTGTCTCGCTTATCTGGGAGAATAGTCCGAGGGAGAAATTTATTTTAGTCAGTGATTTTGTGGGCGATGAGGAGCCAATGGACGAAAAACCGCCTAAGCTAAATGCTAAAAGTTTTACTGGGAGCAGGTTAAGACTCTTGAAAGCGGTTAAGAATTTGAGCAAGTTCACTGGCGCCACCCTACCCCAAGCAATCAACAGCGCCAGTCTCTATCCTGCGCAGATTTTAAGAGAAAATCATCTGGGACGGATTGAGCCGGGAGCAGAGGCTAATTTATTATTAGCAGATGAAAATCTAAATTTAAAAGCTATCATCCATCAGGATAAAGTTATGGAAAATTAAGCAGACTTTAAAAAATCTTTTCACACCGTTCTTATGGCTTCAGACTGAGCGAGCCAGGGTTTAATTCTTTTCTTTAAATATCTTCGGGAGCGATGGATTCTGCTCTTCAGCGCGTTGGGCCGGACTTTCAAACTTTTTATCAGCTCCTTTTCACTGTATCCCTCTATGGCGCTCAGATAAAAGGTCTGCCACCGGATCGGTCCCATTGCTTCACCATTTTTTTCAATCTCAGTGAATAGCTCGTTCCAATAAGCTTGCTCTAAAGGCGAA
>Ga0172366_10004791_pt1 | contig 10681 bp, 9 predicted proteins | sample LakKivSesite69cm_FD_114533 | JGI IMG/M metagenome (GOLD analysis project Ga0172366, IMG submission 114533) | Sediment microbial communities from Lake Kivu, Rwanda - Sediment site 69cm | ecosystem: Environmental > Aquatic > Freshwater > Lake > Sediment | place: Rwanda: Western Province, Lake Kivu...
GATGCTAATGTTAGTGGTGATTTCAGTATTTGTCGCTGGTAATCCAGAGAAATATATTGCAATGGTGATAATCCTTCTTTTCAGTAAAGCCTGTTCCACTGGGCTATACATCTGGTTTTTCTTAAAAGATAAATACTTTGCCTATCTGGTGGGAGCGCTAACTGATGGTCCGCTTTTTGTAATCACCCTTTTCTTTTATCTCTGGGCTCTTTGATGATTATTTAGCCAAATTTCGCTAAAATGCTTTAAAATGAAAAACCGATGGAAAAATTTTTGGGCTTTAGGATTGGGCTTGAGCTTTATTATTCTTCTGGAATTAGGATTAAGGCTATTTAATTTTTCCTTTAGCAAATGTGATTTTGACCCGTTTGTTAGCTTCCGAGAAGAGGTGCCAGTGCTGGTAGAAGATGAAAAAGCAAAAGAAAAGCGAGTTGGTATCAATCCTCTGCTTAAGGATTATTTTAATCCCATAAGCTTTGCTAAAGATAAACCAGAACGCGCTCAACGGATTTTTATTTTAGGCGGTTCCAGCGCCTTGGGCTTTCCTTTTGGCGAGCAAGGCGCTTTTTCAGAATTTTTGAGCCAGGGGCTTAACCAGCTTGATACTGGTCATAGCTATCAGGTGATAAATTTAGCCGGGTTCGGCTATGCCAGTTATCGTGTTCTTCGCCTGCTTAAAGAGGTGAGCCGGTATCAACCGGATTTAGTTATCATTATGACCGGTGATAATGAGTTTCTGGAAAAGCGGGAATATGAAGAGCGGATTAGATTTTTATGGCTGAGAGAAAAGCTGGCTGGTTTTCGGATTTATTGTTGCCTAAAACAATTGGTTTATAAGCTGGTTCCAGAGCCAAAAAAGCCAATGCTTGGCGCTCATATCAAATGGGAGCATTACATTATTGAGCCAGAAATGAAAGAAATGGTAATCAAACATTTCCAATTCAATCTTCAAGAGATGGCGAAAATCTGCCAGAATAAAAAAATCCCCACCCTTTTCCTCACCAGCCCAGCTAACCTTAAAAATTTTCCTCCCTACTATTCCCTACATAAAAAAGGCATCACAGAAAAGGAGCTAAAACAATGGGCGGATTACCTTTTTACTGCAGAACAAGCTATGGTAGAAAAAAATTACGAGCTTACAATAATGGCTTTGGAAGAGGCTTTAGAGATAGACCCGGAATATGCTTATACCTGGTTTTTATTAGGCAAGGCAGAGCTTGAGAAAAAAGAATTTGAAAAGGCAAAATCCGCTTTTAGCCGGGCTTTGGAAAAAGACGCCTGGCAGGTGCGGACCATAAGCGCATTTAACCAAGCGGTGCGCGAGCTTAAAGGACAAAAAATCTGGGTTTTGGATTTAATTCCAGTGTTCAGCGCCCAAAGCCCGGATGGGATTCCGGGAAAAAATGTTTTTTACGACCATTGCCATCCCCGGCTTGAAGCCCACGCCCTGATTGCTAAAGAGATTATACAAAAATTAGGAGAAATAAACTGGATAGCGCTTCCTTTAAATTGGGAAAAAAGCTATGAAGATAAAATTAGCGATTATCTTGCTTCTCTTTCTTCTTCTTTTTTGGCACAAGGGTATTATAATTTAGCAGTGGAAATCGGAATAAATATGGGCTTAAAAAAATTAGCCCAGGAATATCTTGAAGCAGGACTAAAACTTGACCAGGAAAATCCCAACTTAAAGAAATTAAAGGTTAGGCTTCAATAAACCTTATAACCGATATAATTGATTTAACCTGCTGAAAATGATAATTTAATAACTTAAAAATGAAGCTCAAATGTCCTCATTGCGGCAAATGGGTTGAATATGGAGACAACCCTTATGGTCCTTTTTGCTCTGAGCGATGTCGGCTGATTGACTTAGGGAAATGGATAGAGGAGGAGTATAGAATTTTAACAGAAGAAACCGCCGCCTCCCTAAATTCCCCAGCAAAAGAACAAGCCAAAGAAAACAAGGGAAAAATTCAATGAGAGTAGTTTTAGCTAACTCCGTTCGGGAGCTTGGAGGAGAGGAAGTATGGGAGGTAAGGTTTGCTAAATTTCTTTTAGCGAATCAGGACCAGGTTAGATTTTTTGTAAGACCGGGAAAATTCAGTGAGGTAGTAAAAAAAGAGGGCTTTTCAGTGGTTGAATTTCCGATGAGATTTGACTGGGATATTTTTGCTATTAAAAAATTTCAAAAGGAGCTGAAAAATTTTCAGGCAGAGCTAGTGATGTTTAATGCCCGAAGGGATTTCAGAATCGGGGTGATTGGCGCAGGCTGGGCAGGGGTGCCGCTTAAAATTAAAAGGTCGTGGTTTTTAAAGAGCAGTATTTGGGATAAATTTTATTATAACCGAGTTGATTATGTGGTATGTCTATCAAAAAATATTGAAAGCCTTTTTAAGAAAAAGTTGGGATTATCCCCAAATAAAATTTTTTATTTGCCTAATGGAGCGCAATTAGAAAGATTTGAAAAGGTTGATGGGAGTCGGTTTCGTAATCAATTGGGGATAAAACAAGATGAGCTTTTAATTGGAATAAGCGCGAGACTAGAGAAACACAAACGCCAGGCGGACTTGATTCAGGCTGGAAAAATTTTAGTTGAGAAAGGCTATAAAATTAAAATTGCTTTTGCAGGGGATGGTAAGAATAGGGCAAGTTTGGAAAAATTGGTAGATGAGCTAAGGATGAGAGAGTTTGTGAGATTTTTAGGATTTGTGGAAAGAATAGAGGAGTTTCTTTTGAGCTTAGACTTGTTTGTGTTCTGCTCTGAATTTGAGGGGATGCCACTTGCAGTCTTAGAGGCAATGGCTTCTGCTAAGCCCATTATCACAACTTCTCTCCCGGGAATAATTGAGATTATAGAAGACGGAAAAGACGGGTTATTTTATTCGGTCGGAGATATAAACCAGTTAGCAGAAAAAATAGAATTGCTCATTAAGGATAAAAATTTGAGAGAAAAAATTGCTCAATCCGCAAGGGACAGAGTTGAGAAAGAGTTTTCCGAGACCAAGTTATTTGAACAATTTAGGCAATGGCTGGATAGGAAGCTTATGGAGAAAAGGGGATGAAGCTATATTCGGAAAGCAAAGAGATTAAAGAGCTGGTTGAGTCTGGGAGATGGGAACAGGCGAAAGAGACGCTGGAGGGATTGGTCTCTCAAAGGAATGATAGCGCAATGTTGAATGATTTAGCTTTGATTTATGCCCGGTTAGGAGAACGGGAAAAGGCATTTGAGATAATTGAAAGGGCAAAGGCTCAGGATGATGATGTTCGGATATGGGTGAACCATTATTTTTTAGACCATCTTCGCAAGATAAAGAATGAGCGAGGAGAGAATGCGCTCAAGCGGATAAAAGAATTAAAAATCGGCGACCCTAATCTCAAGCCCAGGCTGAGCATTATTATGCGCACCTATAATCGGGGGCAATTGATTGAGCATTCGGTTAAAAGTGTTCTTGGGCAAAAGTTTCAGGACTGGGAGCTGGTGATTGCTAATGATGGTGGGATAAGAGATGTGGAGCAGACATTGGAAAAACTCTGGGATAGGAGGATGGTTTATGCTTATGCAGAGCATTCTGGCCCAGCAGGGGTCTTTAATGTAGGGCTTCGGTTAGCGCGGGGAGAGTATATCGGTTTTTTAGATGATGATGATATAGTTTATCCTGAGCATTGGCAAAGGATGGTTAGTTATTTAGATAGTCATCCAGAGGTGAAAGTGCTTTATTCTGGCATTAAATATGTCTGGCTTAAGAGCGATGAGAGAGTAGAAAAAGAGTTAATTCGTCTACCTCCTGGATTTCAACCTTTGGAGATAGAAAAAAGAGGATTTCCAATGCAATTTACTGCATTAGTCTTCCGCAAGGAATGTTTAGAAAAGGCTATTGGCTTTCTGGAAGATATTAGGAGTTCGGTGGATTGGGAATTCGCCTGGCGATTGAATCAGGACTTTGAGTTCAGCTATTTATCAGGAGTAGCTGGTGAGAACTATGCGAGGAAAAAATTTGAACAGATGACAAAATACTCACTGGAGCACAGGTTTATGTTCAATTTAATTAGGTATTATTATGGGCTTTCTCCTTTTTTTAGTTGGGAAATGAGGTATAAAGATTTGAGCCAAAAATTTTTAGATAAGCTGAAAAAAGTTTTCCTTGAGTGTCCAGAATTAGTTTCCGGATTAGATTTTAGACTGCTTTACCGGCATCAGGGTTATGTGCTTTTTTACAATTTAGCTAAAGAGTTAGAAGAGGAGGACCAAGGAGAGAAAGCAATTAGGGCTTATTGGGTTTCGCTTTCTTTAGCTCCTTATGAGCCAAAAATCTGGCTTAAAATAATAAGATTTTATTTAAGAAAGTTATGGAGAAAACTAGCTAAATAAGATATTTGAACAATTTAGGGGATGGCTGGAGAGGAGGCTTAAGGAGAAAAAGGGATGAGACCATATCCGGAGAGTAAAGAGATTAAAGAACTGGTTGATTCTGGGAGATGGGAGCAGGCAAAAGAGATGCTGGAGGGGTTAGTCTCAAAGCGGAATGATAGCGCAATGCTGAATGACCTATCCTTGATTTACGCTCGGTTAGGGGAGAGACAAAAGGCGGTTGAGGTGATTGAAAGGGCAAAGGCTTTTGATGATGATATTCGGATTTGGGTGAACCATTATTTTTTAACTGAACTTAGCAAATGGAAATGTGAGCGGGGCGAGAATGCGCTTGCGCGGGTAAAGGAGCTAAAGGTAGGGGACCCAGAGCTTAAGCCTAAGCTGAGCATTATTATGCGCACCTATAATCGGGGGCAGTTGATTGAGCATGCGGTTAGAAGTGTTCTTAATCAAAAGCTTCAGGACTGGGAGCTTGTGATTGCTAATGATGGTGGGTCAAGAGACGTGGAACAAACCTTAGAAAGGCTCTGGGATAAAAGGATGGTTTATGCCTATGCAGAGCATTCTGGACCTGCCGGGGTTTTTAATGTTGGATTAAGGTTGGCAAGAGGAAAGTATATAGGTTTTTTAGATGATGACGATATAATTTATCCTGAGCATTGGCAAAGGATGGTCAGTTATCTGGATAACAACTCAGAGATTAAGGTGGTATATTCTGATTTGAATTTGATATGGCTTAGATGGAACGGAAAACTAAAAAAAAAGGCTCATTTAGCCAAAGAATACCATGCCCAGAAATTAAAAACCAAATTTTATATAATGCAACTTATGACAATAGTGTTTCGTAAGGAATGTTTAAAAAGGGTGGACGGATTTCTGGAGGATTTACGGAGCTCAGTGGATTGGGAGTTTGTGATTAGGCTTAGTGAGCGCTTTAAATTTAAATATCTGCCCGGGTTTGCAGGAGAGTGGTATGGCAGAGAAGGGTCTGAGCAGGTAGGAAAACGCTCAGCAATTGACCGGCTTTTACAAAATAATTTGATTCTCTATTATTACGGAGTTTCACCATTTTTAAGTTGGGGATTCAGGAGTCATCTTCCCTCTGAGAAATTTTTGAGAGTCTTAAAAGAATTTTGTAATCGGTTTCCGGAGCTGGTCCCGGGATTGTCATTAAGGTCTCTTCTTCATAGAAGAGAGTTCCATATTTTTTATCAATTAGGAAAAGAGCTGGAGAAAGAGAGAGCGCTCCAAAAAGCAATGGGCGCTTATCTTTCCGCTTTGTCCCTTGCGCCCTATATGCCTAAAATCTGGCATAAAATAATCCGGGTATGGATAAAATCTATAAAAAATTAGTGAACTTTGTGCGCACGGCAATCTGAAAGCTCAAATTGACAGGTTCAATTTTTGGGTTAAAATATCTTTGAATGGTGAGTGTAGCTCAGCGGATAGAGCACCGGGCTGTGGCCCCGGCTGTCGTGGGTTCAAATCCCTCCACTCACCCCAGAAAGACTTAAAATTCTCCAGAAGGGCTCAATTTTTTTAACCAGATAGCTTTTTGCCCAATTTGCAAAAATTTAAGGCGAGAATATAATTTTTATGAGGTATTTAAATGTTAGAGGCTAATCGTCAAACCGCAGAGAAATATGGTATAGATTTTTCCCAAATAGAGAATAAAGTTGACCTCAAAAAGAACCTGGAGATTTTAGGCAATGATTTGACCTTTCTTGAGTTCAGAGAATATGAGCGGACCAAGCATGTTCATCGGTTTCATCCTTATTTAGGCAAATTTATTCCCCAATTAGTAGAAGTATTTCTAAGAAAATACTTTAAGTCCGAGGATTGGGTTCTTGACCCATTTTCTGGTTCTGGGACCACATTGATTGAAGCTAATGTTTTAGGCATTAACTCAGCAGGGATTGAGTTAAGCGGTTTTAATGTTTTGATTCAAAGGGTTAAGACTCAAAAATATGATTTGGAAAAGGCGGAGAAAGAAATTTTGGATGCGTTATCTCGGCTCAAAAAATTTTCTCAAAAATTTCAAAAGCTGAGTCAATTAAGTTTTTTTGAGAGTTATAATCAAAACCAGAAGTTAATCAAGACCGCAAGCAGTTATCTAAAGGAGTGGTTTTCGCCTCGGGCTTTAGAAGAATTACTTTTTTATCGCTCTATCATTCCAGAATATCAATATCAAACCCTTTTGATGGTAATACTTTCTCGCTCTGCGCGGTCCGCAAGGTTGATTCCGCATTATGATTTGGCAAGGCCCAAAAAGCCGATTAAGGAAACTTATTGGTGCATTAAGCATAAAAGATATTGCCAGCCAATTGATGAGGCATTTAAATTTATTGAGCGATATTCTTATGACACGATTAAGAGGCTCAAAGAATTTGTTAAAATCAGGACTTCTGCAAAAATGATAATTTTTGAAGGAGATGCGCAAGCCATCAAATTGCCAAGCAAATATAAATTCCAAGGGGTTTTTACCTCTCCGCCTTATGTTGGCTTAATTGATTACCATGAGCAACATCGCTATGCTTATGAACTCTTTGATTTGCCCAGAAAAGACCAATTAGAAATTGGTCCCTCTTTTCGCGGAAATAGCAATCTGGCAAAAGGGCTATATAAGCAGGGCATTATCAGCACTTTTAAAAATTTAGATGCTCATTTAATTCCCAAAGCCAAAATTTTTGTCGTGGCAAATGATAAATATAATTTGTATCCGGAAATTGGCAAAGCATTGGGATTTAAAATAATGGATGTTTTTCATAGACCGGTTTTAATGAGAACCGAACGAGATACTAATAGATTTTTTGAATCAATTTTTTATTTTCAAAAGGAATAAACTTGGCGATCCCAATTAAAAAGAAAGAAAAAATTGAACAGCTATTAGTAGAGACTATTCAAAACAAACTGAAAAGATATTCCCGAGAAACCTCTTCTATGCCCTTTTTAGTGAGATTGATTCAGGATTCTAAAAAGGTTGCTTCTTATTCTTTCATACATTCTATTGCTACCAGTTTAGGAATGTCTATTTATGAAGAGGTTAGCAAAATTTTGGTAGAAGATAATTGTGAAGAATGTTTTAGAAAATTTGACTTGGGAGGAGCTCTTTCAAAAGAGCAAAAATCCGTAATTGATAACATCATCCGAGAATTGAGGAACAAAGAAAGAAAGCCCAATTATCAAGAAGAAATGGAAGAAGTTTTGAAAGCCTCCTCAAAAGACGGAAAACCTCAAAAGGAAGGAAAGATTGTAGATTTTTATATGAAAAGAAACGGCATAGAATATCTTTTTGAAATTAAAACTGTTAAACCTAACATAGACATTTTCACCAAATCTAAGACCAAATTATTGGAATGGATTGCCCGGAAAGGAAAACCCGTTCAGGCTAAATTGGTCTTTCCATATAATCCCTATTTCCCAAAGCCCTATCAAAGATTCACTGAGCAAAATCTTATGCAATTAGGAGTTGACCTATTGGTAGGAGACCAGTATTGGGATTTTTTAGCGGGTAAAGGCACTTTCAAAGATTTGCTATCCATTTTTGACCAAGTGGGTAAGGACTGGAAAAACGAAATTTTAAATAAGATAGAACAAGTGGCAAAGGAAAAGCTGGAGGGGATTTGAGGAATCTCTTAGGTTCCGCTTTTTAGCTCCTGAAGAACTAATTTGGCAACTGCTTTTAAAGTGTCAAACACGCCATCGCCTTTGGTCGCAACCGCTTCAAAATCCTGAAGCCCATTGGGATTGAGCAGTTTTTTCAGTTCCGCCACTGGCGCGGCATTGGACAGGTCTCTTTTATTATATTGAATCACCAGTGGAATTTTGTTCGGGTCATAGCCATGCTCCTTAAGATGCTGATACATATTCTCAAGACTTTCTATGTTTGCCTCGGTCCGCTCCTCCTGGGAATCCGCGACAAACACCACCCCATCTGCGCCTTTCAAAATCAGCTTCCGACTGGCATCATAAAAAACCTGTCCGGGAACCGTGTAAAGATGAAACCGAACCCGGAAGCCCCGAATCGTGCCCAAGCTCAATGGCAAAAAGTCAAAAAACAGGGTCCGCTCGGTCTCGGTGGCAAGTGAAATCATCTTACCTCTTGCCTGCGGGTTGGTCTTTTCATAGATATATTGAAGGTTAGTGGTCTTTCCGCCCAAACCTGGTCCGTAATAGACCAGCTTACAATTTATCTCCCGTGAAGAATAATTGATAAAAGACATCCCTTTAATTCCTCATCCATTAACCCGCTTATTCTCTAAACAAATTCTCAATATCCTCATCAGTTATCTCTGCAAAGGGGCTAGCCTGACCGCCAGTGGCCTCTGCCTCTGCCTTTTTCATCAGCCGGTCAAAAATTTGCGACAATTCTTCACTTGACTTCTTCACCCTTAACCGAACCAGCCCCAGAGTGCTCCGGTCATCAAAAATCACCACTAAAATCACCCGCTGACCAATTAAGTTGATGTGAAGATTATCCCGCTCACCCTCGTGAAACAGAATAGAAAACTCCTTCTCACCTAATAATTTAGCTAATCCACCTGTGGCTGCGATATTTCCCGCGGTCAGAGAAGCTAACGAGGTGGTGTCCATATTCTCGGTCTCACCAGCCGCGGCAATTAGTTGCCCATTCTTATCAACCAGAAACACCATCCGCGAATTGGCGTCCCGAACCAGCTTTTCCAGCACCGCGGAAATCTGGTTGAATTCCTCCTCATACATTATCATACCCGGCGCTCCCATTCTGGCTCTCCTTTTTTGATAGCTTTTACATTAAAATACCAAATTCAGAAAAACAATGCAAGTGATTATTTACAATCCGTGCAAATCGCCAATTGTTGATAAGGAACCCCGGTCTTGGAGCTAATCCATTCCAGCTGATACTTGGGCGCAAAATACCTACCGCACTTGGCACATTTCTCCATCTCAAAACTCCTTCCCCAAATCTTCCGCACCGCGCCCTTCTCCTCCAGAATAATATGCCCGGTCGGACAAACAAACGCACAAGCACCACAGCCTATGCAAACCGAGCTCGGCTCCGCAAAAGCTGGTCCCACCTTTTTCAATACCCCTCTCATATAAAACCCCAGCGCCTCTACCCCAACCACCTCTCTACAAGCCCGAACACACAGCCCGCAAAGAATACATTTCCCAAACTCTGTGTCCGCGCCAAACCTGCTCTGAGTAATTCCATATTCTTGGGCAAGCTCCTTGACCTTCTCTGCCTCTGGATTTCTCGCCAAAAGCAGTTCCAAGACCATTCTCCTGACTAACATAACCTTCTCTGAACCAGTCTCCACAATCAATCCCTCATCCACCGGATATAAACAACTGGTAACAACCCTGGAATGTCCCCCTTCTTTCCAGCGAACCTCCACCACACAAAGCCTGCATCTTCCTTCCTGACTAACCTGCTCATTATGGCAGAGAGTCGGAATCTCAAATCCCTCTCTTCTCGCCACCTCTAAAACATATTCCCCCTTTTTTGCCGTTACCTCTCTGCCGTCAATTTTTATTTTTATCTCGCTCATCTTCTCACCTCATCCCCTTTTTACCGCATCAAATTTACAAACATCATAACAAATCCCGCACTTGATACATAATTTTTTATCTATCTTATGAGGCTTCTTTTTCTCTCCTTGGGCTGCGCCAGTTGGGCAATTTTTTGCACAGAGCATACAACCGGTGCATTTCTTCGGGTCAATACTATAACTGATTAGCTCAATGCAAACCCCTGCAGGACATTTTTTCTCCCGAATATGCGCCTCATATTCTTCCCTAAAGTATTTAAGCGTGCTCAAAACTGGATTGGGAGCGGTCTGGCCTAACCCGCATAAGCTCCCTAACTTCATTGCCTCTCCCAGCTCCTCCAGCAAAACCAAATCTTGTTCCGTGCCTTTAGCTGAGGTTATCCGCTCAAAAATCTCCCTCATCCTTCTTAGGCCTTCCCGACAAGGAACGCATTTTCCGCAACTTTCTTCCTCAAGAAATTTCACAAAATACTGAGCGACATCCACCATACAATCATTCTCATCCATCACGATTAATCCGCCTGAGCCCATCATAGAGCCCACCTCAGTTAACGCGTCAAAATCCACTGGCAGGTCAATCAGCTGTTCCGGAATTACCCCTCCGCTCGGTCCCCCGGTTTGAATCGCCTTGAATTTCTTACCGCCTCTAATGCCTCCACCTATGTCAAAAACAATCTCTCTCAGCTTGGTGCCCATTGGCACTTCTACCAGACCGGTATTATTTACCTTACCCACTAAGGAGAACACCTTAGTGCCCTTAGAACCCTCGGTGCCAATGCTGGCA
>Ga0172366_10004792_pt1 | contig 10681 bp, 9 predicted proteins | sample LakKivSesite69cm_FD_114533 | JGI IMG/M metagenome (GOLD analysis project Ga0172366, IMG submission 114533) | Sediment microbial communities from Lake Kivu, Rwanda - Sediment site 69cm | ecosystem: Environmental > Aquatic > Freshwater > Lake > Sediment | place: Rwanda: Western Province, Lake Kivu...
CCCGCTTGCTTGTCAAACATCGACAAGCCTTAGTTTGGACAAACTTGGCCTTGATGTCCAAGTTTGACCAGGCTTGAAATAACGGTTTTTTTATCTTCTGTTGATCTTGCTTCAAACCGGCTATTATGGTATGATATGGAGGCGCTTTCGGATCAGTATTTAAATATAAAATGGAGAGTGTTATTTTATGGCGGAAAAGAGCGATACGCGACCCGGATATCTTGCTTGCCACGTTTGCGGCGAAAAAGTACCTGAAGGTGCATTACATTATAGGTGCATTAGTTGTGGTGCTATAAATTGCGATAAAGACAAGGGTACATATTATGTTTGCGAGGATTGCCTTGAAAAATGCTCTGAAGAAACGCAAGAGCATATCATCAAGATGGCATGCAAAATTATGAAACGAAAGCGAATATTAATCTTGATATTCTATTTCACTTTATTTATACTAGGAATCGTGATTGCGGGTAATATTATCTTCCTTATTATGATCTATCTACAATTGGGCATCGTGAGACTAGAAGGAATAATAATAATCGTCGTTTTAGGCCTTACCTCCGGTATACTTGTTTTCATTGTCTTCTCTGCTATTCAAAATAGAATCGAAAAAGATAGCAAGTTATATCGCCAGCTTGGCACAACAATCAAAGCAGGAATGGCCAAGAATGATTCTGGATCGGATCCGGTCTAATGGATCCTGACCTTGATGTAGTGTATACCAGATATCATCACGAAAACGGATCCCTTGCGCCACTTCGGCGCGTTAGAAAGATGAAGGGGAAAAATGAACGAGTATTTCGAATTCTTGTAAATATATTCAATTCTTTACTTCTTTTCGGCTTGTGGTGGCGAAAACACGCGCCGAGCCTCTCCCTGGCCCACGTCGAAGCCGTTCGGGGGTTCCGCGGGCAGGATCTCGCCCCGGAGATCCATCTCCATCATCGCCTTGATCTTGGCGGGGTCCTTCTCGTGGCCGAGCACCCACATGAGCTTCACGACTGCGGTCTCTGGGAGCATGCTCTTGCCGTCGATGATGCCCAGTGCCAGTTCCTCTCGGCCAGTCTCGTACACGTTCATGCCCGTGAATCCCCACAGTGTTTGCACGACCATGACGACCGACACGCCATTGTCGATGATCTTCTTGATGGCCGGGAAGGTGGCGTGGGGAACGTGCCCCAGCCCCGTGCCCGCGATGACGAGGCCCTTGTATCCCGCGCTGCCGTAGAACTCGAACACCTTGGGGTCGATGCCCGGGTACGTGTAGACCAGGCCGACCCGCTCGTCTACCTTGATATCGGCTTGCGTGACCTTGTCCTCGCCACGCTTCTTGTAATCCTTCTGGAGGATCTCGATGTTGCTACCGTCGACCTTGCCAAACGGCGTCGTTTTTATCGTGCGGAACGTGTGGCGCACCGAGCTGTGCATCTTGCGGACGAGCACGCCCTTGTGGAGATACGCGAAGGTGTGGTTCTGCGTGCCCATCATGCAGATTACCACGTCGGCAAAGTCGCCCCTCGCCGCGGCGGTCGTGGCGTGGATGAGGTTCATCGCCGCGTCGCTCGACGGGCGGTCGGATGATCGCTGGCTGCCCACGATCACGACAGGGATGGATAGCTTCGGCAGCATGAACGAAAGCGCGGCCGCTGAATAGCTCATCGTGTCGGTACCGTGGCCGATCACGACCCCGTCCTTCCCCTTCCTCGCGGCTTCCTCGACCGCCTTGGCGAGTTCCTGCCAGTGTTTCGGGGTCGCGTCCTCTGAGAATATCCGGTACTTGACCACGGTCTCGACGTTCGAGATGTCGGCCAGTTCGGGCACGGCGGTGAAGAGCTCGCCTGGCGAGAACGCTGGGATGACCCCGCCAGTCGCGTAATCCAGCCTCGATGCGAGCGTGCCACCCGTGCCGATGAGCAAGATGCTCGGTTTCTTCGGATCCGGCACGAGGTTTTTTTCTGGCAGCTGGTAGGCCCCCTTCTGGTGATCGAGGACCTTGAACTCAGTGGTGGCGTCGACGCGGATGCCGACGTTGTAGCCGTTCTTGAGCTTCAAGTCGATGAGGCCCGGGGCATCGAACTTGTTGCGAGGCAAGAGGATGCCCTCGAAACTCTTGTCACCCGCCTTGACGGCGAGCTTGTCCCACGTCTTGATGCCCTTGGCCTTGAGGATGGCGAGCACGTCGCCGGTGTACCCTTCCAGTTCGCTTGTCTCGTTGCTCATGGTATTCGCCTCATTTCTTCCCCCGCTTGTTGATCTCCTTCCGGAGCTCCTCTGACACGATCTTGCCGTCTATCTTGCCGCGTGCCTCCTTCATGACATCGCCCATGTAGGCCTGGAACGCACGTTCGCCCTTCTCGGCAATGATGTTAGGATTCGCGTCGATCACCTTGTTGATGATGGCACGCAGCTGGTCGACCGTCATGGCTGAAATGTTAAGCCCCTTGGCCGCCTTGGCCACGGTGAGGGATGGATCCTTGCAGATCTCGCGAAGCACGCCGTCGATCGCCTCCTTGCTGATCTCGTTCTTGGACAGCGCCTTGAACAGGTCGAGGAAGTGCTTGTCCGTGATGTTCTCCGTGTCGAGATTATCGCGGCCGATCGCGGTAAGCGTGTCTAGAAATGTCGTGAGCACGATGGACGGGTTCACCTTGAACTTGTCGACGATCTCGTTGAAGAGCACGAGAAAGCCATCGAGGATCAGCTGCTCCACGCGTTTTGGATCGAGCCCGTGCTTCTTGCTCATGACGTCTATCACGTCCCAGGGCTTTGGCGGGATCTTGATCGAATCGACGTGCGCCGGGTCGAGCAAGATGGATCTCGTGTCGGTATCCGGGTAGAGACGAGAGCCACCGTGCAGGGCCCGCAAGAAGTCCGTGTTGCCGTTCTCCAGGGCACGCCGCGTTTCCTTCGGGACGCCGGCCAGCGCGAGCTCGATGCGCTCCTTGATGACGGGGAAAGCACGCTTGAGCTTTGTCTCGGGGCCAAGGACGAGGATAAACGCGTCGTCGGCGCCAACGCCGAGTTTCTTCTTTATCGCCGCGATCTCGTCGGCGGAGAAGCCGTACTTGTCCAATTTCTCGTCTGAATGGATGATACCGTTTAAAGCGACGAGGACCTTGACCCGGTCACTGATCTCGGTGCCGAAGCGCCGGTCGGGTTGCAGTTCCATGCCTAGCAAGCCGGCCATGCCCGGTACCTTGATGCCTTGAACCTTGTCACCTCTCTTGAGTCCCGAAGCGATGAATTTCACCGCGGTCCTGGACAACTCCGCGGACACGTCGGTACCCTCGGCCGCGATCGTGTCGAGCACGGCCTTCGTGATCTTCTTCTTCACCATTGCCTTCTTGAGTTCGACGAGCTTTAATTGTCTCAGTGCCTCGTGATCGATGAGTAGCGGGATCCAATCGAGCTTTTGCACGCCCTTTATCTCGGTACGCTCGCCCTCCTTGATGCTCACGTTGAGATCCTGCCTGGTGACGCCCAGCCCGCGGCGGACCTTGCCGGTAGACCGGAGCAGGAGACCCAGCCGCGCGGCAGCCTCCCTCGCCTCCTCGGGATCCTTGATGTCGGGGGCGGTGGCGATCTCGACGAGCGGGATGCCGAGGCGATCGAGCCGGAAAGTGATGGTACCTGGACCTTCGGTAACCCGCCTCGCCGAATCCTCTTCCAGGCACAAGATCTCTATACCGATCTTCTTGTCATTGGCGAGCGTGTAATAGCCATCCTTCGCCGCGATCATGGTGCGCTGGAAGCCACCCGGCACGGATCCGTCAACGTAATTTTTCCGGCAGACCTTGAACTCGTCGACGATGGTCATGTTGAGGACCTTGGCCAGTTCGATGGAGATGTCGATCGCCTCCGGGTCGCACTCGAAGGGTGGGGTGTCATCGAGCTCGTAGGTGCAGTTGATGTCGTTGAAACCCTCGTAGATAACCTTGGTCTTCTTTTCGAATTCGAGCAACATTGCCTCGTCAAACGCGCCCATCTCGCCGAGCACAGGGCGGAAATTGCGCATTATCGTGAAGTCCGGGTTCCTGGTTGTCATTTCCACGGGACAACGACAAAATAACTTGCGCCTGGTCTTCAGTTGCTGGTGTATCTCGATGCCAGCCTTGAGACCAAGCGCCGTGTAATCGAGTTTTTCCTTCGCGCTCATCGTGACCACGATTCTTCTAAACCTCAAAGATGTTTCTACTAAGCCTTTAGGATGATTCCTTGAAATATTAAAAATGCGAATAGTCATTTAACTAAGAAGAATTGCCCCTCCAGTTGAAAGCCATGTTCAAGCCTGTCGACGAAACGAACGCGGATAACCTGCCAACAAAGAAAATCATCTTCACGGGCCTCGATAACGGCGGAAAATCAAGCATCATCCTCGCGCTGCAGCGCACGCTCGCCAATCTGGCCACGTTAGCCCCGACAAAGATGGTTGACCGCACGGTCTTCGATTATCTCGGCTACAAGATAACGAACCACGACCTGGGAGGGCAGAAGAAGTACTTGATCACCTACCTGAAACAGCCCGGCAAGTACTTCCTCGACACGGCAGTGGTCATTTACGTCATCGACATTCAAGACACGAGCCGGCAAGATGAGGCCCTCTCCTATTTCAAGGACGTGCTCGCGGAGTTGACCACGCTCAAGACCAATCCGCTGATCTACGTGCTTTTCCACAAGGCCGAGAAGATCTTGCTCCAGGGAGACCCGGAAACCGAGAACGATCTCGAGGGATCCGGCATGCAGCGTATAAAGCAGCTGGAGAAGGCCATCACGGAAATCAACGCTGGCCGGTTCAAGGTCGACTTCAAGATCACGACCATCTTCGATCTATGGAGCATCACGAGCGCGTTTTCCGACATCATGCTCAAGATCTTCCCCCAGAGCGTCTTGCTCGACAAGACGCTGGCAGAGTACGCGAGCTCGAACCAGCTGGATGCGCTGCTCCTGCTCGATTCGAACTCGCTAAACCTTGGCGCTTTTTACCGGAATAAGGACTCTCAAGACATCGTCAGGTCCTCGACCCCGTACTTCCTCACGCTGCTCGACTCGTGGAAGCCTTTCAAGATCGGCTCGCAACGCAAGCAGATGAAGGTAACGCTGAACGAATATGCATTCTTCTTCAAGGAGATACGGCAGCCGACGCCATCCTCGAAAAACAAGGACGCGTACATTTCCTTCTATTTTCTTGCCATGACGACGAATTCCAAGTTCGATGTCGACCGGCTGGATGATTTTTCGAAGATGATACTTGGTATCTTGAAAATGTGATCGCGGCTGGATCGACGATGCCCCGCCCTTTCGATTTCTTCGATCACTTCATCCCGGCGCACACGGTCGACTTTACCGCCGGGAAAGAGGTCAAGGCACGCGAGGACATCACCTCGCGGTTTCTCGACACCTACCCGGTGCCCGACGTCGGGTTCGAGTTCGTGGTCTTTCCCAGGAAACTCTCGCCCGGGGATATCGATACCCAGGTGCGGAACTTCCACGCCGTGCGTGGCCGGCTCGAGGGAAAGCATCGCGTCGAGGTACACGCGTCGATGCACTTCCCGACCGAGAACAACAACGTGGGCCTGTTCCTGGGTGCTCAAGATGCGGGAACGAGGACCAAGGTGCTTGATTTATTCGATCGATGCCTCGATCTCGCGATAGCAGCTGGCATCCAAACCATCGTGATACATTCCGGCGCAAACATCAATCATGCAACGTGGACGCGCATCAAGGACGATTACGGCGAGAAACGCTTGCAGCTCCGCGTGATCGCGGGGCGATTGCGGGAGATGCTTGGCAAGTGCGCGGAAAAGGGTTACAAGGGCGCGCTCGCCTGGGAAAACGTGCCGTGGCCATTCGACATCCCGGATGCCCTCTCGTACACGAACATGGTCACGGGGGATTTCAAGGCCGTGCTCTCTGATCTGGACGGCATGGCCATCCCGAACGTCGGCCAGCTGGGCATCTGCGTTGACTTGTGCCACTCGTGGATCCTCGAGCGCGTGGCCGGCTTGTACGCTCGTGGCGAGTTGCATCCGAAGAAGGCCCGCGTGCCTCCCGGAGTATTTCCCGAGGAGGAGCAAGATTTCATGAACCTCGCCGATATGAATGCCTTCATCGCGCCCTTCGCGAGCAGGATTAATCACGTCCATATCGCCGATTCAGCGGGAGAACTCGTGCTCGAACCGGACGGGGTTACTTGCAAGCACCAACCAAGCGAGGGCGCGGAGCTCGGCACGGGAGACTTCTCCCGGTCGCCCGAGTTCAAGGGCGTGCTGGGCAAGATCGCTGCCGGGCTGCAGCCTGGCAAGAAGGTCATCTGCACGCTCGAGGTCAAGGACGCCGATTTCTCCCGGCCCGACAAGGCATACCGCAGCCTGCTCTTCCTGGGCAAGTCGTTCTTCCACGAGCGCTAGGCGCGGTCAGTAGGACAGCTTGAACCGCAAGAGCGCGGCCATGCCGCCAAGGCCCTTGATCTTCTTGCCCGCCTCGTGAAGGGTGCTGATGATCGTTACCTTGCCGCGCGATGCCTCCACTTGCTTGAGCAGATCGAGCATCGGGGCGTTCTTTTCCGCGTTGACCTTGCGCATGATCTCGTCCGTGACGAGCAAGTCCTGGATGGCCCCCATGCCGGCAGCTTTCTTGATCTCCTCCACGCCGTATGCGAAGTCGGCCGAATCCTTGGCGACCCTGACGAGCAGCTCGTCGACCAGCCTGGTCTCCTCGAGGATGCGCGAGTCCTTCAGCAGGACCTGGACGGTTTGCTTGGCCAGCAGCTCGCGGATGCCACTTTGCGTCGCGGAACTGGCGGACTCGGTCATGAGCATCGGCTTCAGGCCGGGGTTTTTCTTGAGGCAGTATTCCATGAAGTGCTCCCGCGTGAAACCGGGGCCGGTGATGATGACTTTCGTGAACTTCGCCTGGGCCATCATGTTCTCCAGCATCTTGTAGACCTCGGCGTAGAAATTGTTGCGGGCCTCGGCATCGTCCTTCACGTCGCCGTATCGCTTGCCCGGGATGTGTTCCGATAACTTGATGGACGTTTTCTGGTAATAATCGCCGATCTCGCCGAACGTCGCTTCGCCCGCGTCGATGGCGATAACAAGCACCTTCTGCACGACCTTCCGTTTCTCTGCATCTTCGAGCAAGTGCCATTCTTGCGACGTCCACTTGTTCTTGGTGACGAAAAAGACCGTGCCCTCCTCTATGTTGAACGTGTGATAGGTATGCAGTTGCACGAGGTCGTCCGGCCCTTCGGTGATCTTTCCCTTGGCGCGGAGCCGGTTCGCGAACTCGTGGAACTCCACCTCCTCGACCGTGATCTCGAGGTGGATCAACCGCCTCTCGCCCTTGTCATCGTCGTGGTCGGTGTTGATGATGCGGCGGCTGGTCTTGCCGTCGATGCGGTCCCCGGGCTGGATCAGGTTGTAGAGGATCCAGAGGTCATCGAGGTTCTCGACCTGGATGCCGACTGTTTCCCTGCGGGACTTCTTCGAGATGATCTTCATCGGGTATCAAGCCATCCGCTTCTTGGCGAAGAACTCGATGGCGGCCTCGAACGCGTCACGGTTCGGCAAGCCGGGGAAGTGCTTGTTGAATGCTGCCTTCGCCTCGCCCGCGTAGCGTTCGGCCATCTCCTCCGCATGGGCAATGGAACCCCGTTTTTTCATCAGATCGATGATGAACTCGATGTCCTTTTCGGTTTTCTTGGCGCGCGGCTTTTTCATGATCTCGAGAACCCTGGCGTGCTCGTCCCCCGCGGTGTGCTTGATCAGGTGGATGAGCATGATCGTTCGCTTGCCCTCGAAGATGTCCCCGCCGATCTCCTTCCCGTAGGCCGATCCCTTGCCCACGAGATTCAGGATGTCGTCCCGGATCTGGAATCCCTTCCCGAGCGGGATGGCAAACTGGCTTATTTTTTCGAGCGCGCGGTCATCTGCGCCGGCGATGATCGCCCCGAGCCGGATAGGGCCAGCGATCGTGTACTCGCAAGTCTTCCCGTACACGATCTGCTCGTAGTGGCTGTAATCGAGCTGTTCGAGTGGGACCCTGTCGAGAAAGGTCAGCGAGTTCTCGAGGTGCTGGCCCCTGGTCGTGATCTCCAGGAACCGCTGGAACTCGCCCATCACGCGAAAGGTGAGATCGTCGCCGAGGACGGGCCGGTTGGCGAGCAGCACCTTCCACATGAGCACGTGCAAGGCATCGCCCGCGTTTATCGCGAGCTCGTTCCCGTAGATCTTGTGCAAGGCTGGCTTGCCACGGCGTTCCTCGGAGTCATCCTCGAAGTCATCATGGATGAGGATCCAATCCTCCGAGATCTGCATGGCAGCGGCTGTCCGCACTGCTTTCGAGGGGTCTCCGCCGAATGCCTCGCACCCGAGCAGCACCAGCGTGCCCCTGCCGTATTTTCCTTGCCGTGCCGGGTATTCCCGGGTGATCTCCACGAAATCGAGGGGCCCTTCTGTCGGGAGGAATGCCTGGACTTCTTTCCAGATGATGGCCTTTTTTTCTGCCAGGATATCAGCGAAGTTGACCATGGGTGATCCCGTTCCCGGTACATGACTCCTGGCTAATCATACCTTCGTCGCTCCGGGGACGACGCCTGCAAAATTGCCATGCCCTGGAGGTGGATATCGAAAAAAAGGGTAAATGTCGCGTGTTTGATCGAAAGAGGATAAAAAGGCGCGCATTCACCTTTCTTAGCTTTCTCTCGCCTTGTTTAGCCAAAAAGTGCGTCCAGGCCCACGGGCTCCTCTTCTTTCTTTTCCTCTTTTTCCTCCTTCTTCTCTTCCTTGCCCTTGCCTTTGCCTTTCTTTTCCTCGGCAGGCGCAGCGGCTGGTGCAGCAGCGGGTGCCGCGGCGGCGACAGGGGCGGCCATCATGGTGGCGCTGGCGAGCACTTCCTTGAGGTTCATCTCGCCAACTGCCTTCACGAGGGTCTTGATCTGGGCCTTGTCAGCGCTGCCACCGGCAGCCTTGACGACCTTCTCGACCGCGTCCTCGCTGATGTCTTTGCCAAGGGCGTGAAGCAAGAGAGCGGAATAGACGTTTTCCATGTTTTATCACTCCATGTTTTTTTTGGTGGTTGGTGGTGGTGAATCGTGATTATTGTTCACGCGTGTTCTACCTTCAGCCAAAGAGATCGCCCAGGCCAACATCCTCCTTCTTTTCCTCCTCCTTGGGCGCCTCCTCCTTTTTCTCCTTGGAGTCGCCCTTTGCGGCGGATGCCTGGGCCGGGGCCGCTGGTGCTACCAGTGGTTTCCCCGTGACCCTCGCGTTGAGGGCAAGCGCTTCGGCTTGCGCCTTCGCGAGGTATTCCTTCATGAGTTCCGGTATGATGATCGGCAATTTCAAGGCAAGGGCCTTGGCCTTCGAGAAAGCCCGCTGGATGACGATCTTCGCGTTCTCGGGCGTCACGATGCCCGCTTCGAGGCAAACCTTGAGCGCGTTGGACTGCGCGGCGAGGAACATGTTCTTGAACGCGTCGACGTCGATCGTGAGCATGCTCTTGTCAAGCACCTCCCCGTTCTCGTACGCCACGTACATGTCCATCACGACCTCGATGGGCTCGATGTTGAGCTTCGTGAGCACGCCCGCGACCTTGCTATCGACCGCCTGACCCGCCTTCACGACGACGCAATCTTTTGTCACCCATATCGTGCCATCTTGGGTCCTGGTCGCGAGGCCGACCGCGTTCAGCTCCGTGATGGCGGGTCCCGGGGGAAGCTTCGTGTTTCCCGCCTGGATAACAACGTCCTTCTCCATGACCTCGCCGATCTTGGCGCGTATCCTCGCCTTGTTATCGTCGAAGATCTTCCGGACCTTGACGGCTGGAAGGTTCGTGAACACGAGTGCCGACGGCCCCGTCTTCTCCGTGAAACGCTCCATCATCGAGGCGATGCCCGGCTTCCCGTTGACCTTTTCCAGCGCCCGCTTGATGACGGACTTCTTGGCCATGCGGATGAGCACCGAGCCGCGGAGCTTGGCGCGAAGGGAAGCGATCTTGGCCGAGCCGATCTTCGACATCTTCACCAGGCCGATGGTCTTGTAAGCCTCGCAAAGGCTAGCGATGTCGGCGACCGCCTTTAGTTTTTCCTCGGATATCGTTCTTGCTTGGCTCATAGTAGCTTCACCGGCATCCCCATCGTGGTCTTAACGTAGATCGACTTGATGTTCGCCTTGCCTTTCTCCATTTTTTGCTCGATCCAATCCAGCGATGCTTTCAGGTTCTGGGCGAGCTTCTTGACGTCCATGGCCTTGTTCCCGATCTTGTACTGGATCAAGGGGAACTTCTGGAGCTTCATGCGCACGACCCGCTTGTACCGGTCGAGGGTGGGCGCGAGGCTGTCGCCAGGATTGATGACGCCGTAGCCCTGCGGCTGCGGTCGAGGCATTTTTCCGTGGGTGCCGAACAGCTTGCCGAGGTTCTTCGCCACCAGCTTCATCGTCTCGGTGTTCGCGACGAAGTACTCGTACTTGTTCACGAACTTGCGCTTCGCGGCCTTCTCCGCCTTGCCCATGGCGTCCATCGCCTCCTTGCCCAGCGCGTCGACCTTGAGGCTGCCGGCCTGGACGAGCTGGTCGCCTTCGACGAGGAAGCACACGGACGTCTTCTCGTCCACGGGGTTGGGCAGCTCGATCTCGTTGATGAATCTACGATTTGGATCTTTCAAATTCACGTTCTTGAGATTCAC
>Ga0172366_10004796_pt1 | contig 10674 bp, 8 predicted proteins | sample LakKivSesite69cm_FD_114533 | JGI IMG/M metagenome (GOLD analysis project Ga0172366, IMG submission 114533) | Sediment microbial communities from Lake Kivu, Rwanda - Sediment site 69cm | ecosystem: Environmental > Aquatic > Freshwater > Lake > Sediment | place: Rwanda: Western Province, Lake Kivu...
ACGGCTCGAGTTCGCCGCTATCGGATAGCCAATTGTGAGATTGATCGGAGATCGGTGAGGACAATGTAGAGATGGGCATGGCGGGATCGAAAAAAGATAGGAAGGAATATTTCATACATGCGCGTTGAACCACGCGATCACGTCTGCGATGACCTCGTCCTTGTTGGTCTCGTGGTGCACCGCGTGCCGGGCGCCCTCGTAATACTTTTCCGTCACGTCCTTGATACCGAGCTGCTCCTTGTACCGCTTCGGCAGTGGTTTCAGCATCTTCAAGAACCCGTTCGACGCGTCCATCGTGCCGGCAATGATGAGCACGGGCAGGTCCACGGGGATGCGCTTCTCGTTCTCGGGCTTCCAGAGCCTGTTGAGCGAGTTGGCGAACTCCAGCCCGAAGCCAGGCGTGATCTTAAACCCGCAGAACGGGTCGGCCGCGTAGCTTTTCACGCTCGCCTCGTCCCGGCTGGTCCAGTCGAAGTCGGTGCCGGTCGGGGACGGCTCGAACTTCTTGTTGAATGCCTTGAACGTCATCTTGTACAAGAAGTCGCTGGGCGTGTCCGCGCCTATCTTCTTGACCTGTGACCTCGCGAGCACGGGGCCGAGCTTCTGGATCAAGAACGACTGCTTCCCCGCCGACCCGGAGAGCACGACGCCCTTCAACTCGCCGCCGAACTGTTGCATGTAGTCCTGGACGAGGTAGGAGCCCCACGAGTGGCCGAACATGAACAAAGCCTTGCCTGGCTGCTCTTTCTTGATGATGTCCGTGAGCTGCTTCATGCCCTGGACGACCGCGTTCCACCCGCCGGGGCCGAAGATCCCCCGCTTCGACTCGGTACCCGCGGTCTTGCCGTGGCCGCGGTGATCGTCCGCATAACATGCGAACCCTGCCTTGGTGAGCGATTCAGCGAATTCCACGTAGCGCCCGGCATGCTCCGCGAGGCCATGCACGATCTGGACGCAAGCCTTGATGTCGCCGCTGTCTGGAAGCCATTTATAGACGAAGGTATCGACGCCATAGGTGTCCTTGAATGTGAATGTCGATGATTTCATTGTTGATGCCCTCCATTACTCATTCGGCAATTTGCAGAATTGACGTCCGCAAATAACAATGCTTGCCTTCCTGGATGAAAAATAGAAATGCTTGGGCAGTGGAAGGCAATCGATGGATCATGGACGCGCTACTGAAACGACCGAACATCGTGCTGGTCATCGTCGAATCGTGGGATGGTCGAGTCCTGGGCTGCCTCGGCGATCCCGCGCTGAAGAGCGTGACGCCGAACATCGATAAATTCGCCGAGCGCGGAGTGCTATTCACGCGATGCTACACGCCCCACCCCATCTGCTGCCCCGCGCGGGCCAACTTGTGGTCGGGGCAGTACACGTTCAACTGCAAGAGCTGGAGCAACCACAAGGGGCTGGAGCCTGGCACGCCCATCCTGCGCGACGTGCTCGTTCGCGAGGGCGGATATATCCTCGCGACGAGGAAATGGGGCCCGAAGGGCGATATCGGCATCGGGAAGCACGATTATCTCTCCGGCGGGCACTCGCAGCAGAACCGCATCACAGATTGGACGTGCGCCGCGAACATCGAGCTCCCGTCGTATTTACAACCCGCTCCGAAGGTCAAGGATTCCGACGACGAGAAATATCACTTGGAGGACTGGATCCGCTGCGCGATGGCGAAGCGGTTCCTGGAAAAGCAGGCCAAGCGGCATAAGAAAGGAAAGGACGAGCCGTTTTTCCTCTGCCTCAGCCTCACGACCCCCCACCCGGCGTTCAAGACCACCCGGCACTGGCTCTCGCGGGTCGATTACGATGCCGTCTCGGTTCCCCCGAAGGATCATGAGCCGCTCCATCCCGTCTTCAAGTACCAGCGGATCTCGAAAGCCTGGGTGCACGGGCTCGACCCGGCCTCGGTGAAGCGCACCAGGGCGATCTATTATGCTATGATCGCGGAAACAGACGCTCTCATCGGCGAGGTGCTGGACAAGATCGACGAGCTAGGCCTGCGAGATACCACCCACGTGATCATCACCGCCGATCACGGCGAGAACAACATGGAGCACGATTTATTCTACAAGATGAACATGTACGAGTCATCAGCCCGCGTGCCGCTCGTCGTCGCCGGGCCAGGCATCCAGCAAGGCGTGGTCGTCGATGAGATCGTCTCGCTGGTCGACCTCTACCCCACGATCCTCGACCTGACCGGCATCCCGAAGGAGGCAGCGCCCGACCGCCTGGACGGGGAATCCCTCCTGCCACTGCTCAAGGGAACTCCCGGGTGGAGCCGCGATCACGCGTTCTCGATGTACACGGGCACGGCGGCGAACACGTCGATGTTCATGATCCGGACCGGGCGATGGAAGTACATCGCCTATCCAGGCTTCGAACCGCAGCTGTTTGACCTCGAGGCGGATCCTGACGAGATAACGAACCTGGCGGGTAATCGCCCCGACCTGGTCAAGCAGCTGGACGAGAAGCTGCGATCAGTCTGCGATTACGAGCGCGTGCATGCGGAATGGCAAGCATGGTGCAAGGCATCCTTCCGCGCGTACCGTGACAAGCTCAAGGGGAAAACGATCCCGCTCTTCGAGTACGGGGCGAAGAACCCCCGTGCGACCTACGAGGATGTCATGGCCAACACGTACAAGGGCTGGACGGCCATGCATGCCAAGCAATTAGAGGACTGGCTCAATTCCTGAACTAATCAGGCACGAGTAACGGGATCGCTTCCGAAAACGGTTCACGCGATGGGTGCCCTCACGAGTGCCTCGAAGTCCTTTGGATATAGCTTCACGTCAATGATTGCTATAAGCAAGAGCGTGACAAAAACGGCCGCGATCGTCCAGCCGATCAAGTAATATGCCGAGACCGTTATGCTAAACAGAATCAGTGACCCGGCCTCGAGATACGAGGTGGAAACGAGCGGCGCGATGACTTGTGCCATCCCTTGCATGGTCGTGCCCCAGCCGTTCGCCTCTCCTTGCCGCGATTCGGGAGCTGCTTTCGTGAGCGTGCTCTGGACGATGGGGCGGAATAACGCCATGGCCACAACCGGGGGCGTGATGAAGGCGAACAGTGACCAGAAGTTATCGATGAACGGGTAGATGACGAACGAGAAGACCAGGATCGTTATGCTCACGACCAGGAGCTTGGCTTCCCCGAAGCGATTCAAGATGCGCTTTAGGGCCAGGCCACTGAACACGATGAGCTCCACGCCGAACACGCTGAACAGGAAGCCGATCTGCGATGGCGAGACGTGGAACCTTTCATCGAGAACGAGTGGCAAGGTGGATATAAAAGCGTTGAACGCGAGGACCTGCAAAAAGACCTGCGTGAGCCGGAGAAGGATGGGCCTCGTGAGCAGCGAATCAGCACTCGTGCCTCGGGGCTGGTTGGCGGAATTCGCCACCTTGCGTGCCTTGATCTCGGCGACCCGCTTGGGGGGCATGCTTTCCACGAGGATCTTGAACACGAGGATGGTACCGAACGCGGACAAACCCATCCCGAAGACGACCGGGTACCGCCAGTTCAACTCGCCGAGGAGCCCGCCGATCGATGGCCCGATGATGAGGCCAAGGGAGAAGCTAGCCATCATCTTGCCCATCACGTCCGTGCGCTCCTTCTTTCCCGTGATGTCGGCGACGTATGCCCTGACGATCGGGATCTGGCCGCTGAAGATGCCATCGAGCACCCTGGATGCGATGATTCCCGTAAGATCGACCGATACGGAGAGCAGCGTGAAGGACGCGAGGGTGCCAAGCATCGAGACGATGAGCAGCCGCTTGCGTCCGTAGCGGTCGCTGAGCTTGCCAAGGATGGGGCCGCAGACCAGGGCGGTCGCGGCGTTGGCTGCGATGATCCCGCCGATCGCGAGGTCGCTGGCACCGAAACCTTTCGCCACGCCGGGCAAGAGTGGCAAGATGAGTGTATACCCGAGCTGGTCGATAAACGTGCATAGCATCAAGGTAAAAAGGGCCTTTCGCGGGTCGATGTTGAACTGCGACAAATTTTTTGCCATGGAACCCATGGCCCCATCGCCGTGCCCCGATCCATTTCTCTCCCCATCGCTTGTCGTCATAAGAGTGAAAAAAGTAACATGACTAAAGAAGCCCTAGAGATTGCGAGGAATCGCTAGAGATCGGGGAATGCGTCTCCGAAGATCGGCACGGAGATGTCGCTGTCCCCCCTCGTGTCGTGATCGGTCACGGCTGCGGTGCGATCGGTCTCAACGAAGGTAATTGTAAAAAGCATGGGGAGAGTTTGCATTAAAACATCGATAGCAAGCGCCCTTTCTTCGACAATGGCATAGCAGCCGCGTTTTGCCGGCTCTTATCACGTAATGCAACCAGCTCCTTGAGCTCCGCGAACGCCTCCGCCTCGTCGTACTTGAACCGGTTGTGGAGGCGGGCGATCGGGACGGTCTTGAATATCATCTTCGCGATCGGGTTCACGAGGATCTTGCTCGGGCCTGCCATCTTGACCACTTTCTTGAAATCATTGATGCTGTTGTCGTCCCACGCGCCCAGGAGCACGGTGAGCGGGAAGTAGAACGTGAAAACGAGTACCGCGATCCCGGCGATGCCGATGGCGATCGCCACGATGAAATTCCATTTCATCAGCGGGTCGAGGAAGAGCAGCTTGAGGGCAGTGAAGATCCCGAAGAGAATCCCGCACGAGAGGGACGGGGCGACGAGGGTCTGCCACGTCATGAGGCGCATCTTGAACACGTGGCGGTCGATGAACATGTACGCGATGATCGCCTTCACGAGGTATGCCGGGTAGTCGACCAAGGAGAGCACGTAGACGATCCCGTAGATGCCCAGATCTTGCACGCGGAACACGACGACCGTTAGATAGAGAAAGAGGATCCTGAGCCCCTCCTCTATTATCTTCAAGATCATCCACTGCGTGGGCTTGTGCGCGGCGATCATGATGCCCTCGGGGTAGTTGAAGTAAGTCTTGGAGACACGGGCGACGGCGGCGGGGACGAGGAAAGGCAACGTGAGTATGTACCGTTCTAACTTGAGGGCGGCGAACACGTCCCCGAGAACTGTCATGACGATGAGCATGATGGCCATAGCGAAGCCCGTGTTGAGCGCGAAGAAACGCATCGCGTGCGCGTGATAATATTGGCAGAGCTTCTTCTTGCCGTTCTGGTATGCCTCGGTGAAGAGTGGCGAAAAGTCCTGGTCGACCAGTCGTTGCGTTATGGCGACGAGTTGGGTCGCCATTCCACTCAGCACGATAAACGTTGTATACTGGGGGATAAATACCAGGAATAAGTTCAATCCGATGACCTGGGTGTTCGCGACGAGCAAGCCGGGGATGCCCGTCCGTAGCCCGAACCACATGCATTCCTTCACCAGGTGCCTGTCGAACTCGCAGCGGAACAAGTCGCGGAACTCGATGCCCCATGGCTTGAGATGCTTGGCAAGGAGATACCCGGAGACGATCATAGCGATGAAATCGTCAAGGTACAAGCCCAGCACCGATCCCAGCGCGATACCCATGAGTTCGCCAACTGCCGGGTTCATCCCGCCAATCCAGCGGCCGAGCAGAACGAAACCGACCTCGGTGAGGCGCTGGAACGCCTCTGACTGGAGAAAATCGACTGCACTTTTTATATTAAATTGTTGGAGCGATCCGAGGGCCGTCTTGAACACGTTCAAGTAGCCCGGGTATTGCTTGGATACAACCAGAAGAATAATCCAGATCCCGTATGCTTGCGGCGTGTTCGGCATGACCAGGATCGTCCACAAGCTCAAGATCGTGATTTGCACGAGTCCCGTTATTGCCTGGTAAACGATAAAGTACTGGATGTATTGAACCATTTTCGCGGGGTTTTTAATCGCGGAGTCGGCCACGAACCTGTTCAACGTGTTCGCAGTACCGATGTCGAACGCCGTGAACACGAGCACGAATAATCCAGAGAACGCCGTGGAATATCCCAGGCTCTCCGGGTAGGGATAGAGAACCGTGAGCCAGAACGAGACGAACAGGATCGGGATGAGGATAATGCCGAGCTCGAGGATGAGACGATACCAGAAGCCGCCTAAAGGCCTATGAAAGCCGATCTTATCCCACAAGTCCTTATCTTCCCCCACTTGTACTGGTTCGACCCCCTCGGGCTGATTGGGGCGTGCCGCCGATTCCCCGCCCATGTCGTGGGTTTCTGTCATGAGTCCATCAATAACCTTGCGTTCTTGTTGAAATGGAAGGGATACAATAAGATGATTTCGTAATGTGGAAAAATTTTACTTGTTACTCTTGTAAAAGAGCACGAGCCCCAGCACGACGATCGAGTTGAGGACGATGGCTTTAACCTCTGGAGCGTACAAGAAAGAACCAAAGCTTATTGCAGCGTCGAACGCTTGCAAAATGACGGGTATGAGCACTCCCACCATCGTGTATATGGCTTGCTTTCGGAGATCCCCGCTCGTGCTCCTCGCCACGGCGATATAGACCAGCAAGACATTCACCAGCGCGAGCACGATGGAGATCATGACATATCCGAGGATGATATCCGTGTAATCACCGAGAAACAGCACGAGGGGGGTCACAGCAGCGGCGACGATCAAGTTGAAGGTGAAGACGGGCTTCCGGTTTTTAACGATCTTCTCGACGATGTAAGAGAAACCCACGAATGCAAGCGCCAGTAACATGACGAGAAGCATCGCTGGAATCGCGGTGGTGGCTTGGCTGTTGAAGATAATGCTGGCGATGCTTCCCTGGAGCCTATCTTGCGGGAACAAGTAAAGTCCCACGTCCCGGTCGTAGTAATGGATGGTCTCCCCGAGGATCCTTGCTGCCATGCCAAAGCCAAACCCGGCTCCGAAGCCAATGTACATCCTCGCTTTATTCTTCTGCGTCTCCGACCTCGCGCACGCGTGCCCGTTCCAGAAGAGCCAGATGACCAGGACCGCGTTGAGGAAGATCATGAGCCATTTCGTCGAGGAACTCAAGTGGGTTAGAAACTCCAACTCCGGCTTCACTTGAATCAGCACGCGCTGGTTGCCGGCGCCATGATTCTGCACGACGAGGTAAACGGCAACCGATGGTTTCGCGTTATCCCCTGGCGGGGTGTATATGGGGAAGCCATAAGTTGTATTCAAAAAATTGACAGTCCATTGTTGTTGGATGATGTACACGCCATTAACGAGTGAACCGTCGGTGATCGTGTTGAAATCAGCAGGTATCGAAGGAACCTGGCAAGTTCCGTTGTCATAGAGGAGGGGTGTAAATTCAGAGGGCGTGAGGAGCCAGATCGAAACGTTCCCGACAGACTTTATCGTGAACGGAACCGGCTGTTGCTCCGTGAACGAGAAGTAATCCCAGAAAATATCATTCTCCCGGATCTCAGGCTTCGTTTCCACGATCGCGGAAACGTTCGTAGAACTCAGGATGCATATCGCAACAACCATCGAAATGGGCAAGAACAAGGCTTTTTTGTTGTGCATAGAACAAACCACTCCACTGCTGTTAAAGTGTATCAGTTGTCCTCCTTCTGACATTAATACTTTCAACTTGCAAGAGTGAAAAAAGACATCGGCGGTTATCTGTGGTGAATTCGTGAAAAATAAGGGGATCTATCCCGCATCGGTCGGATTGATGATGCCGTGGATGGTTTTTAGCAGGGTTTCGGCATTGAACGGCTTCGACAAGAAGGATTGCACGTGTTTATTCAACGAGCCGGTCATGTTTTCATTTTCCGCTCTCCCGCTGGTGGCGATTATTTTCACGTCGGGATTGATTTGCCGGATGATTTGAATGGTTTCCTTCCCGTCGACTATCGGCATCATCAAATCCACGAGGCACGCGACGATATTATCCTTGTTTTTTGCAAATGTCGAGATCGCTTCGGAGCCATTTCTGGCCACGAACACCTCGTATCCGTGAGTCTTTAGTGTTGCAAAGGCCATCTTTCGGGAATGCCCATCGGCATCGGCAACGAGAATGGTCTCCCCATTACCGTTTGGGGCTTCAAGGCAAGATTCTTCTGTTTTTTCAACGGGAACCTTGATCGCAGGAAGATAAACCTTGAATGATGTTCCTTTCCCTACCTCGCTGTTGACAAGGATGAAGCCGCCGTGTCCTTTCACGATGCCCAGGGACGTGGACAAGCCGAGCCCGGTGCCCTTGCCGATCTCCTTCGTGGTAAAAAAAGGCTCGAAGAGCCTTTCTTGAACCTCTGGAATCATGCCCGCGCCCGTGTCCGATATGATAACAACGACATAATTCCCGGCCTTGGCGTCCGGGTTCGTTCGTGCAAAATCATCGTCGATACGAGCATTCTCCGCAGAAACGGTCAAGATCCCGCCACCAGGCATGGCGTCACGGGCGTTCAAGCACAGGTTCATGAGAACCTGGTGCAGCTGCGTGGCATTCCCAGAAATCACCCATATGCCACTTGGTATCTTGACACGGATTTCTATCGACTTCGGGAAGGTCTCTTCGACAAGTTTATCAAGCTCTGTAATGATGTCCGTTATTAGAAGGTCCTTGTGTTCTTCTTCGATGCCTCGTGCAAATGCCAGGACGCGCTTTATCAAGTCTGCCCCGCGCATCGCGTTCCTTTCGATTATGTTAAGCAATTCCTTGTCCTTGTCGTTGGGATATAACATCCTCAAGTTTTCCACGGCCATCTTGATCGGCGTCAGCATGTTTGTGAGATCGTGTGCGATGCCGCTGGTGAGCGTGCCGATGCTCTCGAGGCGTTGAGCGCGCAAGAATTGGTATTCCAGTTTCTTTTTATCGGTGATGTCCGTGTCGATGATCAAGATCGAATCGGGCTTCCCTGCTTTGTCGTAAACGGCTTTCCAACTGCTCTCGACGATGATTTCCTTGCCGTTCTTGTGGACATGCCGCATGTCCCCGTGCCACTCTCCTTTTTCTTTCACGGTTTTAAGGATGGAATGCAATTGCGCTTTATCTATTACGAAAGGGACATCCTTGCCCTTTTTCCCGACGATTTCATCTGGCGTCCATCCAAACAACCGCTCGGATCCCTTGTTCAAATAGGTGACCCTGCCTACCATGTCCGCGCGAATGATTGCCTCGTTTGCATTATCGAGGAGCTCCACGTGATCGCGCAATTCTCGCTCCGCTCGCTTCCGTTCAGTCGCTTCGAGCTCCAATTGCAGCATTTTCTTTTCCAACTTTCGTAGCAGCACCTCGTTATGCGCATTCTGGAAGGCGATTTCATCCACGAGGGGCCTCTCCGTGGTAACGATCTCTCCCTTCTTGAATTCCTCCAGGATCTCCTTCACGATCTTGACCAGGACGTCGGGCTCTTGCGGCTTGATGACGAATTTCTCGGCCCCGAGACTGAGCGCGAACTGCTCGTCCTTGGGATCCGTGTACGTGGCCGTGTAGAAGACGAGCGGTATATGCTTTAGCGAGGCGTCCGCCTTCCACCGCCTGCATAGCTCGAACCCGTCCATCACCGGCATCAAGATGTCCGAGATGACAAGGGCAGGCGGATCTTTCCGGCCAAGCTCGAGGGCCTCGTTTCCGTTCGCCGCGGAAACGACGTTGTAACCGTTCGCTTTGAGTATCGTTTCGAGCATGTACAAGTTTTGAGGATTATCATCCGCTATCAAGATCTTGGTCATCATGCATTCCCCCTATGCCCGGCAATTTGCATGTATTCCGCGATTTGGTTCAAGAACGTGTCCGGGTTGATGGGCTTCTCTATATAACCCGTGCAGCCGGCTGCCAATGCCTTTTCGCGATCCCCGGGCATGGCATAGGAGGTCACGGCTACGATGGGTGTTTTTTTCAAGTCTAACTCGCTCCTCAGCATCCGTGCCACGGTGTAACCGTCCATGGATGGCAGCTGGATATCCAACAAGATGAGATCTGGCTTTTCACGGATGGCAATGTCTATGCCTTCCTGGCCCTCGTGGTCTTGGAGCACCTCGTAACCTCGCGTTTTCAGCAAAAACGTGACCAAGTAGAGGTTCTGTTCGTTATCCTCGATGTACAATACCTTTGCATTCATGGCATTCCCTTCGCGATCGGTAGCTTGAACGAGAAGGTGCTTCCCTTACCAATCTCGCTTTCTACCCATATATTCCCTCCGAGCAAGTCTACAAGTTTTTTACAAATGGAAAGTCCCAACCCGGTGCCCTCGTATTTCCTCGTGATGTTCGTGTCTATCTGGCGGAATGGCTTGAACAGCTTGTCCATGTCCGTCTTTTTGATCCCGATCCCCGAGTCGATGACGCGGATCGTGACGTTACTTTCATCCACGTTGCACTCGAAGCGAACCTTTCCCTTCTCGGTGAACTTGACGGCGTTGCTCATGAGGTTGATGATGATCTGCTCCACCCGCCTCTGGTCGCTTATGAAGGTTCCCACGCCGGCCCCGATTTCAATTTCCAACGCGAGCCCCTTCTTATCGGCCAGGGGCTGAATCGTCCGGATACATTTCTCGATCGACGCACGCAAGTCGAAGGATGCCATCACGGGGGTCAACTGGCCGGCCTCGATCTTGGAGATGTCGAGCACGTCGTTGATCAAGTTGAGCAAGTGGGTGGAACTGTCGCGCACCATGCCGAGCTGCTTTTTCTGCTCCGCGTTTAGAGGACCGACCATCTCTTGCTGGAGGATACCCGTGAAACCGATGATGGAGTTGAGCGGCGTGCGCAGCTCGTGCGACATGGTGGCCAGGAA
>Ga0172366_10004802_pt1 | contig 10669 bp, 6 predicted proteins | sample LakKivSesite69cm_FD_114533 | JGI IMG/M metagenome (GOLD analysis project Ga0172366, IMG submission 114533) | Sediment microbial communities from Lake Kivu, Rwanda - Sediment site 69cm | ecosystem: Environmental > Aquatic > Freshwater > Lake > Sediment | place: Rwanda: Western Province, Lake Kivu...
GCCGTCCGGTATTTATAAGCTTTGTTGTTATGATGAAAAGCCATAACCAGTAATGGCCATTTATCCCGGTAATTGTCAGGTATGAAAATTTTGACACTGGCCCTGATCCAGGCATGGTCATAACGGGTCAGATCCCTGTAACGCACATCCGGCCCCGTTGAAAAGTGATGCTCACCATCGAGGATACAAACACCGCTCGTATCGCCAACCGGAATATAAACGGATTCATTATTAAAATGATTCTGATAGATCACCTTTACCGTGTAGTCCTGTTCATTGACGAACGGTTCATTGGTATCCGTTGACCTGTCGATAAGAAGCAATTTTTTATCCTGTTCACTGACCGATGTCCTGCCAAAAACCGCAAAATAATAAGCCCTCGTCATCCTCTCCTTGTCAATGATACCGCTCTCAAACTGCCATGTCTGGAACAAATTAAGGACAACGAAAAAAAGCATGACCATAACAACCGCCGACCTGATGGTCCTCTTCACCGTTTGCAATCTCCTAATAAAGTAACCAAGAGGCAGTGACAGCAACACATAAGCAGGTACGAGCGACCGCGAGCTGAAACTGCCTCCGGCATACCACCAGTTACTCCAACTGGATATGACATAAAGATCAGCAATAAAGAAAACCATAACCGCGTAAAAAATTGACCGGTTCATTCTAAATAAATAATAGAATCCTAACAGCGAAAAAATCATCAACGGTGTGTAAATAAACCAGCCTTTTCTAAAGCTGAAAAGGAATTTCAGTGTATAGGGTGCCAGAAACCGGAATCCTTCCCCCGGGTTACGATAAGAAAAAAATAAATAATGACCGGTCAGTGTTTTCCAATAGATCATCTGTGGAATGAAAACCATGATGATACAGACGATGACCATGATCACTTGCAGATAATGATGCCGGATGAGCTGTATCTTTTCACACAGGCTTTTCCTGTCGGTCACTGTCCATAACAAAGGTATCAGCAGGCACACTACCTCTGCAGGTCTGATAAGGATAATAAAACCGCATACGATACCGGTGATGACAGCATACCGCATCAACGGTTTGATGTGCCAGCGGATGGTGTAATAAACAAGTAAGGCATAAAGGGTGAACAGGAAATTGTGTGGCAGCAAGGTCCCGTCAAAAGCGGTAAGCTGGAAATAATTGGTTCCGGCGACGACCAGTATCAGCAGCAGGGTCGACAGGGACGGGTTGAAATAAACGCGCAGGATCCTGGCCAGAAAGATGAGTCCAATTGCGGCGTAAATGATCCCGCCGGCAGCCATGATGTACTGGTATGGCATGGAGAGGCCGTCGGTGGGGTAACCCAGGATGCCAGCCATGACATTGGCCAGAAAGAAAAACGGAGCATACAGAATGGCCAGTCCCATTGAATATTTAATCACCAAGCCACCGTTTTCCGTTCCGATGATCTGATAAAGCGTTGAGGAGGGGTGATAACGGTTCATGAGGTCCTGAAGCCATTCCTGATGTCCCAGACCGATATCATGATAAATGAATTTTGCAGGGAGATAAAGGTAGTAACCGAACACATCCCACGACAACACACTCACCGGCGGCACGAGCCATCTGAACAGAACCAGGAGTAAACACAACAGAAAGACCGTCCCCTGTATGGTAATCCTATGACGGCCGGCAGTGATCAACCCCTGATTGGTGAACCTATTATTCAGACCAGTCAAAATGATAAGCTGAAGATTCCTTTGTCAAAGATAAGCCGGTTTGGAATAATGTTATAAATTTCCATCATGTCGTTGAATGATTTAGACCGGATTCCTGAACCTTGAAGATATGATTCGCTTTGATATGAAGTATTCGGGCAAATAATTTTACTGTTGCTTTTTCATTGATTTGCTACGCGACAGACGGGTATGACTGATCATTGTGGAAAAAAATTTCAATATTTTTCAAACAATATTTGGAATTATTTAATGCTTGACTTATTTTTAAGATCTGATAACAAGATAAATTTTAAAAAAATTAATTTACTTAAAAACAACTAATTATGAAAAAAATACCATACTGTAAAATTGTTTTTTTATGCACCGCTTTATCAGTGGGGATAAATGCTTCAGCGCAAAAAGATCCGATGAAATTCGGAAAAATAAATCCCGACGACCTCAGGATGAGGGTCTATGAGAAAGATACGAGTGTCGGAGCCGTCGTTTTATGCGATTTTGGCAAATCGTATTTTACCTATTCCGATCAGAATGGATTCCAGCTTAAATTCGAACATCATACACGCATTAAAATTCTCAATAAAAACGGTTTTGATTGGGCTAATGTAACCATACCCCTTTACCATGATAAAAGCGCCACCGAGAAGCTCACTTCACTGAAAGCCTCCACCTTCAATCTTGTCAATGGGAAAACAGAAGAACATCAGGTAAAGAAAGATGCCATATTTGAGGAGGAGATGTCGTCAAACAAGGATGCAAAGAAGTTCACCTTTCCCGATGTCAGGGAAGGTTCCGTCATTGAGTACGAGTACACGGTGTTATCCGATTTTCTGTTCAATTTGCAGGAGTGGAAATTTCAATCTTCCATTCCGGTTATATGGAGTGAATATTTCGTTCGCATCCCGGAATATTTTTACTATAATTTGAGTGTGAAGGGCTTCGAACCTTTTTATATTAATGAGACCACAAAAGTGAATGAGTCATTCAGTTACGTCACACACACCTCCGCCACCGAATATCCCTCGGCCATCTCATCGACCCAATCGAACAGTGTGAATGTTCTGTCGAATCAGTATCACTGGGTTGCTAAAGATGTTCCGGCGCTCACCGAAGAATCGTATATGACCACCATCGATAATTACCTGACACAAGTCGAGTTCGAATTATCCAGCATTCAGTATCCCAATTCATACAGAAAGGATTACACGCAGACCTGGGAATCGATCGACAAATTATTGCTGGAGGATGAAGATTTCGGGATACAGCTTAACAGAAAAGGATTCCTGTCGGACGATGTGGCTTCCAGGACCTCCCAACTCAGTCAGCCAAAGGATAAGATGAAAGCCTTATATGATTATGCCAGAATGCATTATAAATGGAACGGTAAAAACAGCAAATTTGCTACCACCAACATCAAGGATGCTTATGAGAAAAGAGCAGGCAATGTTGCTGACATCAACCTCGCGCTGGTGGTGATGATGCGCGATGCGGGCCTGGATGCCGACCCTGTCATCCTGAGCACACGCAGTAACGGTATCGTTCATCCGGCACATCCGTCACTGAACAAATTCAATTATGTGATTGCTGCCGTCACCATCAACGACACCACCTATCTGCTGGATGCATCCGACCCCTTTTGTCCTGTCAACATGCTTCCTTACCGCTGTCTGAATTATGAAGGTCATCTGGTCAGCGAAACCAATGCCAAAGCCATACCGCTGAAAGCCACCTTTCCTTTTAAAGAAACCACCATGGCAGGATTGGCATTTAATACTGACGGCACCCTGACCGGTCACTATACTGCCAAAGAGGAAGGTTATGCCGCAGTGGATCTAAGAAAAGAAATTCAAAATGAAACAAGTACTAAGAAATATATCGATGGATTACAACAGGACAATCCCGGCCTTGAGCTGACAAAATACGGCTTCGAAAATGCGACTGATGTTTACGCCCCAGCCACCTTTGACTTTGATTTCACCACCTCAGGTGGTGCCCAGAACCTTGGCAACCATATCTATCTCAATCCGATGTTCATCGATCAGATAAAAAAGAACCCTTTCACACAGGAAGAAAGAAAATTTCCGATCGATTTTGGGTACCCCATCGATGTGACGAATATCGTTGAAATAGAAATACCCGAAGGTTATGAAGTGGATGAGTCACCTGAGAATGCCATTATTTCACTCCCGGGAAATGCAGGTAAATTCATCTATAATGTCACCCGGATCGGTAACAAATATAAGATCATTAGCAAATACAGTATCACCAAAACCATTTTCTTGCCTGAAGAATATGCGGCGGTGAAGGAATTTTTCAATCAAATCGTGAATAAGCAATCCCAGCCTGTTGTGCTCATCAAAAAAAGTTAAGTGTGATGAAGGGAAGAACACTTTTCTTTGCACTGATGATCCTCTGTCATCTGGCAAATGGCGGTCAGGACTATGCAACCGCTGAAATAAAATCTTCACTTCTTAACCATGCCGTGGCTGTTTTAAGAAATTACGAGTTAACTTTTTCGGTCTATTCTGAAAAACATGCCGTCCTTCAAATACGATACGCCATCACGGTTATCAACAGCAGTGGGAACAATTATGTTGAATTCGCCGAGATGTACGACAACGCCCGTATGTTTCTGTTATTAGGTGGAAATATTTACAATGCCGACGGTAAGCTTCTTTATAAAATCAAGAAAAGTGATTTTAAGGATTACAGTGCTGTCGCCGGTTACGAGTTGTACAGTGAGGCCAGGATGCTCCATTATAAACCGGCCGTCAACACTTATCCTTATACCGTTGAATATTTCTATGAGATATCTTACGATGGATTGATGAATTACCCTGTAATGATGCCACAGAACAGATATTACTATTCTGTCGAGCATTCACTCTTCAGAGTTATTGTACCGAAGAATCAGCCGTTGAGATACAAGGAATTGAATCTTGACCATCCGGTGACCATCATTCCGGGTAAAACAACAAACACCTATGAATGGCAGATCGACGATTTGAATGCCATAGAACCGGAACCTTACAGTCCCGTTGTGTTTGATTACATGCCTGTTGTACTGACGGCACCCGGTGATTTTGAATATGAGGGCTTTAAAGGAAATATGTCAAACTGGGAAAGTTATGGCCTTTGGACCTATAACCTCCTCACAGGAAGGGATGAGTTGCCACCGGAAACCATCGCAAAGATCAGGGCATTGTTGATGGGTTGTAAAAATAAAAAAGATAGTATCATAAAAATATATGAGTATGTCCAGTCGCGAACCCGCTATGTCAGTGTTATTCTTGGTATTGGGGGATATCAGCCTATGAACGCCCGCAAGGTTGACGAGGTGGGTTATGGTGACTGCAAAGCCCTGACTAATTATACCAAAGCCCTTCTGAAAACAGCCGGCATTGAGTCGTATTATACGGAAGTGAGAGCCGGGAAAAATGAGCTGGATCTGGTGACCGACTTTCCATCCAATCAAACCAATCATGTGATACTTTGTGTACCCATGGAAAAAGATACCCTCTGGCTGGAATGCACGAACCAGACTGTTCCGCCCGGATATACCGGTAATTTCACCGATGACAGGAATGTTCTGCTAATAACTGAACATGGGGGCCGGATCGTGAGGACAAACTCTTACAGCCAGTCAGATAACACACAAGTGCGCAGGATGGAGATTTTCATCGACGCTTCAGGAAAAGGGGATGCCAATGTGACAACAGATTATTCCGGATTACAATATGACAACATCTCCGATGTCCTCACCAAATCATTTGACGATCAAAAGAAATGGTACTATGATAAGCTGCCGCTGACCAATTATTCAATAACGGCTATTGAACACAGCGTTGATAAAGGCCCTGTTCCCGTTGCCCATGAGCATCTGGAACTGACTTTAAACGCTTATGCCACAGCCTCAGGTAAACGGATGTTTGTCCTGCTCAACCTCATGAACAGAATGACCTCCCTTCCGAAACCGGTTCAAGAAAGGAAAACCGATGTGGTGATAAAAAAACCTTTTATTGATTCCGATACCGTGATCATTCATATACCACCATCCTATGATATCGAGTACTTACCAGGCTCTGTTTCCTATTCTTCTCCTTTCGGTGAATACACCTTTCAGGCACGTCATGAAGGAGACCGGATCACTGTCGTCAGGACAATGAAAGTGAACAAAATAACCTTACCACCTTCCACCTATGAAGACCTGCTGAAATTTCTGAAGAACATTTGCGATGCCGATAAATCGCAGGCCGTCTTGATAAAGACCCTATAACATAAAAATGATTGTTGTAAAGGAGGAGGACACATTAAGGTTAACTTTGGGGGATTGTTTCCACACACCCAATGAACAGAAATTATCTCCCGGTTTTTATCCTTCTGATCACTCTGGCGTTCGGTGCAAGGGGGCAATCGCTGACCTGGCAAAAGGTATATTCCCTTCATGACAAGGAAGTGGCTTCGTCGGTGGCTCAGACTGCCGACGGAGGGTATATAGTGGCAGGATACACCGGCAGCGGATATGACACTTCCGATATGTGGATATTAAGGCTGAATGCTGCCGGGGATACCCTGTGGACCAAACTGCTCGATTTTGAGAAAGTTGACTGGGCCCTGTCAGTGACAATCAGCAGCGACAGTTCGTACGTGATGGCAGGGTTCACCTCTCCAAACAGCGTCAGTTCAGGGACCATCATGAAGGTCCTCAAACTGAGCCGCAACGGTGACATCTTGTGGACATTCACCGATACCATTACCGGGTTGATCGCCGGTGACGTGGTTCAGCCCCCCGGCGGAGGATATACCCTCTTCGGATGCAACTATGACGGGAATCCAGATACCATTGCTGTCATCAGGTTGAGAGAAAACGGCCAGGAGGATTGGAGGAGAATCTACCAGGGCCTGACCTTTGGCATCATATACCAGATGAAGCCGACACGTGATACAGGTTATATCCTGGCCGGTCAGATCTATTCCGACAGCATCACCGGTTATGATAATTATCTGATGAGGCTTGACCACAATTGTGACACCGTCTGGACTAAAATTTTCGGCACCGTGAATTGGGATATTGCCTATGCCGTTGAGGAGGATATGAACGGTCACTACCTGGTGGCCACTGCCGAGGATTATGGGGCCAACACCATCCTTTACAGTGTCGGGGAGGATGGCAGCATCCTTGATATCAGGACCTATGGATTGGGCACAGGCTCTTATCTTTACGCTCTTTCAAAAACTGACGATGGTGGTTTCATCGCTTCCGGCGTCGCGGGCACAGCCTTCACTGACCACGGCCTGCTGGTGATGAGATTTGATGCCGCCGGAGATTCGTTATGGACCAGGGTTTATCAACAAGTTCAATACGCATGGTCCGACGATATCCATCAAACCATGGACGAAGGGTACATTGTTGCCGGCACAGTCAGCTATAATTACGGTAACAACAGCGATATGTGGATCCTGAAACTCGATGAATCGGGACTGGTCGGCATTCGGGATAATCCGGCAGATGCCATGGCGGCGGGCATTTCCATCTCACCTAATCCCTGCACCACCACGGCGGCCATCCGTTATTCACTGATCAATGCTTCAGTGGTGACGATATCCATTTATGATGCCTCCGGTCGGAAAGTGGACGAACCGGTCCGTTCTTTCCAGGCACCCGGCAGTCACTGTTTACAATGGAATGCCGGTAAGCACCGAGCCGGATTGTACTGCTGTCATATTAAGACAGATGACAAGGCAGCCATGCTGAAATTGATGGTCACCAAATAGTCCGGTAATAAAAATATCATTAAAAGAGGACGCTCTCTATGCGGGGTTACTTTTCTCCAGAGCCATGATCTTTTCACATATCAATGCTGCGCTGATGGCCGAGTAACGTTTTCTGAAAATGTTCAGGTTACCGTAACACACCACAGGGTATGTCCATTCGAGGACGGCCAGCAAATATGGCAGAATATCCTCTTCAAAGAGGGTAACCCTGTCGGCATATTGACGCAAGCGGGTAATGATCTCATAGGCTTTGGCCACGCCGGTGTCGGTGCCATGGTATTGAAATACGGGCTTCTCGTTCAGCCTGACGGGTTGCAGCAAGCCCTCCTCAAATTCGACCAGGGCTTTCATATCCTCTTCATTTTCAATGCGGCACATCTCCATCTTCAGGATGGGCTCGAGCCGTGCAAAATCAGCCACGGCATTGCCGGGTTGTGTCTCCGAGAAATCAATGATGTAAATGTTCTCCACCTCATCGAGGAGGATGTTCTGCATGTTCAGGTCACGGTGAGTGATGCAGGTATACCAGAGCCGTGCATCGTTCTCCCTCCTTTTAAACTCATTCTGAAGGTACCAGTAAGGATTAATAATATCTCTTCCCAGCTCGGAAATAAAAACCGTTTTTTCGGTCGATGTTATGCCGAGCGCATCTTCAGCCGTTTTTAACAGTTGCGGAAAGAACGTTTTCAGCGGATTATGATCCCTGAAAGGGTATATGGTCTCGAGCCGTGGCTGACCGTACCATGGCCGCAGGATATCGGTAAAGATGCGGTCGAAGATGGGGGTAAGTTGTATGGATGAACGCGATTTATAGAGGTGTGTAAGCCAGGTCACCGTGCTGTCGGGGCCGTTGATGCCGACGAAACTGTAACAGAGACCCTTCCAGTCACCATAACGGTATGTGCCCATGATCGAGGTGCTGTTATTGAGGATGTAATTCTTCACATACATGTTATAGTTTTTCTCTTCCCTGTCGATGATGTCTATACCGGCCAGTTTCAGGACGGTAGGCAGACGACGGCGGCCTTCCCTGTCGAAGCTCGTCACATGAAACGTCCTGGCAGAAAAACCACCATGGATGGGATCCAGCACCACCCGGCTGCAATCCCTGTAAACGTTGCGGATGATCATCTCCCACTCATCCGGGACGTCAAGACCTATGGTTGTTTCAATCCTGAGGCGCCGTTCAGTAGCGGAGACGATGTCGTCAGGGATAAACACCCATATCCTGGCCCGGCCGATTTTCATCTCAGGGGCCAGAGGCACTATGACGGACACATTCTCAGAGTCGACAAACGATTGTATGCTGTTGGTGATATCGGTGTAATCCATGATCTCCTGCGACATGCTGAGCAATGCGCCGACACCAGTGTAACCCGTGTCGGGCGTAACAGGCGACAGGCTTACCTTTGAAAGCATCTCTTTCAGTTTGTCATGTTCCATATCGGCCAGGCCTGCCTCATTGACAGCCACAGCAAAGGAGATCAGACAGCACTCCTTTTTTTCGATCTCCCTGATTTTCTCAGGATCACTCTCCGACAAGCCGTATAGCAGCACGCCAATCACGGGAGGGACGATATTCAGTTTTTGACGCAGTAATACAAAAATATCGGCGATCACGCTGGCATACTGCACCGGATGTTCTTCATTGAATTCGGCTGTTAATGACGGTTTGCCGCTTATGTTGAAGGCTCTTTCAATGAATACTCCGGTCTCATGAGGTCTGGCAGTCACCATGTAATCAAAGGGCAGCTCGGTGTCAAAGGGCACGAACCCGAAAAATGACGGTGCTGAAAGGAAGGGGCCCCTGAGCATGACAGCTTTTTGTCTGTCGTGGGCCAGGGCTCCGGTGCCTGTAGCCAGGGTCAACTCGCTCAGGGAAGCGTGAAATGGTCCGTCAGGCTGTGACGCATCCCAGAGCTCCAACGTGGCTGCTTCCTGTGATAACCGGCTGCACCTGTATGTGTGGCCTGAAATGCCGCATTGGACGGTCCTGCCTTCTCTATCGTGTGCCGCTCCTATCCACGTGACGGCTTCCTCAAAGGTGGTGAACAACCGTAACTGATGCAACAGACCAGAAATCTCCAATACCTGCATCGTACTATCAGTCATTTGTATCAGAAGAACATGGCCGTTTCTTTCCAGCAGTTTCTTCTCAAGCTTGATGAGTGACCGTATACCAGCGCTGGTGAGAAACTGGCATTCCGCAAAATCAACGATCACAAAACGGACGGAAAGACCGAGGCATGACACCTCTTCATCAAAGGCAGCCGCTCCCAGCGCATTGAACTGACCCTGAAGCACCATCACAGGCACTCCGTTATGATCTTCTCGATGGATTTGCATCATCCTGTTCAAATTTATTTACATGATAAAGACCTTGTATAGCATGACAAATTTATAAATTCGGTTTCATTCACACAGCTTATTTTTGAAAGGAGAAGTATGATAGCATGAGAATAATGCTATCTTTACCGTTCAGCTTGTCCGATGGCAATTGACGATACCTATATTACGCTGTCCTCACCTTCTGCCGGTCAGTACCGTGACCGCGGCAGCCGGTTCATTGCCCTGGCATACCCGGTAACGGATGAAGAATCGGTCAAAACGATCCTGGCGCAACTACGCAGAGAATATCATGATGCCACACATCATTGCTATGCCTGGATCCTGGGGCACGATAAAAGTCTCTTCCGCATGAATGACGGCGGAGAGCCAGCCGGCAGCGCCGGTCGTCCTATCTTCGGTCAGATCCAATCTCGTGGTCTGACCGACATCCTGGTGGTCGTCATCCGTTATTTCGGTGGCACCAAACTGGGCATACCCGGACTGATCAACGCTTACCGCAGCGCCACCGCCGACGCCCTCAGCCATGCCGGCATCATCACAAAAATAATCCATGACGTGTATGAGATAATGTATGACTACCCGGCAATGAATGAAGTGATGAAGATCATGAAAGAAGAACACACCGAGGTGAGGGAAACACATTTCGAAATGACATGCCGGATGGTGTTTGCCGTGAGAAAAAATAATTCCGGAAGGGTCACTGAAAAATTGTCCCGGATCAGAAACCTTCGGCTACATTTTTTATCCCCCCAATGATTAATCCGTTATCTATAACTAAGACAAGAAGATGATGGCTAAAAAATAAATCCATCAAAAGATTTTTTATTTATCAATCCTTTGGCTAAAAAAAA
>Ga0172366_10004806_pt1 | contig 10668 bp, 7 predicted proteins | sample LakKivSesite69cm_FD_114533 | JGI IMG/M metagenome (GOLD analysis project Ga0172366, IMG submission 114533) | Sediment microbial communities from Lake Kivu, Rwanda - Sediment site 69cm | ecosystem: Environmental > Aquatic > Freshwater > Lake > Sediment | place: Rwanda: Western Province, Lake Kivu...
ATGAAGTTCTCGTAGCTCTCCCCCGTGCGCCAGTACTCGTAGACCCCGGTGAGGTTCCCGTCGTGAGTAAGTGTGGGTGACAACAAGCCTGCTATATGCTCATCGGTGATGTCAGGCGGTCTCGGTAGTGGCGGAAGCTCCTGCACATGCCACCAGGCGGTGATGGAGAGGGCGAAGTCATGGATGGCGGTGCCGGAAGAGTTGGAGACCGTCAGGCGGGCGGGGTAGGTCTCCGTGGGTTCGGGGAGCGTGCCGCCACGACCGAGGGTGACCGTTGGGGAGGCTTCGGTGGACAGATTCGGCGATGCGCCGCCGCCGAAGTTCCATTCGTATGTAAGCGGGGCGTCGCCGGTAACTTCCGCACTGAATGTAACTTCGCTTCCGCTATCCCCTTCGGTCGGAGTGACTGAGAGAATCTCCGGAGGATTCCCCGGAATCTCCGTAACCGTCAGCGTGAAGTTCCTGCTGTCGCTGCCCTCCACGTTTGAGACGACAAGCGAAGCGCCGTATTGCCCGACAACTCCCAGCGTCACTTCGGCTGAAACCTCAAACCCCGAACCTGAAACCTCGTCTGGAGTCGCTCCACCCCCAAAGTCCCATTCAAAATCAAATGGCGGATTTCCAATGACTATTGCTACGAAGGTCACCTCGCTTCCCGCGACTCCCCCCAGCGGATTCACCGCGATAATCTCCACCGGCTGCTCGATGGCGAGCGAAGCCACATTGGAGGGCTCTCCGCGCTTGCCCTCCGCATCCACCGGAACCACCCGCCAGAAGGTATATGCGGGAGAAGAGCCGAGGTCGTAGGTGAGGCGCATCCGCTCGCCAGTCACTTCCACCAATGGAGCGTTCGCTACGATGTTCCAGGGGCCGAAGTCGAGATGGGAAGCCTCCACCTCGTAATGGTCTACGGTATTGAAGAAGCCGGCTGCGAGCGGGGTGACATCGAGGATGGTGATGGCAGTATCTCCGTTCCCGTCTACCCATTCGTTGGTCTCGTCGGTGGCCTCGTTGAAGTGCGCCGCCAGGGGCGTGATATCCATGATGTTGACGATGCCATCCTGGTTGTAGTCGCCGCAGTTGCGGTAGTGCCAGGTGAGGGTGTAGGTGCCGTCGCCCAGGTCGGTGACTTCAAGGTCGTCGACCTTGTTCGCCTCGCCAGTCGGAGGCTTGGAGACGATTTTGATGCCCTGTGTAGGGCGCGACTTCAGTCGCGCCGTCCCCTCTTCGGCGGGGATGAATCCCCGCCCTACACGCCCTACAAGCGCTTCCCGAAGCGCTTCCTTCAGCTCGGAGAAGAGCGATGCGTCCACGTCTTCGGGAGTCGGGAGGGCGTCGAGTTCGGCGAGAGCCTGGTCGAGGGAAACTGCCGTCGGGACGACGGCCACCCCTGTTGTTTCCGGGGTTTCGCGGGGCTGGTCAGCCCCGCCCACTCCCTGAGAGATGACGGGCGAGCCCGCCACGGCGGGTAAACCGCCCGTCCTCCAGTCTGACGACTGACCGCTGACGACTGACGACTGTTTTCCCCCGCAGGTGGAAAGAATCAGCGCGCACGCGAAGGTGACTGTCGCAAGACAGACTCCCCGAAAGACTCCTCCACCCTTCATCGACGTTACCTCCAGGACTAGAGTCAGCGACTTGCTTCCTGGCAGCCGCCACCTATTCTACCCCCGCCTGACCCGCCGTCAAGGGCGGTTGAACGTCGTCGAGCCGCCGCTCCATCCATGCTGCGCTACAATCTGTCGCACGGTGCAGCTCGCTCAGTGGATTCAGGGATTCGGCTACGCCGGGGTCTTCGCCGTCCTGTTCGTCGAGAACCTGGGAGTGCCCTTCCCGATAATCTTCGGGCTGGTTGCCGCTGCGGCCCTGGCCGCCGGTCGTCCGGAAGGATTCGCGGTCGCCTATGCGGTGCTGGTGACGGCTCAGGTTGCCGGGGCGACGGCGGGCTACACGTTGGGGGCAACCGGCTCACGCCGGATCGAGCGCAGATTGGATGGCAGCAGGAGATGGAGGCGGACCTACTGGCGCATTCGTGAGCTCTACGAGCGCTGGGGATGGCTCGCTGTGCTGGGCGCTCGCTTCGTCGGCTATATCCGCCCGTGGGCGTCCATCACCGCCGGCCTGATGCGAATGCGCTTTCCAGCGTTTCTCATCTCGACATCCGTCGGGGTTGCCGGATGGACCATCATCAACTGGACGCTCGCGTACTACGGTGCCTGGCTGTTCGCGCGAGCCGGATGGTTCCGCTGGGTCGCCTTCGGCATCCTGATGGCGGCGCTCGCGGGGATCGCGGTTTTCTGGTGGTGCTGGGGACGCTACGGAAACGACGGCGACCATAAGCGGCAGAATGGACTGAAACACGCGCGGTAAGGCTAGAGCGCTTCGGGGGCGCGCCGCTCGAAAGGACAGGAAAAGAGAAGCCCCTTCTCGATCCGCTTTATCTCGACCTGCGGCGAGCGGCTCTTGATGAGCTTCAGGCTTCCTTCGGGAAGCTGCTTCTCCAACGGAGGAATCGCCTGCGGGAAATCGGCGAAGTTCTCCTCCTTCAGGAACAGATTCGCGTCGAGCAGAGCCAGATTGAGTTTCCGCGGCTGGAAATCGACGCTCACGAACAGCCGCGGCACGACCGGCGCCTGTTTCCTCCGCGCCAACAGGGCGAGCGCCGTTTCCTCGAGGATGGTGTTAAGCTGGTCGAGGCTTTCGCCGGGAACACCCAGCGCCATCCCCAGCCGTCCGACCTTTCGGATCAGGCTCAGCGTCTGGTCGATATTGTCGAGGTAATGCCCGACCGCGGGATGCGCGTTATAGCAGAGACTCAGCAGGACTTCATCGTCGGCAGACGACACTCCGCGCCGCTTGTGGCGCGCGTGCCAGAGGATGAACTGATGGAAGATGGCGTGAGGCAGACTGCCAAAGCGGGCGATCAGATTCCTCACGTCATCGTCGGTGAACCGACCGGGGTGGGGATAGTCACATAAGAACCCGTCCGTGTACAGGACCAGCTTGTCGCCGGCCGCGAGTTTCAGCCACTGCTGCTGCACCGCAGCCTTGGCGTCCAGCTCGAACAGACCTATCGGAGGAATGCCGTGGTTCAGCTCGGTTACGCTGCCGCTGCCGAGCTGGTAAAGAATGCATCTGGGATGGGCGCAGTTGACATATTCAAAAGTTCCGCTCGTGTTATGCAGCCGCCCTATGAAGAAGGTGGCGTAATAGCCCAGCTCCTTGAAGTTAGCCCGCCAGAAATCGTTGAACAGTTGAACCAGCTGCTCCACCGTTGGCGCGCCAGCCAACAGATTGCTGAGAAAGGAGAAGCTGGATGTGGAGATGAGAGCGGAGCTGATGCCATGCCCGCTAACGTCCCCCAGGAGCACGTACGAATACTCGCCGGCCCCCCGCAAGAGCACGATGTCGCCGCCGATCGAATGATGAGCGCGGAAATGGAGAGCGGTGTCTATCTGCGGGGAGACGAAATCGACCGGCACATTCATATTCAGAATCTGCTCGCTGATGCGCAGGTCCTGGTCGACCTGCTCCTGGTACGTCCGCAGCTGCTCGGAGAAGTTCTTCAGAATCTCGTAATCGCGCGCCCGTGTGATGGCGCTGGCGAGCTCGTTGGCGAGCGTGCCCATTGACTCCAGGTCGAACTGGTCAAAAGACTCCGGCTCCGCGGCCTGGACGTCAAGGACCCCCAGTACGTTGTCGCCCTGCGTTATGGGGACCGCGATTTCGGAGAGCGCTTCACGCAATTCCTCGAACTCCGGCACATACGCGGGGTCAGTGCGCGTATCGCGGCAGTAGTAGATGTCCCTGCTTCGGTAGGCGACTCCTACACAGCCCTGGCTGGACCGCAAGGACATCGGCAGTTGAATCCGGTCCTTGTACTCGCCTGCCATCGCCTCAAGGGAGAGCACATCCTGCTCGGGGTCATACAGGAAGATGTAGACGTTGTAATAGAGGAAGTAGTTCTTGAGCAGGCTGACCGTGGATTCGAGGAGTTCGCTCAGATCCAGGGTCATCAGCGCCTTTTCGGTCATCTGGTGAAGCAGCTTCATATGGAGGAGTCTTTTTGTGCTGCCGCGGTCGCGACGGGTTCCCCCGTAGGCGAGGGCAATCGCGTCCACATAGCGCCTGAACACATCCAGCGTTTCCTTCGGCACAGCTTCGCGGTCGCACTCGAATATGAAAGCCCCCAGGAGTTCACTGCGCAAGAACAGGGGAGCCACATAGAGCGTCTTCGCCTGGCGCTCGAGCAGGCGAGCACGGGGGAACCGCTCGCGAAACGCCCTTGCAGGCAGCATCAGGATGCTTTGAGAAAGCCCTTGCAGAACGTAGTTAGCAATGTCTCCATCAAGGGGCAACCGTTCCCCTCGTTTCACCCCCTGCTCCTGCGGACCCCATACGTGAGTGCACTCGACGCTATTCTCACTCAGCAAATAGCGCCAGAAGCCCGTCTTGTAGGCTCCCAGGTGTTTGCCACCCACGCGTGTGAGAAGCTCAAGGCAACCGTCGGGCGAAGGACCCCGAGTTGCCTCCTCGACCACTGCCCGGGTGAATTCTGCGAGCCCTTCTTCTAGCTCCAGATTCTCCATCGGTTGGCGTTCGATTCTAGCATACGGCCTTACCGCGTTTCTGGCAAGCGCTACCGGCGACGCCCGGCACGCCCTCGGGCGGCTTCCACTTCGTCGGATGGCGCCTTTCAGCTACAATGAGACTGATGGCGCGAGCATCCGTGAAGGCGACCTTACTCCTTCTGGCAGCACTGATGTCGGGCATAGCGCTGGCGGCGCCTGGCGTCTACGTCGAAGACGATTTCAGCGGTGATGAACGATACTTCTTTCAGGGCACGCTGGACGATGGCGTCTACACATATCACCCCGAGGAAGGCTACTACGAGATCAACGCCCTGGAGAGCAAGAGCGGTGCGCTCGCCACCATCACCGACCGGTACTCGTGCTATGAAGTGGCGGCTGAAGTCGAGTTCTATGACTCGGCGCCACGAGCCACCCCTTATGCCGGTATCGTGTTTCATTACGGGGAAGACGAGCGTGGACGCGCTTCCTTCTACGTCTTCGCCGTCTTTTCCGACGGGTACTTCGGCGTCTGGCGGGTGGACCGGGAAGAAGGGCGCAGCTACGTGCTCCCGCTGAAGCAGACCGACCTCGTAGCGCCGGCAAGCTCCAACCGGCTGCGCATCCAAGCCGAGAACTCCCGATTTCACCTCTACCTCAATGACCTGTTCGCTGGCGAGTTCCAAGACCGCGCTCTCGATTCGGGCGGCGTGGGGCTTTATGCTTCGGCAGGTAGCATCGTGCATTTCCGCCGCTTCCGATGGCTTGTTGAAGCAGATGAAACGACGGGAGAAGTTCCAGCCAATGGACCCTTCGGCTGGCTGCCTTACAGAGAGTATCAGGTGCTCTTCCGGGACGACTTCAAGCAGAGGCTCTGGCGCGAGGGAGAGTTGGGCGAGGCGAGCCTGAAATACACCGATAAAGGCTATCAGGTGGACAATTCCCGGGGAACCACGATGGCACTGAGCTATCGCTCGGAACCGGTTGCCGACGAGGGAGTCTTGCTGGCGCTCTTCCGGGACCTGAAAGGAGAGGAGAGAAACGGCTTCGGGCTGGCGTTCGCCTTCCGAGGGTCCCCAGGCCTGCCATCATACTATGCCTTTGTGGTCGCGCGCGACGCCACGTTTAAGCTGTTCAAGACGAAGGAGGGCAGCTCGGAAGTCCTGCTCCCCTGGCAGCAGCTTCCATTCGAGCCCGACTTCGAACGACCGGTGATGCTTGCGGCGGGATTCATCCGCGAGCTGAATGGGCTGCGCATCGTTCTCGGAGTAAACGGCAGGCCGGTGGCTTCGCGGCTGGATGAGGAACCGCTGCCTGCGGGAGGTTTCGCTCTTCTTGCTGCACCGATGCTATGCGCGACTGTCTCCGGAGTGAACTTACTGACTCTAGATGGCAGCCGCGAGAGCTTTCGCGCCAAGCTGGACGCCTGGATACGAAGCCAGACTACCCCCGAGGAGGATAATCAAGATGGCGAAGCTGACTAGGGCGCTCGTTTTCGCGGGCATATGCTGCCTGCCGCTCACACTGGGCGGCGCCATCGTTGGCGCTCAGGGCCTGACCTCGGGCGCCCTGAAGCTGATTCCGGCCGATGAGCTAGGAAGCACTCAGGAGGAAGTCGTACGGGTCAATCTCGACACCGCCAGGGGCTCGTTCGTGGTGGCAGTCTATCCGGAAGTGGCGCCCCTCTCGTCGAAGAACTTCCTCAACCTGGTGAATGCGGGCTTTTATGACGGATTGCCGTTCCACCGGGTGGTCGAAGGCTTTGTGGTCCAGGCAGGGGAAGTGGCCGAAGGCGATCCGAGAAGCAAGCTGGATCAACCGATTCCGGACGAGATCAACTGCGCACATCACGATCCCGGAACTATCTCGCTGGCGAAGCTCTACGATACCGAGAAGAAGGAGTACCTGCCGGATTCGGCCGGCGCGCAGTTCTTCATCAACCTGGGGGAGAATCAGCGGCTCGATGAGAACTTCACCGTGTTCGGAAAGGTCCTCCAGGGCATGGATGTGGTCATGAAGCTGCGCCAGGGCGACCTCATCACACGGGCGTACATCATCAATCCACTCTAAGCTCTATGACGGGCGGAGAAGCACGCGGACTGCAAGACGAAGCCGAAGGGCGGCAACATCGGATTCACGAAGAGCTCGCGGCGATTCTTTTCCGTGCGGCGCGGGTGGTTCCCGTCGAAGAACTGACGGAACACTTCGGGGTGACGGCGGAGGTCCTGGGAGCGCTCGTGGAGGAGCTCCGGCGGAAGCTGAATCCCCTTGGGCTGGAGATTGCCTATGTCGCGGGGGGATACAAGCTGGTCACCCATCCGCGCGTGTATCATTCGCTGCGCTCGTTTTTCAGCGAGGTCCGCGAGAGCGGGCTGACTCCGCAGGCGCTGGAAGTCCTGGCGATTATTGCCTATCGACAGCCGATCACGCGGGCACGGATCGAGGGTCTGCGAGGTGTCGGCAGCGAAAGCACGCTGCATTCCTTGCTGGCCCGCGGACTCATCAAGATACGGGGACGGGTGAACTTGCCGGGGCGTCCTTTCCTTTACGCAACGACTTCCCGCTTCCTGGAGACCTTCAGCCTGGCTTCCCTGGAAGACTTGCCCAAGAGGGACCTCGATTTCATGGAAGCACTCACAGAGCAGACGGAATCCGGCTGAGCGGCGCCTGCATTCCGCGCGAGACCGAGGATAAGAGGCTAAGCGCGGTTACTCCGCAATCGTTCGGCAGGCTTGCCACCTTCGGTCAGGTCCGACGCGATGCGCGGCCAGCGGCGCTGCGGATGAGCAGCTCTTGGCTCCAAGTCGAAGGCCGAAATCGCCGTTCGGATCGAGCTCGCCCGCAGCGGATGCTCGCTGAGATAGCTGAGAATGGCGAGCGCTTCACGACCGCCGCGGCTGAGGGCTTCCTGAAGAAGCGCCCGCTCCGCGCTCTCGAACTTGAGCGTGCAAGCTCCACGCACACATCTCTTCAGCAGTTTGCGACGGCGCTTCAGCTCGGACACCGGCGGCATCGGAGCCAGCTCCAGCGGTGTCTGCGGCTTGGGCACGAAGAAGCTGAAGGAGAAAGCGACCGATGGGGAGCGTCTCCCTGGTCGCGCCGACTCTGCGATTGAGGCAATCTCGCTGAGGAAACCCCCCAACTTGCGGATGTAGCCGTCATCCTCAAAGTCGAAACCGAGTATATAGTAGAACTTGAGGCGACGTACGCCCGCGCGCAGAAAGGCTCGCGTCCGCTCCAGAATGTCCGCGTTGGCGGGATATGGCTTGGCGATGCGCTCCCGGTATGCCTCGTCCAGCACCTCCGGTGCGATGGTCAGCGTCTGCTGCCCGCCCTTGAGCAGGCACGCCAGCATCTCGTCGTCGATCGAGTTCAGCCGCAACGAGGAGAAGCTAAGCCGGAAACCGTCACCGACAAGCGTGCGGGTCAGCTGGCGAATCCGGGGGTGGTCTGATGGACTCGCACTGATGATGCCGAGACGGTCGGTAATGCCCTGCGCTCTGTGCGCCCCCGCGAGGATGGCTTCGCGGGAGAGGAACCTCAGCGGACGCGTCAGGTGCCCCGCAAGACAGAACCGGCACTTCGCCGCGCAGCCGCGCGCAATCTGTATGAGGTGGCGACGCGGGAAGGAAGTCTTCTCGGCGACAATCCGGCTGAACACCGGGAAGGTGTCGAGGTCTTTCATCTGATGCTGCACCGCCCTTTCCGCTGCAGGCCGCATCGGGAGATAGAAACCCGGCTTTCCCGCAAAAGGCCGCAGGAACTCACACTTCGCCTCCTGCTCTCTCGACGCGTGAAGAGCTCCACACTGGTTGCCCAGGGCAGCCAGGAAAGGCTCGAACCCGCCTTCGGCTTCGCCCAGATAGGCGAGGTCCACAATCTCCGCCACCGGCTCCGGGTTCATGGTCGGCGCGTATCCACCGGCCACGACGAGGGGCAGCCCGGAACGCTCCGCAGCACGGATCGGGATGCCCTGGGCTGCCAGCACCCGGCAGAGGTTGATGTAGCCGAGCTCATAGGGCAGACTGAAGGCGAGCAGGTCGAACTTGTGCAGCTCAGGCGGGTGATAACCGCGGCGGACTTCGGAAGGATGCCGGTACACCAACCCGTCGTCATCACAGAACAGAAGCTGGGGGGCGAATGGCGTCCGCTCGAGAATCAGGCCGTAGACAGCCTGCAAGCCGAGGTAGCTCATTCCCAGGAAGTAGCTGTCGGGGAAGATGACCGCCGCCGCGAGCCGCTTATCCTTCGGCGGGAGGTCTTTCAGGGACGAGATGAGATGCTCGCCGGAGAACTGCGCCTGCATCACTTAAGATGGCGACGCAGGAAAGTCGGTACATCCAGGTCTTCCTCCTCGTCGCCGTCACCCCTCGTAACCGGAGGGCTGCCGCTGCTCTCCGCCGCCGTAATCGAAGCCCTTTCAGGTTCCGGTTCCCGCCATACGCTCTCGCGACGGGGACGCTTGACGCGGGGCTCCGGGCTGAAGCCGGTGGCGAGCACCATCACCCTGACCTCGTCCTGCTTCTCTCGGTCTATAACCGCGCCGAAGATGATGTTTGCATCCTGGTCGACACGTTCCGACACCAGGGTGGCCGCTTCGTTCACCTCTTGCAGCGTCAGGTTGCTCCCGCCGGTGAAGTTGATCAACACCCCCGTGGCACCGTCGATGCTGGACTCGAGTAGCGGGCTCATTATCGCCTGCTCGACGGCGACACGGCTCCGATTCTCTCCGCTCGCCTGCCCGAGACCGATGAGAGCGGTGCCGCTATCCTTCATCACCATCCGCACATCGGCGAAATCGAGGTTGATGAGACCGGGCTTGAGTATGAGTTCGCTGATCCCGACAACGCCCTGGCGCAGAATCTCGTCCGCCATCAGGAAAGCTTCCTGCAGCGCCGTAGTGGCACTCGCGAGGTCCAGCAACTTGTCGTTAGGGATGACGATGAGACTGTCCACGTTCTCCCGCAAGTCCTCAATCCCCTGCTGCGCCACTCGCATCCTCCGGCGTCCTTCAAAAGCGAACGGCCGGGTGACAATCCCGACGCTAAGGCTGCCACCATCCTTAGCCACGTTGGCGAAAAGGGGGCTGGCGCCGGTACCGGTACCGCCGCCCATGCCACAGGCAATGAACACCATATCCGCGCCCTGGATCATCTCCCCGATATCGTTGCGGCTTTCCTCCGCCGCGCGTTTGCCAATCTCGGGGTTGGAGCCCGAGCCCAGACCGCGCGTGAGCTTGGCGCCAATCTGCAGCTTGTGAGCCGCCTGGCTGCGCTCGAGGGCCTGGAAGTCTGTGTTCACGGCGATGAAGTCCACTCCCCCCAGTCCACCCTCGATCATCCGGTCGAGGGCATTGCATCCGCCGCCACCGATGCCCACGACCTTTATTTTGGCCTGCAAGTCTTCACGGTAAAAGTCGCTCACCATGGACGTCTCCTTGTGTGGCACCGCTCGCGGTGCTTTCTTGCGGGGAGCCTTTCGCGATTGCCGGGGTTTCCGGGCAGACGGCGCCTGCCCGCGCCTGTCTGTCCGCCGTTTGGTAGGGACCTCATCGCCGAATAGACCGTTGCTCACCCGAATCCCCCATATCATATGGGAAACCCTATCTGAATGCAAGCTTGCTTGCGAGAATCACCCAACAAGCAAGCTGTCGCCGCTGTCTCAGAGCCAGGCTCGGGCCCGACAATCCACTGGCGGGGGAATGAGCCTTCAAACAGCATAAATAAGCTGAAGAATCCCGTCCGGAAGCGGGATGAGACCTTATCATCCCGCGCGATTCGTGCTACAATCATCGCGTAGTTCCACAGGCGTTGTTTTATACATCTGATTAGTATTTGAATCATGGCTAAGAACAACCGCACAACCGGGAGATCGAACCCCAAGCAGCGCACCTCCGCCGCCTCGGCGAAATCGAACTCGCCTGGTGGGGAACTCGAAGCCTCCTCGCCGGTTGCAGCCACTTCAGGGGAATACACCGGTCGGCAGATACAGGTGCTGAAGGGACTGGAAGCCGTTCGGCAGCGTCCCGCCATGTATATCGGCACCACTTCCGAGAGCGGGCTGCATCATCTCGTCTACGAGATCGTGGATAACTCCATCG
>Ga0172366_10004807_pt1 | contig 10667 bp, 10 predicted proteins | sample LakKivSesite69cm_FD_114533 | JGI IMG/M metagenome (GOLD analysis project Ga0172366, IMG submission 114533) | Sediment microbial communities from Lake Kivu, Rwanda - Sediment site 69cm | ecosystem: Environmental > Aquatic > Freshwater > Lake > Sediment | place: Rwanda: Western Province, Lake...
CCCCCTTGTAAAAAACGAGATAGTAGAAAAGAAAAGATGGATTACTTCAAGCGATTTCATAGATGGGATAGCAATATCTCAAAGCATTCCCGGGGCAATAGCTATCAATACTGCTACCTTCGTCGGCTATAAACTGGGTGAGGTTTGGGGTTCTGCTATTTGCTACCATAGGAGTGTGCCTACCATCGGTAACACTTATACTCATCGCCGCCCACTTTTTGCGGAAATTCGAGGCGAATATCTGGGTAGATAAAATTGTAAGGAGTTTGAGGCCAGCGGTAATTGCCCTAATAGCTGCAGCTGCCTATTCTATAGCTGGAAAAGGAGGCTAGAATTATAAGTATTATCATTGTAGCAATGCCAAGCCACCTCATCCTTGTATCAGTCTACTTCACAACCACAACCAGCTTGAATGTCCACTCTACCTTCTTTCCACCTTCACCAGGTTGACTATATTCCATGAACACCTCAGTAGAGCCTTTCTTGAGCGTCTTGAAAGTCCACACCTCTTCCCCTGCCGTTTCCGTAGCGCCTTCCTCAGGAGGTACAAACCTATGGGCTAGTTGCTCTAGCACAGACGGATCATCAATCTGTGCCGACTCTGACCACTGGAAGCCTGTCGTATGGTCAGAGCCCAGAGTCACAGTAAATGAATCACCGGCAACAAGCTCCACTTCCTTAGAGACGTGTGGATTCCATGTGAAGTAGGAACATGAAACTAAATTCATTTGTAGTTTAAAATATTTTACATCAACCCACTTTTCTTTAAGCTGAGGGATATAAACATTGACCGATGTAGTCCCCAGGGGATTGTTCACCAAATTCACACTATCTCCTTGCGAAAGCCCGCTATTCTCTACCAGTGGTGATATGTCGCTGATGTTGTTATCAGAAAGATAAAGCTCCCATAGGCTGGTAAGATTAGCCATTGTTGAGAGGTTGCTGATATCATTTTCCTGCAGGTAAAGCCACTCCAAGTCAGAGAGTCCGGCTAGAGGAGATATGTCGTTTATCTGGTTCTTGCCAAGGTCAAGCCAAGTGAGGTTAGTGAGAGAAGCTAGGGAAGATATGCTACTTATCTGGTTCTTGCCAAGGTCAAGCCAGGTGAGATTAGTGAGAGAGGCTAGGGAAGATATATCGCTCACCCGGTTCACATCAAGGCTGAGATGGGTAAGGTTAGTGAGAGAGGCTAGGGAAGATAGGTCGCTTACCCGATTACCGGCAAGGCTGAGCCAGCTGAGATTAATGAGAGAAGCTAGTGGAAATAGGTCACTTACCTGGTTATCAGCAAGGCTGAGCCAGGTGAGATTACTGAGAGAGGCCAGCGGAGATATATCGCTTACCCGATTATACGCAAGGTCGAGCACAGTGATGTTAGTGAGAGAGGCTAGTGGGAATAGGTCGCTTACCCCGTTATAGGCAAGGTCGAGCCAGGTGAGATTACTGAGAGAAGCTAATGAAGATAGGTCGCTTACCCCGTTATAGGCAAGGCCGAGATGGGTAAGGTTAGTGCAATACTCCAATCCGGTGAGGTCAGTGATATCTCTTCTAGAAGCAGTAAGAAAGGACAGCCCTTCCAGCTCAGAGATATGAATAGGACCTTCCGGCTTGCCGATAACCTCTCTTATGGCTACCTCAAGATTTGAATCAGGGAAGGTTACTACTGTCTCATCGGTAGGGCCTTCATCACCACAGCCAACGCAGGCAGCGATTATAGCCAGCACCAGCCAAAGAGACAGCACTTTACCCATTTTGCTAATTACTTTTTTCATCCCCTTATATCTACTACAAGGTGCTCTAAGCAACGAAAGTACCATCGCTCAGTTCCCTAGTCGCTGTAGCAATTCTAGCCAGGGCTACATCATGGGTAGCTACAACAATAGCCACCTTTTCTTTCTGCACAATGTCTTTAAGCATAGCGAAGATTGCTGCACCTGAAGCCGAATCCAGCTCTCCCGTAGGCTCATCAGCCAAGACAAGGGAAGGGCGATGAACCAGCGCCCGAGCAATAGCCACTCGTTGTCGTTCCCCACCGGAAAGCTCATAGGGTCGGTGACCTGCCCGGTCCTCAAGGCCCACTAGCTCAAGACACTCTTCAGTTCGTCTATGTCGCTCCCCTTTCTCCCAGTCAGCGATTCGCAGGGGTAACTCGACATTTTCATAGGCCGAGAGTAAGGGGAGTAAAGCAAAGGATTGAAATACAAAGCCAATATTACGGCGCCGCAGACGGGTTAATTCCCATTCAGAAAGTTGGGACAGGTCTTGGTTCTCAATACAGATAGTGCCAGAGGTGGGGCGGTCAAGTCCCGCTAACAGGTTAAGTAAGGTAGTCTTTCCGGATCCTGACCTGCCGGTGACGGCGAATAGTTGGCCAAAGAAGACGTCCAAGTCCACGTCGTGGATAGCTCTTATCTGCTCGGAGCCAAAGCTGAATACTCTCTCTAGATTACGGGCTGAAACCAGTGGTGTAGTCATCAGTTGCCCTCTTTCTTCTGGCTCTCTTCAGGCCAGACAGTGATATGGTCATCAGCTAGAAGAACTCTCACTCGCCCTTTCAAGTTCAACTTATCTATATAGTCCTTGGGGAGCTGAAGGCGACCAGCCTTATCTAAAACGATAAACTCATCGAGGATTCTCCTGCCGATACCTAGCTGACGGGATCGAGGTCCGCGGATAGCCTCCAGGCTAGTCCTGCCATCGCGGATAGTCACAACTCGCTCCACCTTATCCGTAATGCGGATGTCATGGGTTACAATGACAATGGTAACCCCATAGGCTTCATTTAAGGAACGAAACACATCACAAATACTCTCCGCAGTTTGACTATCCAACTCCCCGGTGGGTTCATCGGCTAGCAGGAGCGGGGGGTTATTGGCTAAGGCAACAGCGATAGCCACGCGCTGTTGCTCCCCGCCAGATAAACGGTCTGGCCGGTAATGCAGCCGAGTACCTAATCCCACTGCCTCTAGCATCTCCTGTACCCGTCTCCGCCGTTTCTTTTGAGGCCACCCCAGCAAAATGAGGGGCAGTTCCACATTTTGAAATGCTGAAAGATAGGGAATGAGATTCCCCCCTACCTGCTGCCAGACGAAGCCTACATCCCGCCGTCTATAGGCAACCAAGTCACGGCTTGATATCTTGAGGAGATCCCTTCCCCCAACAAGAACCTTACCCGCTGTGGGGGTATCCAGTCCTCCCAGGATATTAAGCAAAGTAGTCTTACCACTGCCGCTGACCCCAACGATGGCCATAAGCTCACCCAACTTTACTTTGAGGTCCAAACCCCGTAGGGCCACTACCTCCAGGTCAGCTATCTTATAGATTTTGAACAGGTCTTCACATATTATGTAGTAACTATCATCCTGAGAACTAACCATCTTTCACCTGCCTATAAATTTCCAAAAGATAGCTTCATACATCTCCTATCCTCAGCGTCCGGTGAAGAGCTACCCGGGAGAAAAATAAAATGACGAGGGCAATAGTAACAAAGAACACGACAGTGAGAGCAATATAGGCTAGGCCGATAGTAAACCAATCATTGGTAAGGACAACAGGAGGCAACACGCTCTCCCCCCTCCCAGCGAGCTGGAGGAAAAGCATCATGAAAGGGCCGAGTCTTAGCCCGATAAACGTACCTATTCCCATACTGGTGCCAATGACAAAGAGTTGTTCAAAACAGACCAGCCCGATTATTTGACGCAGGGAAAAACCTATTGTCCTTAGGATGGCAAATTCCAACTGCCGCCCCCGGGCAGAGAGATAAGCGTATACCATAAATCCCAGACCGCTAACAAAAGTCACCCCAAGAAAAGCAATTAGAAGAATCCCGCCCCAGCCAGCAGCTGCTAGAGGGTTAGCTTTTGACTTGGCTATCATCTCGGCCTGGTCATACAACTCGCGTGCCCTAAATCCCTCCGTACCTAGGGTATCAAGAACCGCCTCCTTCTGTTCCTTATCGTCGATAACGGTGAGCCATACCTCATTGGCGCAAAAGCCCGCGCTACTACTCAACACCCGGTTTCTCAGACTTGATACCCGGTCGAGGTTAGCAATCACAAATCCTCCCTTGTCTTCGGGGTTAAGTGTAGGGAAGTAATCCACAACATCCTTAATTACCACAGATATATTCTGACCAGGCATACGAATATTAACCGTAGTACCTAGGGAGATATCTGTCCCATCTAAAAGAGAGTGGCTAGCCAAAAGAACCAAAGGCCTAGTGTCTAAATTAGGGTATATCGCCCTGTAGCCAAAAGTTCCGCTGGTAACCCACCTGAGTTCACCTGAAGCAGTACCACTGTGAAACTCCTCATTACTGATAGTAAATGTATCTCTTCCCCCAGATACACTCGCTGGAGCCCACCCAGATGACTCTCCATCAATAGTAGTCCATTCACTTACGTCTTCGAAATCTTCAATTACCACTGGCTCGGAGAAGAAAGAGCCACGAACCTGAAGGTCGTCAAGATAAACTCCCCGTGGGGGTGCTTGATGTGGTAAGCCACTTTGTTTTACCGTCGCGTAGATACACAGGAGACTGAAAGGAGAAGTAAGCGGACGGTCTGTCTCCTCCTGCCTCAGGCTTGCCTCCAAATACTGCCAGCCTTCGGAAGCAGGCGAGCCAAGTTCATAGTCAATGTAGTAGCCCCGGCCATCTTTGACTCTAGCATGGATAACTAAATCAGGATATGGCTCTAACGGGCACACCCAAAGACCAATACTTTCGGTACCCCCTGGCAGGTCCAATCCCTCCTTAATAAGTTGGTCCTCGGCTAACAAATTCATGAGTTCAGGGAGGGGTTTTTCTGAGAAGTCATTCCTGTACCAGGTAACCTGCCCAAAACTATCGGGATCGAGGGCAAACATGGTGAAATTCTTCAGGTTAAACATGCCTCCAATCGTTCCCGTTCCCCTGTAAGCACTGCTGATGTCTTCCACCCCCGGGACACTAGAATAGCGTTCAATGAGAACATCCTTTGCCGTGTACGAATCATACAACCCTTCAAGGCGGATATCACTTCCTACGGAGTACGCCGCCCGTTCCCTATAGCTGCGCTCCAAGGTGCCAATAAAGCCAGCCGAGAACATACCCACACTCGCTGCCATCACCAATAGGAGAATCGGTCGCCCGTAGTGGACAGGGTTTCGTGCCATATAGCGGAGGCCAAGTATCACCGGGGCGTTGGTCACATATCTACCAAGCTTCGCCGCTAAGCTAATTATAATAGGAAACAGGCGAAGGAAGACAATGGCAACAGCAACCATGAGAAGCAACGGGGTTACTAGCGACAGGGGATCTATGCCCAACTTACCAAACATGTCTAGGGTAAGGAGCGAGCCGCGTGCTCTCAGTTCCCAATACAACACCCCACCAACGACTAGCATGACCACATCCAGATAGAAACGCTGCCAAAAAGGCACCCTTGGTGGACGGGCAACATGCTGCCTTTGATGCACCACACCACGACGTGCCGCTTGAATAGCCGGCACTAAGAGGGCAAGTAAGCAAAGTACGGCTGCGCCTACGGCTAACAGGAAAACCGACCCCGAGAACCTTATGGGTAAAAGCCCTCCCCCGCTCAGGGGAAGGAAGGGAGTAGTCTTGCCTAAAAAGCTAAAGGCAAAGGCACCTAAAAAGGGGCCCACGGCACCCCCGAAGGCGCTTATTAGCAGGCCTTCCATAAAATAGATGTTAAAGATTTGCCCGGTGCTGGCACCTCGACTCCGTAATAGAGCAATTTCCCCCGATTGCTGCTCAATAAGCATGTTGGCAATCGTAACCAGATAGTAAAGAACAATACCCACGATCTGGATCACGAGAAGGAAAAGGAGGGCCTGGGTATACAGCAAATTACGCTGATAGCCGGAGATGACGCCATTAATGAGGGTAAGCTGCGAGCTACGAGGTAGTTCCGCGGTGATTTGCTGCTCCATACGGTTAATACCGTTCTTAATAGACTCTGCGTTCTGCGTATTGACCTTGCTAGGGTCTACGTAGTAAAACCAGTGATATGTGGCAGTAGCCGAAGGAGCCACGCGGACAACACCTTCAAAAAAAGTCTGTTCTGGAATGAAGAGGGGAGCCATCATTCCTTCACCCTTTGGCCCGGTGAATATCTCAGTGTTGAGGAACCAGAATTCTTCCTTGGGGTCAACAGGGCCAATGATTCCCGTGAGCTTAATGGTAATTTGCTTTGGCGGGTCACTCCAGGGATAGATGAAAATAAGCCGGTCGCCAACCCCAACGTCAAATATCCCTGCTGCCTCGCTGCCAATCATAGCCTCAATTTCCAGCTTGGGGTCAGCTAATTCATCTTGGGAAAGGCCAGAAGGAACAGGGTCAGGATAACACCCCTCCAACAGTGTTATGTGCTTTTCTAGATTAGTGAAGACCTGAAAATAGCCCTTCGGTGTAGCAGAATCAGCTGGGATGGGACGGTCTGCCCAGACAGCGTCGAAGTTCTGGCTTACTATGTACCTTTCCTCTTGGCGAACAAGAGCCTTGATGTTTGTTGACACCTGACGGTCAACAAGTTCCCACTCTTTATTGTAGTCCTCTGGGGTGACGGGATAGCTATAGGCATAGATGTGCACGTCGAGGAGCTCAATGGGCTTCTCATTTAGGGCGTGGGCTAATCCTAAATCGTCGATTGCGTTGGAATAAAGGGGAGTACTGGAGAGAAGGGCAACAGCCACAAGCACGCCCACTATAACACAAGAAAGGAGCCGCCAATTAGCTAAGCTCCTTCTAACAACAAGCTGCCAAGCAGAAAGGAAAAGTGACATCGCTGGGAGTATATCATGGGGAAAAGGGAGAGTCAAGAGAGTTCGGGCTCTTTATCAAATAGTGTGGAAATAGCCTCGAGATGGTACAAACCCCAGTGGCATCTTTCTCCAGTAAACGTCCACATTTTTCAGACCATAGGAAATCAGTTTCAGCATTTTTATCTTGGTGTTATAACCTTCGTCATCGGCTGATTTCAGGTTGAAGATGATATTCTCGAGAAGTTTGGTTGCCTTTGCTCGACCTGGCTGCCGGTAAAGTTCCCGTATCTTCTCCTCGGTGAGCTTTTCCCTGCCCTCAGTAAAGGTGTGCTGGCAACCGCGGCACTTCCAGCTCCTTTAACTCTGTCTTCACTGTCACCCTATTCCCCCCTCCCCAGACCTCGCCCAATGTGTAATCTTTAAGTCCGAGCAGCATTGTGATACCATTATCTTGGCCCTTGGCCATGGTGGTAAGACCTCCTTCCCTTTAATTTCTTGCTCTGGGGTCCTTTACACCATAAATTTTTAGACAATTTTCCCCACCCAATCTAAAATAGAGCCTAGAGTTCCTTGACACCTATCCTGACTAGTGGTTATACTAGAGTGTAATAACGCGGGGTAGAGCAGTGGAAGCTCGTTGGGCTCATAACCCAAAGGCCGTTGGTTCGAATCCAACCCCCGCTACCAAGGAAAGTGTGAGGCACAGGTTTTTAGACCTGTGCTCTTTTATCTAGTTGCTGGCTTAAAGGAGTGTGTAGTACAGTATAATGCCAAAGAAGAGATTCACTATTGACGACCTCAGGCGTTGGCAGCAGCGAGGGATTCTATCTGAGGAACAGCTTGGTTCTATCCTGTCTGAAGAGAGTTTGGAAGCTGAGCTTCAGGGCAAAGAGGAAAAGGGTGGCCTAAATCCAATCACTGTGGCTTACTACTTCGGAGGTTTGCTGGCTTTCTTTTCCTTTACCATCTTCATAGGTATGAACTGGGCTGACCTTAGCGATTGGGCGCGTTTTGGTGTAATTATCGGGGCCATGCTCGTGACTGGAGCCTTAGGATTCTGGCTTCGTTTCCGGCAGGGCTATCCCCGAGCTGGTGGGCTTCTCCTGTTTGTGGCTACGGCGGTATTGCCTATCTTTATTTACACCATAGAGAGGCTGCTCGGTGCTTGGCCGGATGGAGACTCTTTTTATCAACTCCGTTTTGTTCTCCTATATCTGAGCTTGGGAGGTCTGGCTGGCTCCCTAACCGCGCTAATTTTCATCCGCTTTCATCTCATATCATTATTAGTGGCGGCTCTTGCCCATCTGACTATACTGGATATAGCCCAGATTATCGGGGGTGAGGGAGTTCCTATTACGGAATTAATGGCGGGCATTTGTGGGGGGTTCATCCTGCTCGGTATTGTGCTGGCACTTCGAGGGAGAAAGCCCCATGCCTTTTGGTTCAAGCTATACGGATTGGTGGGGCTGCAGATAACCTTCTCCACTTTGTTTTTTGAGAGCGACAGCGTTCTCTTTGGGCTCTTATTCCTTCTGGTATACCTCGTCATATTGGGTTTCAGCCTGCGTTTCGGTGAGATTATCTATCTGGTGTCTGGTGCCATCGGTATATATACCTACTTTACCGAGTTGGTCTTCAGCACTTTCCGGGGGACGGCATACTTCCCACTACTGCTGGGAGTTATTGGGCTCAGTGTGGTGGTGTTGGCTGTTCTCTATCAGAAGTATGGGGCGCGTTTGTTCCGTCGCAGCAAACAGAGTTTGAGGAATCCGGCTCCCCGCTACGGTGATGACGAGAAGAGCTAAGGTCTCTATATTATTCCTGATTTGGGAGTAGTAAAGGGGGTTAGACGTGAAGAAAATAGAATTGCAAGCGACTAAGCGTGATGTTCTAGGCAAAAAGGTCAAGTTGCTACGCCGCCAGGGAATTATACCGGTGCATCTCTTTGGGCATAATGTTAAGTCGCTAGCCTTGCAGTGTGAAGCGGTAGAGCTACAGAGAGTCCTGTCTCAGGCAGGTAAGACGAGGCTTATTAGCCTCGAGATCGACAAGGGAAAGAGCCCAGAGACTGTTGTGGTTCGCGAAGTTCAAAGAGACTCGCTAACAGAGGGATTACTTCATGTAGATTTATATCAGGTAAGAATAACGGAGAGAATAAGGGTGGAGGTTCCGATTGTTCCCGTTGGCGAAGCACCTGCCTTAAAGTCCAAGGAAAACATGTTGTTGCAGGAGCTTAATAGCCTAACCATTGAATGTCTCCCCAACGAAATTCCCCCTAATGTGAAGGTGGACCTGAGTTCCCTCACTGAGGCTGAGCAAGCGATACGGGTAGGGGATATTACTCTTGCTGAGGGAATTACTATTCTCAATGACCGGGGGCTTGTCGTGGTGAAAATTGGCTCGCGGCGTAGAGAAGAGGTAGAAGAGGTAGCACCGGTAGCACCGGAAGCTCCTGAAACAGCCCCGTTACCTAAGGAGGAATCAAAAGAGGAGTAGGTGCCACGCAGTTGGTGTCCCTTATGCTGCTGGTGATGATTAGAACTTAGGGGAATCCCGTGTGAATTCCCCCTACTTGGAATATTAGGCAGCACTAAAGTTGCTTTTAAAATTTATTCCGTTAGCGACTTAAACTCTAGCTTTTTCGCCTGATTACGAAGAACAGTATTATAAGGATAACAAGCAATACTATTAGAATCCAAGACCACCATTCCATTGCTAATTTCCTCCTTAGTTTTCAACGATATTATGACAAGTTCTTTATGATATTATACCATATTGTAGCAAAATGCAAGCTTAGCTTAGATATAAAGCTAAAGTCAACCGCTTTGGTTGAATCTCCACTATTACCAAGATATTATAATGAAGGCTAAAAGGGGTTGCAAGCTTTGTTTTTGAGTTGCCAAGTCATGAAGACAACCTAACGGACTACAGCAAGAAGGATTAGTGGTATAATTGGGTTATGAAACGAGCATTGATGGATATTCTGGTCTGTCCGGTGTGTAAGGGTGAGCTGGAGCTTAGCGTGGAGGAGGAGAACGAGAAAGAGATAATTACCGGTTCCCTATACTGCCCTAAATGCAATGAGCGTTACCCTATAGTGGAGGCCATTCCTAATCTGTTGCCACCAGAAGAGCGCTCTTAATCGAGGCTATAGACCACCCCACTCTGTGGGGATTCCCATACCTCTACACAGGAGAGAGAAACAGGGGCATCAGCTAATTTTGGTTTGAGTTCATTGTGGATAGTGGCGGCGATATTCTCTGAAGAAGGGTTTATTTTGTCAAATGGCGGCACATCATTAAGACAGGTATGGTCAAACCTTGCCAGAATATCACTCGTGTGCTGCTTTAGCTTTATAAAATCATAGGCGATACCGATATCATCAACCCCGGAAGCTTTTATCTTTATTACTACGCGGAAACGATGCCCGTGTAACGCTTCACATTTACCCTGATAACCCCTCAGGAAATGGGCGGCATCAAAGTGCTGCTCTATAGATACTTGATACATTCTCCCTCCTTAACCATTTTCCCATTTAAACACACCCTGTGTCTCTCTCACTTCCTTTAATAACTCTTTAATAGTTTTGCCAGCTACAGGATGCACTAGGTCAGGGGCAATCTCGTTTAGGGGAATAAGGACAAAGGCTCTCTCCGTCAGCCTGGGGTGGGGGATGACTAGCTCGGGAGTTTTAATGACCTGCTCGCCATAGAAGAGGATATCTATATCAATAGGGCGGGGAGCATTAGGTTTGTTGAGTGCCCTGCCCAGTTTGCTCTCGATACTCTTAGCTAGAGTAAGTAGCTCTGTCGGTGACAGTTTGGTATAAGCCTGGCACACCAGGTTGAGGAAGCGAGGCTGATTGATGTTGCCTACTGGCTCAGTCTCATATACCGATGAAA
>Ga0172366_10004808_pt1 | contig 10666 bp, 8 predicted proteins | sample LakKivSesite69cm_FD_114533 | JGI IMG/M metagenome (GOLD analysis project Ga0172366, IMG submission 114533) | Sediment microbial communities from Lake Kivu, Rwanda - Sediment site 69cm | ecosystem: Environmental > Aquatic > Freshwater > Lake > Sediment | place: Rwanda: Western Province, Lake Kivu...
CGAGTGATTGCTTTTTGGATAGTAGCAACATCAAAGGGCAAACTTACTCCTTTTAAATCCGCTCTTTTTACAAATTTAAGGATTTTCTGTATCCAGATTTCGTTTTCTAAATTCAGGGCTTTGGCAACTAAATCGGCGCTTGTCATACCTACCATTCCATGATGGTCGAAATCTTTTCCTCCCGTATCGACACACAAAACATCTTTTGTTTTCGCCTCTTCTTCATGCCCGAATAAAAAACCCCTGATTTTAATTTCACTAAAATTTTTTAACAGGGCGACACTAAATGAACAGTCCACGTCGGGCCTGGGATGAAGTAAAATATAATATTCGCCTTTGAGCATCCTTCTTAGATTATAACAATTTTTCAAAATCAAGATAGAATTTTAAAAATAAAAAAAGCCATATTGATTTTTGGCCGAAGATTTAGAAAGAGAGGGAGAGAGATCAGCTTTTTTCTAGCCGAAATTGAAGAGAGTAATTAGATTGTCCGTCTGGTTGTCGTCCGGTTAACTCTATTGCAATACCTTGCGGGTCGAAATTCTCAAAGATTCCGCCGACAAAAAAGACAGCATTTATTAGTTCTTGATAAGCATTGGGTAAGGGTTTATCAGTAATTTCCAAGAATCCTTTTGCCTTCGGTTTTTTGTCTATTAAGCGAGGCCAGAGCCAAATCTTAGTTTTGAATTTTGGCGGTTTTTTTCTTTGTAGACCCATCTGGGTTACTCCTCTATATGTCTGGAGGAAAACCCTTCTTTCTTCCAGAGCGAGTATTTCATTAATGACCTGACTAGCACTGATTTTTACTCCTTGCTCTTGGAAGATTGACCTTCCCGTATCGCTGATTAAATAAGGAATGCCGTCTTTTTGATGATGGGCAGGGTAAACTTTAGCTCCGCCCCCGTGCGTTAAGGCAAAGTTGGCAATTTTTATTTCTGACCTCATTTTGCTTTCTTGGGGGGTTTCGTCTTCCACCAAAGGCACGCCTTGCTCTCTGAGTTTTTGGGCGATTTTGGCATTAGTGTAGTTGATGGCAACCACAATCACTTTCTCTGCCAGTCCTTTCACCGGTAGCAATCTTATTTTCCCTCCTTCTCTTTTCAAGAGAATTCCTTCCAATCCTATCACCTCTGAGCTGATTGCCAATCTTGATAATCAATTCGGAGGTGATAGGTTTCTCTCCCTCTATTATTTAAAGAACTAATTTTATAACTTTATTATAACAAAATTAAAAATCTTGTCAAGATTAAAAAAGAGGGAGTTTAAACACATCCCTCAGGCTCTTTTTGAGAAATTTTTTTGAGAATTCTCGGGTTTTTTGGTGTTTTCTTTGGCCCTTTCTCTGACTGTTTCGATCATCGAATTGATGAGTTGTTTTCCTGTCTCGTTTAAACCGATAAGAGTTTTGATGCCCTCCTCTTCTTTGACGAAGAACCCTTCGGTTCTTCCCGCCACTTCTGCCAGCAATGGTTCCCCCGGTAAAAGGCGAGAAAGATTGGCTAGCAATCTGAGCGGAACTCTGGCATCGACAATTCCTTCTACCAAATCGCGGTAGAGACCCTCTTTTGGTTCGATAGTCCTGGAAATCTCAGAGATTGCGTCTTCTATCCTCCTTTTTACGAAACTCTCTCGGCTTGCTTGGTGGGCCGATATTAAATGCCCGAAAACCCTTCCGACTTCTCTCGTATTCAATTTTCAAATCCCTCCATTTTTTTCTAATGATATTATATTAACTTTGTTTTATTTTGTCAAGGAGTAAAGATGAGTTTGTAAACTTTAAAACCATTTAAAATCCAGATTGTTTTTCCATCTTTTGAGATTGAAAAATCTAAGAGGTTATCAAATTTTTGACTATAAAATTGTTTTAAAATTCGGCCTGATTTTTCCAAAACGACAATTCTTCTTTGTGTTGGTTCTAAAAGAAAAAGGTGGGTTAAGGAAGGGAAAGTTAAAATTTTAGAAAAATCTTTTTTTTCAGGGAAGAGATGTAAATCAATTTCTTCTTGAATTTTCCCGCCATAGAATTTTAAAATTTTATTTTCTTTTAAAACCCAAACATTTCCGTCTATTGCCATAGATTTTGCTCCGATTAATTTTTCATTTTCAATAAAAACTTTTGGCTCTTGCCACTCAAAATTTTCTTGCCAGACATATTTTACTATTTTTCCTGCCTTTTTATCTAAAAAATATAAATTTTTATTAAAGATAAAAAAGTCATTTATTTCTAACTCTGGATAGGGCAATTTTAAAGAAATTTTTGAGATTTCACTATCTTTTAAAACTATTATCTGGTCGGGTTTTGAAAAAAATAAAACTTGGTCATCGAAATTGGCACCAAAGTTTAATTTTCTTTCAGATTCAATGATTTGTTGTTCTTTTTCCAATTTAAAAATTTTAGTTGCCAAGGGATTGAAAAAGTAAAGAGTATCTTCCAAGGAAATCATTTTTTGGGGAATGAATTCTTTTATTTTAAATTCAAAAACCGGTTCGGGTTCAATCTCTTTAAAATGATTCAGTTCATACAATTTTTCTAATGTTTTATCCTCTAATAAGGAAAAGTTTTCTTTAAGTTTCGTTGGCATTTTTTTTGATAAAAAAGGAGAAATATCATTTAAGATTTCTTTTAAAATTCTTTCCCCTTCTTCATCTAACTTTTGGTTTTTTAGTATTAAATAACTTTCTGCCTGGTCATATTTTTTTTGATTGATGGCTAAAATTTCTTCATATTTTTTGATTTCTTTTTCTTCATCATAACGGGAAAAAAGATATCCAAAAAATAGAATCAATCCCAAAAACAAGACCAGAATAATTTTTTTATTAAACCGAAAGGAAGGCGATTTTAATTTCGGCAATTCAATTTTTTTCGGATTTATTTTTGGGAATTTAAACTTTTTAGAAAGGTCAAAAAGGGGAGAAAAAATTTCTTTAAATCCTATTTTTTTCGGTGATATTTTTTTCAAAAAGACTTTTCTTTTTTTCGGCAAAACCTCCTTCGTAAAATGAATTAACAAACAAATCCCGGAAATTTTTAAAACCTCATCCCTTTTTCTTTCAAAAATCTCTTTTAAAATTTTTTCATCAACAAACCCGTTTTCCCCAATTTCTTTAAATGAATTTTCTCTTTCCAAAAAGTCAAAAACTTCTTTTGTTAAAACCAAAATGGCATCCCCTTCTGCCATTTTTCCGGAAACCAAACTTCCAAAAACTCTCAAAGGATAAGGTTCTATTTCTCCCAATTTTGCCCTTTTTTCTACGTCGACTATTTTTCCCCCTCTCAACAAAAAAATTTTAATTTCTCCGACCTTACTGAAGTTCCATTTAAAACTTTTTAGACCTGTGACTAAAAAACTTAAATTTCCAAGCCAACTGACATCTCCTTTTTTTCCAACCTCTTCCAAAAAATTATTTGCTTCTTTTAAACCCTCTTTTAATGCCTTTTCAGGGCTGAGTGCTTTTTGTCGGTAATACTCCCTTCTGATTATTTGGGCTAAATTTTCCAAAAGTTTTGCATTTTTGGGTAGAGTATTTTTTAGAAGCCCAACCATGTATAAACTTCCGACCCTTTTTTCATAGATATTTTCAGGTTCGAAACAAAAACTATCGAAAATCAAGTCGGGCCTTATTTTTGGATTAAAATGAAATTCAGAAATCCTCATTATTTAGATTTTAGGATTTTTTATTGAATAAAACAAATTTACAGGACGAAAAAAGTTATTGACAAAAGAACTTTCTATGCTAGAATCAATTAGCAATTTCGGGAAAAAGCTCTTTAAGGAGTGAATATGGATGAAATCTAGATGGATTTCCTTAATATTAGGTATAATACTAACCATTGCCGGACTCTTGAAAAACCAATCTTCCCTAGTTTTAATGACATTTCTGCTTGGTATGATAAGCGGGTTACTTATCGACCTCATTGGAGTAGGAAAATTAGGTTTGTGGAGCTACTCTCGCCAACCATTTCTCAAAAAGAAATATTTTGCTTTCGTGGTGCCAGCCTGGGGAATCTTTGGCATGCTTATCAACCTCACTTGGAACTGGTTTGTTCATTCGACTATCTGGGAACATCTGTTATTTTTCTTAGCTATTACCACCGTCCTTCTAATACTCTACGAGGTTCCAAACCTCAAGATAAAAAGCTGGCAATACTGCACCTCAAAATGGTTAGTAATACTCGGCTGGTTTCCGCTGATCCTATTTTTTAGAGCACTTTTCATCGCCTTTAACTTCGCGTAAAAACTTCTGGGGTTATTCAAAATACCCCTTTTTTATTTCTTTCAATGATTGACTTTTTTATTAAATTTTGTAAAATAGAAGAAAAGATGGCAAACGAAATCATTTCCAGGTTAAAATGTGTTTTCGTTCCTTGCCAAGAAAACAAGTATCTTCCCAAATTTTTAGAGAAGAAATTCTTGAATTATTATCTTGTTTTTTTGCTGATTTTAAAAATAATTTCTATTGCCTTAATCATTTATCTTCCTCGGAATATTTTTTTCGCCGACATTACCAAAACTGCCCTGTTTAATTTCATTAATGGAGAAAGAAAAAATTTAAATTTACCGGTTTTGAAAGAAAATTCAAAACTAGAGGAAGCGGCCTATTTGAAAGCAAAGGATATTTTGGAAAAAGATTATTTCTCTCACTGGAGCCCCGAAGGAACTAGTCCCTGGTATTGGTTTGGAGTAACGGGCTACAATTATCAATCAGCCGGAGAGAATTTAGCCATTGGGTTTTTGGATTCAGAAGAAGTTTACCAGGCTTGGATGGAGTCTCCTTCCCACAAAGCCAACCTTCTAAATCCAAAATATATCGATATGGGTATTGCTGTTTTAAAGGGAGATTTTGAGGGCAATGAAGTCTTTGTTGTCGTCCAACTTTTTGGTAATCCAAAAATTTCAGAAAAACCACCAGTTCAAGAAGAGGAATTACCAGCCAAAGAAGTTGAAATACCTTCTCCAACTTCAGAAAAAGAAATTTTACCGGCCGAAACTGAAGAAAAACCAGCCGTCGAACTGAAAAAAGTAGAGAATTTGACTTTTAATTTTGTTCATTTCGCTAATTTTAAATACCACCGGATATTAGAAATTGTCATTTATCTCTCTTTAACTTTCCTTATTTTTTCTTTACTAATTACCATTTACTTTGATATTTTTGTTTATCGAGAATTTGTCATTGATTATAAAGAACTTATTCCCAGAACTATCGGTTTTCTCTTTTTGTTGGTTTTCTTTGTTTATTTTGACAAATTGAAAATCATCCAACTCATCCCTCATGAATTTCTCTTTTAAAATCTCTCGAGTAAAAGAATTCTTTAAATATTTTCTTTTTTTGTTTTTGCTCTCTTTTTTAATTTTTAACTGGAGCAAGATTTCTTGGGTTTTTAATCCTAAAGCCCTCTTTAGATATCTTGCCTCTGAGATTGAAAAAGAAATAGGCCAAAAACCATCACAACCAAAAGAAGAAAAAGATTTTGTTGAAATTGAAAAAGAAAACAGCATTGAAATTTTGAAAATAGAAACTTCTGCCCCTTTAGTTTTTGTTGAAGAAGAAAACGAAGTTTTGGAGGCGTTAGATAGGGGAGTAGTTTTATTTCCCAATTCCGCGCCGCCAGGGCAGGCGGGCCAGACAATCATTTTGGGCCATTCTGCTCCTCCTGGTTGGCCAAAAATAAAGTATGACTGGGTTTTTAGTCAACTGGGTGAGTTAGAAAATGGTGATGAAATTTTCGTCTATTTTGAAAATAAAAAGTTTAGATATTCTGTAGTAGAAAAAATTTTTCTGGAAAAGGGCCAAGAAATTCCAAAGGATATTAATGGTTCTAAAAATACATTGATATTGATTAGTTGCTGGCCACCGGGTAAAGACTTAAAAAGAATAGCAATTATCGCTAATTTAAATCCGTTCAACAACCCTTGACAAAGAAATAGAATTGTTATAAGATTTAAGAATGTGTTTTTTGTTAAAAAACGAAAAAAATTATGAAAGAATTAGAAAATAAAACTAATTTAATCAAAAAAATTTTAACCCTTCTTTTATTGTTTTTCGGATTTTTTTTCCCGATTTTTGTTTTTGCAGTTAATGCCCCTACCGTTTTAACCCAAGAAGCAACAAACATTACTCAAAATTCGGCTATCTTAGCCGGGGAAGTTACCGATTGCGGCGGTTGTTGTCAACTTAGCGTTTGGTTTGAATATGGAACGACCAGTGCCTATGGCAGACAAACTACCCATCAGGAACGTTATAATATTGGTTCTTTCTCTGCCGCTGTTTCTAGCCTATCGTCTTGCACTCAATACCATTTTCGAGCAGTAGCCAGAAATAATACCTACACTGGTTATGGCCAAGATTTGACTTTCATCACTGAATGTCCTTCCAACAATCCCCCTGTGGCAAATGCCGGTCCAGATAAGGAAGTTTTGGAAACCCAAAGCGTGGTTTTAGAAGGTTCAGGTTCTGACCCTGACGGAGATTCAATAACATTTTCTTGGTTTTGCGATGGAGGAACGCTTTCTAACCCAAATATCGCTCAACCGACATTTACTGCCCCGACCGTCTTAAATGATACAAATTACACCTGCAACTTAACTGTTACTGATTCTCACGGTGCTTCCTCTACCGATTCAATGAATGTTTTGGTCAAAAACCAAACCCTTTTTGTGACTTTGGAAGCAATTCCTTCTTCTGGTCATGCTCCTTTGTATGACGTAGATTTAAAGGCTACTCTTTCTGGAACAGCCATCGGTCCAATTAATTATAAATTTGATTGCCAATCAGATGGAACTTGGGAATATATTTTTAATGGCGTTTCGGATAATCCAAAATTAGTTTCAAATGCCTGTGATTATCCAATCGGCGGAACTTATAATGCCAAGGTTTATGCTGAAAGAGGAGCGGCTGAACCTGCCTGGGCTCAAGCCACAATTTTAATTTCTTCTCCAACACCGGTTGTCGATTTAAAAATCAATGGTTCTGACGGTCCAATTACCATTCCCTACAACACCTCAGCAATTTTGTCTTGGACTTCTTTAAACGTCACCAATTGTTATGCTTCTGGTGATTGGTCGGGTGAAAAACCAACCTCTGGTTCCCAATCTACAGGCAATTTAACCGCTTCTAAAACTTACATTTTAACCTGCTATGGACCTTCTGGTTCCACTTCAGACAATGTCACAGTTTATGTCACTTCACCTACTCTTTCAGTTTCTCTTTCTGTTAATCCTTCTTCAGGTTGCGCTCCTCTATCCAATGTTAGTTTGACTGCCAATGTTTCAGGTAGCGCTGCCGGAAATATTACCTACTTTTTTGACTGTACTTCAGACGGGGTTTGGGAGAAAATTTATACTACCCCTCAAACTTCTTACACCGCATCAAACCTTTGCAATTTTTCTTCACCGGGAGATTATTTTGCCAAAGTGAGAGCAGAAAGGGGAGACCAAGTAGCCGAAAATACAATTTTAATTAAAATTTATAATTGTTATTCTTCACCCGAGGTGGACATTAAAGCCAATGGTTCCAATGGACCGGTTACCGTCTCTTACGGTAGTTCAGTCGCTTTGAGTTGGAGTTCAGTTAATGCCAATTCTTGTACCGCTTCTGGTGGTTGGTCAGGTTCAAAATCACTTTCCGGTTCTCAAACGATAACTAATTTAACTTCTTCAAAAACTTACACCATTACTTGCGAAGGATCTGGCGGAACCGATTCCGACAGCGTTACTGTTTATGTTGGTGCTGGTCTGAATTTAACCTTACAAAAATGGGTTAGAAATCTTTCTCGCGGCACCAACTATTTAGATTCTGTTTCTGCTCAACCCTACGATGTCGTTTCTTTTTATATTCAAATTACCACCGGGCAAAATTATCTTAACAATGTTTTTGTTAAAGATACTTTACCAGATAGAATTATTTACCGACCCAATTCATTAAAAATAGACGGAGTTTCGGTTGGGGGCGACATAATTTTGGGTTTAAATCTAGGCGATTTAGCACCCGGCCAATCAAAAACAATTACTTTCGATGCTGATATATCAGGTTCTGACAAATTTAACTTTGGCGAGACTCAATTGGTTAATTCCGTCACTGTAACTGCTGCCCAAACTTCAATTAATGACACCGCAACGGTTCTAGTTAGAAAAGCTGCCGTGGCTGGAGCGGCCACTGGCGTTTCCACTGGTTTTAAAAATAATTTCTTTTTGAGTTACCTTTTTTTACCCTTGATAATTAGTTTATTTACGCTTTTGTTTTTCAAACCTTATTTTCTTAAATTAAAAGAAAGTTTAATTCAAAGGATAGACGAATACAAAAATAGAAACTACAATTCTGAGGAGGCATTAAGAACAAAGATTGACCAAATTAGAAAAAAAGAATACAAAGAATATAATCCAATTTAAAATATAATTGGGGTTTGTTTTAAAAGCAAAGCAGTATTTAATCTTATCTCGGGCGAGTAGCTCAATGGCAGAGCACTACGTTCACATCGTAGGGGTCATAGGTTCAAATCCTGTCTCGCCCATTTTTTATTTGCTTACTATTGACATAATTTTTGGTATAATAAAAAAATGGAAAAAATATTCTTTATTTTGATATTAATTTTAGTTGTAGTAATCGCGGCAGGTTTAATTTATTATTTTTATTTTGCTAAAAAAGGAGTTGAAAAACCAGAAAAAACAGAAGTTCCTACCTCTACGCCACCAAAAATTTCTCTTCCCAAAACCCTCTATAATTTGACTGGTGCCATTACTAAAATAGAGATTCAATCAATTACTTTTGAAGCAATTATTCCTTTAATCGATGAAAACGGTCAGCCGATTCAAAAAACTGAAATTAGAAAAGCAATCACCACTCTTTCAACCACTTTTACCAAGATGAGTTTTGTTGAAGTGGAAGAAAAAAGAAAAAAACCAGTCGAAACCCAGATAACATTAAAAGATTTAAGGGTGGGGGACTTGATCGAAGCTGTTTCAAATCAAGACATTTCACAATCAAAAGAGTTTGAGGCAACTCAAATTAGGGTTTTACCTCATTAAACTCAATGAATTTTAAAAATAAAAAATTTTTTTTAATAAAATTTTTCATTCTTCTTTCTCTTTTGTTTTCCCATTTTTCTGTAAAAGCCCAAGAAACAATCACCTTGAATTCACCGATTGCGGGCTGTTTTGGTTCAAATGCTTATGTCAATTTGAGTTGGACGACTATTTCAGGCTCACCCACTTATTTTATTTTAAGGAGAGCAGCAGGAGAGGTTGCCACCTCAACCATTGCCTCAACTACAAACAATGCCTATTTAGATGAAACTGTTTTGAGCGACAAAAACTACTTTTATCAAATAAAGGCGGTCAGGGGGAGCGATACATTTTACTCCAACGTTGGTCAAAGTTCGGCCACTTATTGCCCGCCCGTTTTGTCTGTCCAAATTTCTTGTCAGGTCGACGGTCCCCATGCCGATTTGACTTGGACAGCAGTTTCTGGCAATTTATCGACTTATGAAGTTTACCGTGATAGCACAAAGATTACTACTACTGCCAACACCAGTTTTAGCGATGGACCGGCTTTGGAAGCAACAAAAAACTACAATTATTTTGTCAAAGCAATTTGGCAGAGCGGAGTTTCCACCACTTCTGAACCAGTTTCGATAATAATTCCGGCTTGTCCACCGACATTAACCGGCAGTCTTGGCTGTTTGGGAAATGACCCTGGTGGACCGAGCATTTCACTTTCTTGGAATAGTTTGTTGGGCGTTCAAAACTATCAAATCTATCGAAAGGCCCAACAAGATGCTGACTTTTCTTTGCTAGGAACTGTTACCACCACAATTTATACCGATAATTTAACCGAAAGTTTGACTAATTATTGGCAGTCAGGGAATATCTCCTATTTTGTGAAAGCAAACTGGCAAACCGCCCAGTCCGATTCACTCATAATTGCAGATTCGGTTCCCCGTTGCCCTCCTTTTTTAAAAATTCAAACAAACTGTGATGAACTTTCTTACCGTCTTTACTGGACAGCCACCCGTGATGCTTCAGCCTATAATATTTATAAAGAAGGAGAATACTATGCTCAAGTTATCGGCGTCACTTCTACTTCTTTTGCCGATACTATTTGTACTGACAGAATTTGTACTACTACTTATCAGGTTGTGGCTTCGGCTCCGGGTGAGATGCTGCCATCAAATTCAGTTACAAAATTTGTTGATTGTGAAACTGTCATTCCCCCTTCTCCAGCCCCGGTTTTGGATACTCCCAGCGCCCATTGCTCAGCCGGGGATTCAATTGTTGCTTTGGGTTGGACGCCTTCAGACAACGTTAGCTATTACAGCGTAATCAGAAACGGTCTGGAAATTGCTAAAATAACTCAAACCGCTTTTGACGACAGCGGAGTTCAAAGCGGATATAATTACACTTACTTTGTTATTGCCTATGGAAAAGGAGGAACTTCGACCACCTCTGAAAATGCCGTTTCCATCACGGCGTTAGATTGCACTTCGCCTTCCACTCCAAATCTCACTTTAGGCCGAGGCTGCTTGAGCGGTTCTCCTTATATTACTCTCTCCTGGACTAATGCTGGCAATGTTTTTAGTTACGATGTTTACAAAGGAACATCACAGGCCAATCTCTTCCTCACCGCTACTTTTTTAAAAGGAACACCTGAATTTACCAATAGAAGTTGGACC
>Ga0172366_10004816_pt1 | contig 10652 bp, 11 predicted proteins | sample LakKivSesite69cm_FD_114533 | JGI IMG/M metagenome (GOLD analysis project Ga0172366, IMG submission 114533) | Sediment microbial communities from Lake Kivu, Rwanda - Sediment site 69cm | ecosystem: Environmental > Aquatic > Freshwater > Lake > Sediment | place: Rwanda: Western Province, Lake...
ATCGGCAGGTGGAGGGCTTTGCCCGCATGTCCCCGTCGATTCTGCGCGAGTTCTTGACCTACTCGGTCGTCGGTCTGGCCACCGATCCGGACGCGGTCGAGCGTCGGGTACAGGCGGTCATGTCGCACACCGAAGAAGTGACGAAGACGAAATACGACCTCGCCCGTGCCACCGTGGACGAGATCGTCGGGCCGCTCTGCGCGGACGGGCTCGATCCCGAACAGCTCTGCGTGCTCATCGCCGGCGACATCGTCTACGCGATGGCGCACGACGTTCCCCGGCCCGAGCGCAGCACCGGGAAACTGGTCAAGGGCTCGGACCTCGATCTGGTCTTCATCTTCGACGACGACGTGGCCGACCACGCGGTGACAGAGCTGGACCAGGCGATTCATCGCAAAAAGCACCGGCTGCTGCGCGACCCCGCGACCCGGGAGGAGATCGATTACATCGTCAAGCGGCTCGACCGAGTTCGCGAGCAGGTCGCCTTCGACGAGTTCAAGCGCATGGTGGCCTGCAAGATCCTCCATGAAGGCCAGTTTCTGTACGGGAGCCGTTCGCTGTTCGCCAAGGCCAAGTCCCTGCTCGTCGAGCACGGCGTGGTGGATAAGCTGGAGGCTCTGACCAAAGCCGCGGAGGCAGCCAGGGGCAGCATGGAGGAGCTGCTCGCCCAGCGCGAGGGCAGCGACACGACGGAGGCGGAGCGGCTGATCCTCTACACAGCCGAAGAGTCCGAGGAATTCGACTAGCGACCCCGGCGACCGAAGATGCCGAGCAATGCCGCCGCGGTTCGCCGTGAATCGTGGCGCGCCTTGGAGCTCGAGGACATCAGGTCCGCGCACTCGATGAGGCGCACGCCCAGGCTCGCGATACGCTCGTCGTCGACCACGACCACCTCCGCGGTCTCGGCGCGGTAGCGCCTGAGCAGATCCTCGGCCATGGGCCCGCGGTGAACCAGCACGGCATCGGGCACGCGGCCACCGTACTGGACGATCTGCTGCACGTGCGCCGAGGCCGAGTAGCCGTTGGTCTCGCCCAGCTTGGTCATGAGGTTGACGACGTAGATGAGAGGGGCCTGGCTGGCGCGCAGCGCTTCCGGGATCCCCTTGACCAGCAGGTTCGGAATGGTCGAGGTGAAGAGGTCGCCGGGAGCCAACACCAGGAAGTCGCTGGCCGCGATGGCGTCCAGGGCGTCGGGATTGGCCGAGGCTGGCGGATCCAGAAAGACGCGCCGGATGGCGATGGAGGGATCGTGCTTCGGGCGATCGATGTTGACCTGCTTGATGATGGTCTGACCATCCGCCAACTCGGCGCACAGATGCACGTCGTCCCACGATACCGGCAGCACGCTGCCGCGCACCTTGAGGATCGTGGCGATGGCGGCGAGCGCCTCCTTCTCCGAGCCGAGGAGCTTGGTCAGCGCCAGGAAGAGCAAATTGCCGAGATTCCGACCACGCAGAGGCTCCCCGGTGAAACGGAAGCCGAAGAGGTCGCGCATCAGCTTGCTCTCTTCCGAGAGCGCGAGCAGACCGCGCCGGAGGTCGCCGAACGGCAGCAGCCCGAACTCGTCCCGCAGACGGCCGGAATCCCCGCCGGAGTCCGCCATGGTCACGATCGAGGTGAGGGCCAGGCGACTCTCACCGCGCAAGCCGGAGAGCACCTGGAACGAACCGGTACCGCCGCCGATGACGGTGACCCTGATCGCGCCGGGCTCCGCCACGGGCGTCATCCCACACAACCTCGCCGGCCGATGCAGATGCAGGGGCCGTGGGATGGAGGTGAGCTGGCGGTGGGCCAGATCCGATTGCTCGGGTTGGGGCCAAGACGGTGGGTCATGGGAACGACACGCAGTCTACTCCATCGCGGCGCCAGCGGAGGCCGGCGGCTTCATGAACAAAGAGCGGACGAAGCGTGTTGGGATAGACTTCCTCATCCTCATGACCCATGGCCTTCGCACTTGCGCGAACCGGCGACTCTGGACTGCGGTCTTGCTCTTCGCCGCGAACTGCAACAGCTCCCCTGGCGGCGGCGCTGGCGACGGCGGCGCCGGCCTGCTCGAAGGCGACGGCGGCGGCGGCCTGCCCGAAGGCGGTATCGGCACTTCGGCGTGCACGGGTCGTCTGGATCCCGTCGTGCCGGCAGGTGCGCCCGCCGTCGTCGGCCTAGGCACGCCGCAATCGTGCTCGGAGCAAGCCCTTCGGTCGACCCTCGAGGGCGTCGTGGAGAAGGGTGGCGGCACGGTTGTCTTCGACTGCGGCGGCACGCACACCATCACCCTGACCTCGCCGCTCGCGATCGCTTCGGCCAAGGATCAAGCGGTCGTCGTCGACGGCCATGGCCAGATCACGATCAGCGGCGGCGGCAAGACCCGCATCTTCGACCTCGCCAACCACACCAGCTTCGTCGTCGAGCGCATCACCCTTGCCGACGGGTTCGTGCCCCAGGGCGACCCCGAAGTGCCGAATCGTCCCAGCAACTCGGGCGCGGCCATCCGTCACCCGTGGTTTGGCACCCTCAAGGCCATCGACGTCCGCTTCCTCCGCAATCAGTGCGCCAGCCGTGACAAGGAAATCGGCGGCGGGGCCATCTACGCGGGCGGGCTCACCGAGACGGTTCTTTCCGGCTGCGAATTCGTCGGCAACGTCGCCTCCAATGGCGGCGGCATCCTCAACCGAGGCTCGACCTTGACCATCATCGACTGTCGCTTCTCGGGCAACGCCGCCCTGGGGATCGGCGACGGCCAATACGGCAACGGCGGCGGCGTGTACATCGACGGCATGAACTACGAACACCCGGGCGGCAATCTGCTCGTGTGCGGCACCGCGTTCGAAGGCAACACCGCCATGACCCACGGCAGTGGCATGTTCAGCTACTTCTACCCCGGCTCGGCCTCGGTGATCCGCGATTGCGTATTCGACGGGAACAAGTTCGATAACGGCGGCAGCGGCTCGGGCGCGCTTTATCACGAGGCCGCGCCGCTCACCCTTACCGGCACGACCTTCGCGAGCAACACGGGCGGCCGCCACGCCGGAGGAATCTTCCTTGGTCAGGGCTCGAACGCGGCCATCACCAACTGCACCTTCGCCGGCAACCGCGTGTCGGGCAACGGCGCCGGGATCTTCAACGGCGCCGCCGCCATGAACCTCACCAACTGCACCTTTAGCGGCAACGACGCGGACTACGGCCCCGCCATCTTCAAGGGCGAGAGCGCCACCGTGTCCTTGCGCAACACCCTCTTCGCCGGCAACACGACCGCCAACCGGTACAGCGCCACCAGTTGCCACGAGGCGATGACCGACCTCGGCGGCAATCTCCAGTGGCCGAGGACGAAGTCGAGCGGCAACCCCGACCAGCCGTGCGTGGCCGGCATCGACTTTGCCGATCCCTTGCTGCTGCCGCTCGCCGACAACGGCGGCCCCTCGCAGACCTTCGCCCTCGCCGCGGGCAGCGCCGCCATCGGTCATGGCCGCGACTGTCCCGCCACGGATCAACGGGGCCAGCCCCGCGCATCACCGTGCGACACCGGCGCGTACGAGCACCAGCCTTAGAGTCGCAGTTGTTCTCCTTGCCGAGCTTCGCGCCAAACGGGCGGCCTCGGTTGCACCGAGAACTGCTCCTGGGGTTCAGCCGGCCTCCCCGGGCTGGATCGCCCTCACCGCGGCGATTCTCTTTTCCAGGTGGTCGACGTGCCAGTCGAGGTGGCGATAGTAGTCGCACGCCAGATACTCCAGGGTCAGCTCCTTGTTCTCGACGACCCAGACGTGGCCCAGGCAGGCAGGGTCCAGGTGCGAAACCAGGTGCAGCACGAAGGCGTTGTAGGCTCGCACGAGGTCGAGCATGGTCTGCCACGACAGGGCCTGCGGCTTCTCCACGGCGACCCAGGGCTCCGCCTCGTAGGGTGGGAAGACCAGACGCCGGGTACGCTGCAGGTGGGTGAAGCGCTGGTGGTTGTTGCTGGCGGAATCGACGAGATGGCAGGCGATCTCCTTGATGCTCCAGTCCTCGGCGGATGGCCTCACGTCCACCAAGAACTCGGGCACGGACTCGAAAAGCGCCAAGAGGCGCGCCAGCGTGGCTCGGAAACCGGGGATGAGACTGGGTAGATTCACGGTTCGTTCTCCATGGGCCAAGAATCCTTCCGTCTGGCGCGACGCCATCCGAAAAGCCGCGGACGGGCCAAGTCCGCCTGCACGGGTGCGGTGTGGGCAAGTCTATTGAAGCAGGGGCCACGGGTGCTCGGCATAGCCGACGGTCCATGATTCTTCGTTCGGCCCGACCGCGTTGTACCACAGTCTTGCGATCGCTCCGTCCAAGAGGACGTCGGGCGCAATCACGGCGCCGCTGTCGTAGCGGTTGGTCGACCGCGAAAGAATAGGATCCGACAGGATGGTATACGGGCCGAGCGGATTCTCGGCGTAGGCCAGGCCGATGTGTCGTGTTGAAGCGGTGTCATCCAGCCCGCTGAAGAAGAGATAGAAACGGCCGTCAGGCCCCGCAAGAAGGTCGGGCTCCGCGGCTCCTGCCCCCATCCAAGAGAAGCGCGCAGCAGGGTTCGATGCGTCGAGCTGCGAGCTCGGAACCAGAATCGGCGAAGGATGTTTGGTCCAGTGGACGCCGTCCGTCGAGAGCGCCGCAAGCACGCTGACCCCCGAGGGAAGGGCGAGATCGTAGCGATGTCCGGCGTAGACCATGAGCAGCCCCCCATCGTGTTCGATGATGCTCGGTGAGAATATGGCATCTTCGTCCGGTCCACCTGGCGTGGACAGAAGCACAGGGTTCTCCGGGTGCCGCACAAACTGAACGCCATCGGTCGATGTCGCAAGGTACAGGGAACCTCCGAGTCTAGTTTGTCACCAGACCAAGGGTCGTGTCGGTTAGAAGGCCGTTCGTTGGATCGCGCGTTATGGTTAAGCCATCCACGCTCGTGAACAGCCCGTCGTTGTCGTACCCGAACGCCACGTTGTTTGCTCCGTTCACGCTCTCCGTGGCGACCTTGAAGTCGTTGTTGTACGTCCGGCTCACGCTGCCGGCCACGTTGCCCGACCACGTTGTCGACGTCGGCAGATTACCATCATACCCATACATCAAGCTCTGCCCGTCGCTCGTCGTGGCCTCCGTGAGCTGCCCCGTGGTCGGCCTATACGTCCTCGTCACCGTCACGTTCCCGTTCACCGACGGATACGTCGTCGTGCTGAGCCTCCCCGCGCTGTCGTACGTAAGGTTGCTCGTCGTCCCATCCGGCCGGTGAATGCCGGTGGGTTGCTTGTCGCGATTGACAAGCAAGCTGCGTCTTTCGAGCCGGGGATCAGCGGTTCCCCGCGAAGCTGCAAAGCTTCGCGCACAGCGCAATCTACGGGTCCCTGGGGCAGCGGTCGGCAGGGAAAGGATCATCCTTCCGATACCGCCAGCCGGCAAGAGCGGTTGAAGAGGGAAGGCCAGGCTGGACGGCTGCTGCGCTGCCCGTCGACGCTGCGGCTGCTTGGTGCGGCCCTCGGCGGCCAGAGGAAGCGCCCGACTGGACATACGTTCCGACCACCAGCCATGATGGCGCGCCGTCTTGGGAAACTGCTAGACTTGCGCCATGCCGTCTGCCTCGACGAAGTCCCGGCCCGCCAGCTACGAGGACATCCTGCGTCTTCCGGAAAACGTGATCGGAGAGATCGTCGACGGCGAGTTGATCGTCTCGCCTCGACCGGCCTCACGCCACGCTATGGCTAGCTCGGCGATCGGGGGCGAGCTGGCGGGGCCGTTTCACAGGGGACGCGGCGGCCCAGGCGGCTGGGTCATCCTCGATGACCCCGAGCTGCACCTGGAGGCACAGGTGCTGGTGCCCGACCTGGCAGGCTGGCGCCGAGAGCGTATGGCCACGTGTCCCGACGTGGCCTACTTCTCTCTGGCACCCGACTGGGCGTGCGAGGTTCTCTCGCCCTCCACGGCTCTCATGGATCGGACTCGCAAGCAGCACATCTATCGCGAGCACGGCGTGTCCTGGCTGTGGTTTGTTGATCCGGCTGCACGCACGATCGAGGTCCTCAGCCGTGGTGAGCGCGGTTGGATCCTCATCGATACGTTCGGCGGCGAAGGCGAGGCGCGGATTCCGCCGTTCGACGCCGTGGCGTTCGACATCGGCGCGCTCTGGGACATCAACTCCTCGCCTGGCCAGGCGCCCTGATTTCATCCTCCCGAAGCTGCCGGCCGGCAAGAGGGGTTGAAGAGAGAAAGGATCGGCGCGTCCGACGGGCTATTCACCGTCGGTGGACAGCGCCTGGCGCTCACGCGGGTGGCATCTTGCGTAGGTCTCGCGCAGGTGGCGCAGGTCGGCGCCGTTTTCCAGCATGTGCGTGGCGTACGCGTTCCGCAGCAGAGCGTCCTTCTTCATCGGTCCGGCCTTACGTACTTACGCGCTACCAGGCGATGGCCAGTCCGACGACCAGGTAGTGGAACCAGGCGAAGCTGTAGACTTGGTCGTTGTCCGCGCCACCCTCGACGGTGCGGTAGCCGACCCGCAGCTCCATGTCGTCGCGCGCGCGCCAGGTGACCGCGACGAGTACGTCCTCTGCCCGCCCCTGGGGCGCGGCCAGCGCGTCGGCATCGAACAGCACGCCGAACGCTCCCGCGCGCGGGCGCCAGGCCACATGCAGGTTGAGCAGAGGCACGAAGCCGACGTTGGTCTTGCGCCGGGCCTCGATTCCATAGAGGCTGGTCTCGGCGTCGCGGATCTTGCCGGTGAAGCCGGCGGCCACTTCGAGATCCTGCCGCCAGATGAAGCTGTAGCGGTAGGTTATGCGATAGGAGTTGAAGCGATAGACCGCGAGCAGAGGGGAGCCGGCGGGATAGCTCGCGCCCATGAACGAGACATCGCGGTCCAACGTGCCCCGGGCGTTCACCTGCAGCGGCGCGCACAAGGCGGTGACCACGTGTCGTTGTCCGAGCCGATAGCCCACGCGCAAGCGGAACGCGGGGGCCGGCGAGGTCTCGAGGTCGTCCACCAGCGACAGGTCGCTGCCCCCATTGCCGGGAATGCGCGTATCGTTGCGGGTCGCGAACACCACCCCGGCCTCGACATCGGTCTCGACGCCGGCTCGGCCGGGCAGAGGCCAGCCGACCAACATGAGAAAGAGAGCGCCCAAACACGGCTTGGTCATGGTATGGCCGAGTGTAGTCGGTCCTGCCCTCGGTGACCAAGGTACTTCCAGGTGACCCCATGACGACACCCGCAAGCCACGAAAACCTACCCGAAACGAGCGACTCGGACCCGACCCCGGTCGCGTCGCCCGGCACGCCCAAACCCGGGGCCAAGGGCAACCAGATACGCCTGCTGGTCAGCGCATGCCTGCTCGGCGAGCAGGTGCGCTACGACGGTGGGCACAAGCACGATGCCTATCTGGTCGAGGATCTCGGGCGGTTCGTGGATTGGGTGCGCGTCTGCCCCGAGTCGGACAGCGGCATGCCCACGCCCCGCCCGTCGATGCACCTGGTGGGCGACCCGCGCAGCCCGCGCCTGATCAGTCGGACCGGCGCCGATCTGACCGGACTGATGCGCGCCTTCGTCGAACGCAAACTGCGCGAGCTCGCAACTGTCGAGCTGTGCGGCTATGTCTGCAAGAAGGACTCGCCGAGTTCGGGCATGGCACGGGTCAAGATCTACGACGAGGCCGGGCGGGCCGAGCGCGTGGGCGCGGGCCTCTTCACCGCCGCCTTCATGGAGCGTTTTCCCCACGTGCCCGTGGAGGAGGAAGGGCGGCTGCACGACCCTTACCTGCGCGAGTCCTTCATCGAGCGGGTCTTCTGCCGGCGCCGGTGGCTCGATCTGGTTGCGGGTGGCCGCCGCCGCGGCCGCCTGGTGGAGTTCCATGCCGACCACAAGTACCTGCTGCTCGGGCATGGCCGCGCCCGTTTCACCGAGCTCGGCAGGCTGGTGGCCGCCGCGAAGGAGCACGCCTCCGACGCACTCTTCGCCGCCTACGAGAAGGGATTCTTCGCCGCCCTCGCTCAACCGGCGACCGCGAAGCGGGTGACCGATGTGCTCCTGCACATGCTCGGCTTCTTCAAGAAGTCGCTCTCCCCCGATGAGAAGGCCGAGGTTATCGAGACCGTCGAGGCGTACCGGTCGGGTCTGGTCCCGCTGGTCGTGCCGGTGACGCTCATCAAGCACCATGTCCGCAAGCACAAGGTCGCCTATCTCGCGCGCCAGGTCTTCCTTTCTCCCTATCCGGCCGAGCTGATGCTGCGCAACCGGGTGTAGCCCGGCCGCTCGGCTTCGACGCCGCGATTCGCGGCCGAGCCCCGGTGCCGCCCGTCAAGACTTCGGCAAGGATTGGGTGGCCCTCTCATTCGCACAAGCCTCAACCTCACACGCCTCAACCTCGGTGCGTCTTGTGTGCCTTCTGCACGCAACAAAAAGCACCGCTTGACCGATAGGTAGGCATGTCCCTACCCCGAGCCATCATTCCTGGTCGCCGCTACCTCATCACCAGGCGCTGCTCCGAGCGCCGCTTCCTCATGCGTCCCGACCGGGAGACCAACAACGCGTTCATCTATTGCATGGCCCTCGCCGCGCGCAAGACCCATGTCAGCATCGTCTGCGTCGGCACCACCTCGAATCACTACCACGGTGTCGTCGTCGACAACCGCGGTCGGCTGCCCGAGTTCCTCGAGCACTTCCACAAGCTTTTCGCCAAGCACCAGAATTGCCTGCGGGGCCGCTGGGAGGCCTTCTGGGCCACCGAGCAGACCTCCGTCGTCGAGCTCCCGAACTCTGACGACGTCCTCGCCAAGATGACCTACGCCATCGCCAATCCTTGCTCCAGCCATCTCGTCGAGGACGTCCACCACTGGCCCGGCGTCGAATCGTTGACTCCCATCGAGAAAGGCCTCCCCCTCGTCGCCAACAAGCCCTCCCGCTTCTTCGACCACGAGAACGAAGACCTGCCCGAGGTCGTCCGACTCGGCTTCCGCCGCGCCCCGGGCTTCGAGCGCCTGAGCCACGCCGAGTACGCCAAGCTCGTGCGCGAGCACGTAGACCGCGCCGTGGCCAAGGCCAAGGCCGAGCGCCTGAAGAAGGGCATCAAGCTCGTCGGTCGCAAGAACATCCTGCGCCAGGACTGGAACGACAGCCCCAACACTCGCGAGCCCAGGCGGACTTGAAAAGCGCCAAGAGACGGGCCAGCGTGGCTCGGAAACCGGGGATGAGACCAGGTAAATTCAGGGTTTGTTCTCCAGGGGCCAAGAATCCTTCCGTCTGGCGCGACGCCATCGGAAAAGCCGCGGACGGGCCAAGTCCGCCTGCACGGGTCGGGCGTCACCCTGGTGTGCCTCGAGGGAGATCATGGCTTGTGCCCCAGCGCTTCAGCCTTCAGCCTGGTGACTGGAGCCCCATGACCCGAGCGCTGAAAGAGTCTTCGCGTGCGCGGAAGAAATCGCACGGTGGTAGATCAGATGACGACGATCGGGGAGGTGATCGTGAGCCTATACGGCGCGGGCTGGGTCGTACTGCGGTTGCGGACGCCGACGTAGAGACCCACAACGTCCGTGCGGTCAATGACGCAAGACTCGGTCAGACCGCTGCCAAGGTACGGGCGACAGTTGTGGGTGTCAAGGCTCGGGTAGGTATTCTTGCGCACATAGAGATCAGGATTCGCACCGGAGCTGAGGGGCTGCAAGTACACGGCTGAACTCGGCCAGCTCCAACAGTTCGAGCTGTCTGGAGCGAACAGATGCCACTCTGGCCCGTTGAACGTGTTGTTGGTTGTCCGAACCGGGATCGTCGCCTTGAGCTCGGTCTTGATCCAGCGCCAACTTCCTTCCATCTCGGCTGCGTTCCCGTAGCCGTCCGTCATTCGAGAGGGGCCGTAACCGTAGCTGCAACGCAGCAGAGATATGCTGTCATAGTCCATGGTGTAGCTCGCGGAATGATTGATCCCGTCATATGACTTGAGACGCATGCTCCAACGTACCGGAAAATCGGCCGCGGAGAATGTGAATACCGCGTAGGAGGGGGACATGGTAATCACGTCGCCCGCGCTGTACTCCTTCCTATGGCTGACGCATCCGCCGGTACCATTTCGGCCTTCGACGCACACGGAGAATCGCATTTCCTCATGACTCCATTGCGTCTCAGTAACCCTGCCTCCATGGAATTGAATCATGACTGTAACCCTGCGGTCCAATCCATCGATCTCAGACATGTACAGAGGCTCGGTACTGCTGCTGACGTTTGGGTCAGCTCCTGGGGCTCCGTCCAAAGGCATCTCACAGCCGAGCAGCACGGAACCAACAGCGATGAGGCCTGGCACTATCGTTTTCGCGTGGATCATCTCTTCCTCCTTGGCCCTCGGCCCGCCGGGGCCCGTTGTCGTTTCAGGACGGTCCGTCCGCCTTGACGCCCCGGCCCCAGGGCCTGGGACCGCTTGGGCGGTGCTGGTGACGGAGGGAACGCGGTGTGTCTAAGACGTGAGCGTAGTCTTTCGGGCGTGGCGCCGGCAGGAGAAACTGCACCTAAGGACCCGCTCGAAGATATCTGTGCGAATTTTGACGGCCGATCCATCCCGGCTGGCGTCGTTGCTCGTCGTCGCAATACGTCGAGTATTCCTCCTCCTGTGCGCCGGTCACACCGGCATGGTGCATCGAATGAAAGAGTCGAACGATGAAGAAAT
>Ga0172366_10004817_pt1 | contig 10651 bp, 12 predicted proteins | sample LakKivSesite69cm_FD_114533 | JGI IMG/M metagenome (GOLD analysis project Ga0172366, IMG submission 114533) | Sediment microbial communities from Lake Kivu, Rwanda - Sediment site 69cm | ecosystem: Environmental > Aquatic > Freshwater > Lake > Sediment | place: Rwanda: Western Province, Lake...
TAAACACAGTAAATGTTAACAGCAGTCCTTTTTTCTCCCCGCTCGGTGCTTTTGTTGTGTTAATTGTTTTTGCAATTTCCGGCATTAGTATATGCCTGTACAGTAGAAAATATATGAGGGGCACAAAACTTGGCATTGAGATGTGGGTTCTTGCCTCCGTATTCTATTTCTGTGCATTCATCCCCCTGAGCATTTACTTAGTCTATGTCTTTATAGGGTCGGGGCTTGCACTCTCCCTCATAAGGATGCTTAAGGCTATCAGGATAGCCAAGCCAAAGACAAAACCGAAAAAGACACCAGCATCAGTGTCCGGGGCGGCTGTGGAAAAATATCTTGGAAAAACTGAGAAAACCAAACCAAAAAAGGCGGTTGTGGATGAGGAGGCTGAGAAAGCATACATTGATTTATCAAAGTATTCTGAGTTCAAGGTTATTCCAAAAACTGAGAGGGGTGTTAAAAAGGAAGAGGAGAAAAAGGAGGAGGTAAAAGAGAAAGAGACCGGAATAGATATTGCCTCGCTACTGAAACTAGGGAAAAAGAAGGAAGTCAAAAAGGAAACAGTAAAAGATGAGGAGAAAGAACTTGTAAAGTTGATGGAGAAAAAAGGGTTTAAGAAGGTGGGGGATAAGAATGCCTGAGGAAAAACATACTCAGATGCTCAAAATTGATAAGGAGATATCTGCACTTATTGAAAAGTTTGACACTATAGCAAAGGCGCTGCGCACATACATAAAGGAAAACAGTGAAAAAACAGGTGGGGTGGATGAAAAACTAAAAGCTCTTGAAATGCGGGTGTCAAAGATTGAAACAACACTGGACAAGATTAATGACTATAATGCTAAGATTGCAAAGGAGATTGAGAACAGCAGCAGTCTTGTGACAGGCGGGTTTTATGACCTGAAATCCAGGATGGGGGATGTGGAGCTGAATGTTTTAAGCAGCATGAAAAAATTTAAGAAACAAATAAAGGAGGAGGAAAAATGAGTGATATAATATCTTCGTTAGATGAATTAAAGCGGAATATTCCAAGGGGGGTATTGAAAAACATTCCAGACATATCTGAAGATATTGAGAATGCAAAGGCCCTTGTGAAAAAACAGCTGGAATACGAGAAGGATAAAAAGGAGATAATGGAAGCGCTGAAAAAACAGAATGAGGAACTAAGCAGAACAAACACTATGCTGAGTGCGAGGGAAAAAAAGGTTTCGGAAACAGAAAACTCATTAAAAAACATGCTTGAAAAATTCTCAGACATCAGTCTCAGACTTCAGAATGTGGAGAAAAGGGAAAAAGAGGTTTCTGAAAAAGAAAAAAAAGTTAGTGAGTTGGAGGAAAAAACACAGGAGTTGTTCAGGAAAAACACTGAGGTTTCAGCAGGCCTGGATGAAACCGGAAAAAAACTTGCAATTCTGATGAACGAATGTAAGGAAATGCAGAAAAACCTGGGTGAAAGAGAAGCCATTCTTACCAAGAGGGAGGAAAACATCAACAACTGGAAAGCACAATTAAATATGAGGGAAAAAAATATTTCTGCAAGGGAGGATGAAATTGTTACCCTCACAAACAAAAGGGATGAGTTGAAAGAAGAAATGACTGCATTGAAAGCAAAAAAAACCGCGGAGTTAAAGGAAGCCGAGGAAAAACTGAATGTTAAGGAAAGCGGGCTCCTTGCAAAGGAAAGGGAGCTTGCAGGCTACGAAAAAATGCTTTCTGATAGAAACGAAAGATTGACTGAAAGGAACATTAAACTTGATGATTATGAAAGAAATCTTCAGGAAAGGGAGAAAAACATTGAGGAAACAAAAAGGGAGCTTGAAAGAAAAGAGGAGCATATAAAAATACTTAAGTCGCAGATAGAGGCGCTTGAGAAAAGAAAACTTGAACTTGAGAAAAACCTTTCAGAACTGAGGGCGAAGATATAATATATTCTATAAATCATACCCCTCTCTATGGATTCCCTGTGGATACCAGTTATTGCTGCAGTTATAATAGCATACCTTGTTTTGATTTATGTTTTGAAAAAGAAGAAAATACTTGAAAAATATCATATGTCACTGAGTGGTCCTGTTCTCCTTGTTCATACCGAAAAAGGAAAGAAAACAATTGAGAGAACCGCAAAGAAAAAAATTTGGAAAGGATTTGGTAACTTCGCAGTTGGTTTATGTGTTGCTGTAATGATATTCATGGTGGTTGTGCTGTGCTGGAGCGCATCCATCGCAACACAAATCCCTGAAAAAATGGCGCCATCACCGAGAATGCTTATTGGTCTGCCAGTAATAAACCCCATAATACCACTATGGTATGGTTTAATAGGGATTATAATAGCAATGGTTGTTCATGAGTTTTCACATGGCATACTCGCCGCCTTTGCCAGGGTGAAAATAAAATCACTCGGTGTTTTATTCCTTATTTTACCACTTGGTGCTTTTGTTGAGCCTGATGAAGAGCAACTGAAAAAAACAGAAAAAATGAAAAGAAGCAGGGTTTACGCAGCAGGACCTGCAATGAACCTGATTGTGGCACTGGTTTGCGCTATGATTTTTTCCTGGGTATTCATGGGTTCTGTCACACCTGTGCATGACGGCATACTTGTCACAGGTGTTGAGGAAGGCTCACCAGCAGAAAAAATTGTTAGTCCTGGTGCTTTGATTACAAGTTTCAATGATACTGAAATAAAAAATGTTGATGATTTCCAAAATACGATAGGGTTAACAAAGGCAAACCAGACAGTGAATCTTACATTTTACTACAACAAAAAACTTACAAACACAAATGCGACCCTTGCAAACAGATATGATTACACAGAGGATGAAAATGACAACGGAACTGGTTATTTTGGTATAACCTATAATGATGTGAGCACACTGCCGAGGGTTCTCAGCCGCCCTTTTTCCAATGGGGGCTCATTCAAAGAGATTTTGGGTAATTCCGTAACCTATATTGCACTCCCATTCTGGGGTTTATCACCATTTCATTCACCAGTAACAGATGCTTACACAGTCCATGGCTTCTGGTCATTTTTGCCAGCAGATGTGTTTTGGGTTCTTGCAAACATTTTCTACTGGATTTTCTGGATTAATCTTATGTTTGGGCTAACAAATGTGCTTCCTGCTGTTCCGCTTGATGGTGGGTATATTTTCAAAGACGGTGCTGACTCATTCTTTGGTAAATTCATCAAAGATGCTAAAAAAAGGGAAAAACACGTGAACGCATTATGCTACACTGTTGCGCTTTTCATACTTTTCCTTATACTATGGCAGATAATAGGGCCCAGGCTTAGTTTGATAGGATTATGAAAATGAGTAAAATTGAATACATGAAAACAGGACTGAATACTGTTTGCCTTATCGCAATTTTTTGTTATTTTATAGTAGTTCTGTTTTCCTTTCTTTTGTTGTTTCCATCATTGATGATTGTTTCACCAGAACTACTATCTTCATCATGGGATTTTTTTATCATAACACCCTACATGATACCTGTTTTTTGTTTTAATGGCTACTATCTTTTAGGATATTATTTGCTTGTTGTTTCCGCAATCCTTCTGTCTTTTATTTACATTGTTAAAAAAGAGGGAAAAGAAGCTTTCCACCTGTATTCAAAATTTTTTAAAGGGAGAATACCTGAAAGCAGCAATTCTTTTTTCCTCATCCCTCAGATATTTTTAGGATTAGTGTTTTTTGATTATGTTTATGATTACATTATCCGTTTTATTCACGTAACACCAAAAACACCATCGTTCAGCACCATGCCTTTATGGCATTTCATGTTTTCACTGTCAAATGCGTCTGTTCATGAGGAAATTATTTCAAGAATACTTTTGATTGGTATGCCACTACTGATTGCAGACCTTTTCAGAAGAAGGAAGATAAAAATATGGAAATATTTTCTTGGCGGGGGATTTGACATTGAGCCTACATCAGTTTTTCTCATAATTTTTTCATCATTGATTTTTTCTTACGCGCATGTTTTCGGATGGGATTTTTATAAGATACTGCCTGTTTTTGTAACAGGCATTGCCCTGGGCTGGCTTTTCCTGAAAAAAGGAATTTATGCATCTATCATAATGCATTTCTCATTTAACTACCCATCTGTTCTTTTAAGGGCGGCTGAAAAGCTGCCTTTCCTGAATCTGCTTGCTGTCCCAATACTCTTTTTCTTATCTGTTTTAATGGTGACATGGATAGTTGCCTGCCCTTTTTATTTTGTGAAATACGCATATAAAATGATAAAAGGGTTTCCTAAGATTTTTAAGCCTAGAGCCTGATTATCCTTTATGATTGGCCTATCAGGCATGCCAGGCTCAGGCAAAGGGGTTTTTGTTGAAACTGCAAAGAAAAAAGGATGGAATGTTGTGAGAATTGGTGATGCTGTCTGGGATTTTGTGAAAAAAAAAGGATTAACCCTTAATGATGAAAATGTCGGCAGGGTTGCAAATGAGGAAAGAAAAAAACAAGGTTATGGTGTTTGGGCTGAAAGAACCCTGCCTTTTATTAAAAACAAAAAAACAATTATTGATGGCATAAGAAGTGTTGAGGAGGTAAATGTTTTCAGAAAGCACTTCCGGGATTTCACCATCATATCTGTTCATTCATCACCAGAAACACGATACAGGAGGATAATGAAAAGGAAAAGAATTGATGACGCTTTCTCAAAAGAAAAATTTGATGAGAGGGACAGGAGGGAGCTTTCATGGGGCATTGCTGAGGTTATCGCGCTTTCTGATGCAATGATTGTTAATGAGGGCGGTATGGAAGAATTTAAAAGAAATGTAGAAAGGGTTTTGGAAGAAATTGGTTAAATATACTGTTTCACAAAACCAACCATCCTCAAAAAAATCAGGATGCAGAGTATGAACACTATAACCCCAACACTAATTGTTATTCCTCTTTGTTTTTGATGCACGCTATTGTGTAGTATGTTGAAAAATATCCTTTGATTATAAAGGAATATGGTGGGGTGAAAAACAGGAAAACACCCAGTCCAAGGAGCACGCCTGACAAAATAGATTTTCCTTTACCTGCCTTTTTCTCCTCCAGTTTCTTTTCCTCTTTATCCTCCTTTTTTTCCTCAGAGGGGTTTTTCTCAATTTTAATTTTTATTTCAGCGCCTGAGAAATCCTCCCTTAATTCCTTACTCATATCCTTCATCAAGCCTTTTTCCTCCCATTTTCTCCAGTACTCTTGGTCCATTTTTATCCCTTTTTAAATTTTCTCACAATTATGTTGCTCTCAGAAAGAATTTGTTTTGCAAGATCATCCTCATAATTCTTATCATAAACAATCTCTTTTATGCCCGCGTTTATGAGCATTTTTGCGCAGATTGAGCAGGGGTAATGTGTTGAATAAAATGTTGAATCCTTTATAGACACACCAAATACTGCTGCCTGTATTATTGCGTTCTGCTCGGCATGCAGTCCTCTGCATAGTTCATGACGCTCGCCGTGCGGAACACCTAGTTTTGTCCTGACACAACCTGCTTCCTCGCAGTGCTTCAACCCTTTTGGAGCGCCATTGTACCCTGTTGCAAGTATTCTTTTTTCCTTCACAACAACACAACCAACATTGTGTCTAATGCATGTTGATCTTTTTGATGCAAGATGCGCCATTTCCATGAAGTATTCATCGGGTGATGGCCTCATGTGTTAAGCAACGTTTTTTATACACATAAAACTATCCATAAAACTATGCTGAAAAAGGCGATGCCGGTAGTCAAGGATGTACTTACAGCTGTAATCGTTATTCTAATCATTGTTGCAGTGATGTTTGCGTACACAGGTGTTTGGCCGCCAATGGTTGTTATTGAGTCTGGGAGCATGATGCATGATGACTCAGCATATGGGAAAATAGGAACAATAGACCCTGGTGATTTCACTTTTGTGAAAAAGGTAAATGATAGAAATGATGTTGTAACATATTATCAAGGTAAGAAAGCAGGGTATGAAACATATGGTAATTATGGGGATGTGATTATTTATATTAAGAATGGTGTGGGTGGAACACCTGTTATTCATAGGGCAATGTGCTGGGTTGAGGTGAATATAACAGAGAATGGAACATTTTATGACGTACCAGAGTTAAATTATTATCACCTGTCAACAATCACCATAACAGAGTTGAATCTGCGCGACTACGACCCAAAGGTAAACCATTCCGGTTTTTTGACAAAAGGGGATGCGAATAATGGGTGTGACCAGGACCCAAGCGCGGGCATAGAAGACGGGTTAGGCAGAAAGGTTGAGATTGTTAAATTAGAATGGATTGTTGGGAAAGCACAGGGAGAAATCCCATGGTTCGGGGCAATAAAACTCTCTGTTGATGACTGGTCAACTGGGACGAACAACGCGGGTAATGTAGCACCTGACTGCTGGGTGATGCTCGGTGTTTCTATTTTGATACTTTTCATACTGCCGATATCCATGGATTATTTACTTCAACTAATATCTGTGAAAAAACAGAAAAAAAAGGAAAAAATTGGGACTGAGCTTGACAAACTTGAGAGGGTGAAATACACCATATTTAGGAAATAAATTTTACAGGAGTGTTGCCTGCTTCAATGGCTTATAGTTTGATAGATTTTTTAGCATCTCGTCTTCTTCTAACACTTTTTTTGTTTCCTTAAGAGGGACTGAGGCGCTTATTTCCCTTGTTCTGCCACCCCTACCATAGGATATAACACGCGCATTAATTATTCCAAGCATGTCGAGCTCTGAGATCAGGTCCGTGATTCTTCTCTGTGTTAGAATACTTGCATTCACCTTCATGGACAACGCCTTGTATGTGTCATATACATCACCTGTTGTAAGGGTTTCCTGCCCTATCTCCCTATTAAGGAGGATAGCCATGAGCACTACTTTTGACTGTGTCGGCAGTGTCCTGATGACTTCTGCCACCCTGTCAAGCTCAATCTTATTCTGTGCTTTTCTCACATGTGTTTCAGTAACCTTTTTCTGCTCATCCCTCTCAGCAATCTCTCCTGAAACCCTGAGCAGGTCCAATGCTCTTCTCGCATCACCGTGCTCCTGGGCTGCAAGGGCAGCACATAACGGTATGACTGAGGGGTCAAGCACGTCTTTGTTGAATGCCAGCCCAGCCCTCTGTTTCAATATATCCTGAAGCTGCGCAGCATTATATGGTGGGAATATCATTTCCTCCTCCCCCAGGCTGCTTTTAACTCTTGCATCCAGCAGTTCCGTGAATTTCAGGTCGTTTGATATACCTATAACGCTTGCTTTCGCTTTTTCTAGGTCTGTGTTCATTCTGGAGAGAACATATAATACATCATCACCGCTTTTGGAGACAAGTTTGTCTATTTCGTCCAGCACAATTATTGTGACTCCTCCCTGTCTTTCTATCTCTTCCTTCAGTTTATCATAAACCTTTTCCATAGGCCAGCCTGTGAATGGTATCATCTCATTCCAGTTTTTGATGATCGAGTTCCCTATGTTTGATAGTATCCCATATTCTGTGTCCACGATTTCACAATTTATATAAACAAAAGAGAGGTTTTTGTTAAGTTGTTTCCCTTTTTCAATCAGCTCCTTTCCAACATACTTTGCTACAGCAGTCTTTCCCGTACCTGTTTTTCCATATATGAACACGTTTGATGGTGTTTCACCTTTCAATGCTGAGACAAATATAGAGGCCAGGGTTGTTATTTCCTGGTCTCTATGAGGCAGTTTTTCTGGTGTGTACGATGGTCTTATCACCTCTTTATCCTTAAACAGTTGTTCAGCTTTCAGAAATGTGTCAAATATGTCTTTTTCACTCATTTTTTTCTCCCCCCTAACCCCATTACTTCCTCTGGAAAAGCCCAACAGACTTTCTAGGGATGTTAGGAAAAGTGTGAAGTACTTTTCCGTCGTATCCTATGGAAAAGCCAGAGGCTTTTCCAAAGATGCTAGGAAAAACGCTTTGCGTTTTTCCGTCGCATCCTATGGAAAAATCAGAGGCTTTTCCAAGGGAAGTGTTGGTGGAATAGGACAATGTATTAAGGTAATATATAGTTTTTCCATGCTAAATAAAACAACCTCATTCCACCCCTTCATTTCCTCTGGAAAACCTCTATAAAACGTCAATATTATAATATATTAATTATAATAATTTTAAAATAAAAATCTTTTATTATTCCTTCTATTTTCCAGATGAAATATAGGGGTATTCCCCCTCACAATTTCATTTTATTTTAAACTTCTTCTTTTTCTCCTCAAACTTTACTTCATACTTCTTAGGAAGTTTCCATACAACCCCTTCTATTTCACCAACATTTTTCACAAAACTTGCCTTACTATTTGTAGAAATTATCTCACTAAATTTTCTTCTAGCCAGCAATTGATCAGAGAAATACCATCCTCCAGCAATCAATACAAATGGTGCAGGAATCAAAATCCACCATCCCCAGTTTCCAAGTTTTTTGGAAAATTCTTCCAACGAAGGGTTAAGTATGTTTGACTGAATAAATGTGAAATACCATAAAAACCCTATCACTGTCATTATAATACCTGCCCCGAACAGGACAGCGCTTAGCATCAGCATATGTTCCCTAAATATCTTATTCATAAAACAGGAAAGGGATTAGGTATCTAAAATCTTTTTGTTTATTAGGAGCGCCTTTTTGGTGAATGCGACGGATAGAAATTTACAAGTAAAAGAACAATCCTCAGAAAGCGTTCCAGATAGGAGCAAAACTGGGTGAAATTCATTGATGAAAACAAACCAACATAGGTTCCCAGATAGGAGCAGATTTCTTTCAGAAATCTGCGACTCAAGGATAAATTTGTATGTCGTTCGTTCCCAGATAGGAGCAAAATTCCTTGAATTTTGCGACTAAGGGGAACACGAAGTGTTCCCCGATATTAACCAACCTGCTCATAGAGAGAAAACTCTCACTCCCAGTACTGACCCATATCGGGGTGTTCAGGGTCTGGGTTGTTCCTGAATCATCCTTTTTGACGTCACGTCTGGCAGTCTTCAGGGGACCCATCAGACCCTAGTCGGGTTGCCTGACCCTGTAGCCCCAGGCTTGCTTCACACATCATTATTCAGTGTGTTCTTCGGCTGGGGCATTATAGATATATGTGCTAGTTGTATTAAAATGTTTTTATTTGAGTATCAAAAAACCCTCTATCCCTGAAAGTCACATCCTTTAATGTTTCAATATCCTCAATAAACCCATGCCAGTACACAACCATTCCAGGCCCAAATATTTCTGTGTAAGGCAGAAACTGTTTTTTTATATTTCTTCTTATTTCAACAGCATCCCCAAAACTTGCCTTGCATTCTATCCAGTTTATCCTTTCTCCATCAAGGTTTAATGGTTTTTTCAAAAGGAAATCTGGTGTTTTTTTGTATCTCTTTTTCAAATCTTTTTCTCTTTCAAACTCAAAACCTTGTTTTGTCAGCCATTCCTTCACAGCGTCTTCAACCCTGTTTCCCCTTTCTCTCTGGGAAACCATGGCTTTTGGCGAGTAGCACCAGTCCGCGTTAGCTGCCTCAGTCAGCTCCTTTTTCAACCTTGGATCTGGTAGAAGTTCGAGATGGGTTATATACTTCCAGAACCTTTTTTTTGATATGCCATACTGCTGAAGTATTATTGATGCTGTCAGAACAGGTGGGAAGTCGATTCTTTTTGCAATCTCAAGAAAACTTTTATTATTCAGCCATTCATGCACCAGGTCCCTGCTGTATCTTTTAATCTTGTAATATCTTTGGGTGGCGTTTCTCACAATCTTTTGACTTAGTATGTTAAAAAGCGCGTCCTTTGTCAAATGATACTCCTTACACAAAGTATCGATATCCTCTACTCTATTTAATCTTCTATATAACTTTTTATATGTCTCTAACTTCATCTTAACCTTTATAATATGATTTGTATCTTGTCACATAACCCGCGATTCTGTTCTTCATGCTTTGTGTTGATACGTCTGTGAGCTCAGCAACTTTCTGCTTGTTATACTCATAATCTAATGTAAACTCATCAGGATAGCTTTTAACAAGCTCCATCGCCACCCTTTTGATGTACGTCTGTCTAATATTCCCCATGGAAGGATGAAATGTTGTTACTAATACTTAAATGTAATTATGTTACTCATTTCAATTTTCATTCCGCAGAATGGGCAGGCAACCCATTTTTCTTCCATTTCCTTTTTACACTTAGGGCAGATTTTCTTTTTTTTCTTTATTTTTTCCTCCACCTCTTTTATTAAATGAAAACAATAACTATAGTCTTCTTCTTTCATTTTTTCCTTTATTTGGGCAACATCAATCTTTCCTTCCTTCTCAGACACAAACCCATTTATTGTTTTTTTATTATCAAAAAATAATATTTTCCCGTTTTCCAGGCCCGCAGCAACATATCTCCCATAAATTGATACATCCAGTGATGTCACCCAGGAATCTGTTTTATATTTCCAAAGAGTTTCCTTATTTTTACTTATTAATTCAACCTCGTTTTTCCCGCTTCCTATACCCATAATGCTTCCGTCCCAACTCATTCTTAGTCCCATGATGTCAAAGTTCCCTATTGAGTGATGCCATAAATTCCCCCCTTTTTTGTTAAGAAAATAAACACTGTTTTCTGTTCCTGCTGCTATGTATTCAGCATTGGCTGAGCATACTATCCTAACAATTGGGCTACCCGCATCAAACACCCATAA
>Ga0172366_10004821_pt1 | contig 10649 bp, 14 predicted proteins | sample LakKivSesite69cm_FD_114533 | JGI IMG/M metagenome (GOLD analysis project Ga0172366, IMG submission 114533) | Sediment microbial communities from Lake Kivu, Rwanda - Sediment site 69cm | ecosystem: Environmental > Aquatic > Freshwater > Lake > Sediment | place: Rwanda: Western Province, Lake...
ACAAATGCCACCCTTCCGTTTATGAGTATGGCTGGGGTGGAGTCAACATTGAATTCATACGCCCTTATCTGCCCCTCCTCGGTTATTATGCTGGACTCCTGCAGTATTACGGGGAATTTGCATTTGGTAATAAGCTCTCTCGCAACCTTCAACGCCTTTGGAGAATGAGGACAGTTCGGTGACGTTATCACTTCAATGAATATTGGGTCCATGCATCCCTTATTGCTCTTCATGTATAAAAATCTATACTAAAAAGTTAGGTGGCAGGCAGAAGAATGCCGAGCTTTCTGTCGCTCAGCCGCACCCTGATCTTTGAGTTCAGCTTCACCTTGTGGATGAACTGCCCGTCTATAACTAGGTCGGCGTTGCTTCCGAGGACCGTCAGCTCGCATTCTGTTGAATCCGGAACAACAGCAGGTTTGAAGGACCTCCTGTACGGTGAGATGGGCACTATCTCGTACTTTCTCGCCCGCGGGTGGAGTTGCGGGGCACCGCATGAGTAGGCATATGCCGTGGAACCAGTGGGTGTTGAGAAGAGAACGCCGTCGGATTTGAACAGCACATTCCTCCCCCGGAATGACAGTGACGTTTCTATGACCCTGTGGTCCCTGCTGCGTATACATATCTCATTAAGCGCGTTTTCATAAACTCTTCCTGAAATCTCGCACTGCAGCATGGTTCTCCAGTCAATCCTGCAGCTGCGCAGCACGCGTGGCAGCAGTTTCCTCCAGTTTCTGTAAGTCGACTGGCATATGAAGCTTTTTTCATTCCCAATGCCGAAGATTGGCTGGCGGTATCTGTTTTTGTTGTATAGGAGAGTACCGTCTCCGCCAACAGTTATCAGCGCATCCCCGTCTTTTTTCAGCTTAATGCCGTGCTTGACGAGCAGCTCTTCAACTTCCTTTGTTAGTTCCACCGCCCACTGCTTTCTTGGGTTTGGCACAACAAACGCGCTTCTTATCCTCATTTGATCACACTTTCAGGATACTGACTGTTATATCTCGCTTTGCCCTCGGACCGTCAAACTCGCAGAATATTATTTTCTGCCACGTGCCGAGCGCAAGCCTTCCATCCTGCACAGGTATGGTCCTTCCAGAACCCAGTATCCCGCTGAGCAGGTGCGCTGAAGCATTGTCGTCGATTTTATCATGCATGTAGTCTCCTCCAGGAAGCATTTTTTCGAAGACCCTCTCGAAATCGCTCTGCAGGTTCGGCTCGAACTCATTTATGATTACCGCTGCAGTGGCATGGGGGGCGTACACAAGACATGCGCCAGTTTTAACTCCGCTTCTTTCAACAAAACCCTCAACCTGCTCGGTTATGTCAATCAATTCCACCTTTTTCTTCGTTGATACGAAAAACTCCATCATCCCACCCTCAACCTGCACAATTCGGCAGTTTCGTTGTCCTTAATCATTCCGCAGACAAGCGAATTGTTCTGCTGCACACCCATTACGACCTGTTCACATTTTAAGTCAGAGGCAATACTCGCACATATTGATTCATTCATCTCAGCAATTGCTATATTCATTATACAATAATCCCTTGCGGTGAGATTCTGGATTTCCTTGCACAGCTCAGGATTGTCATCATGAAGCGCAAGTGTGGAGAAACATTTATCTCTGAGCTGCATGTTTGGGGACTGCTCGCATGCTGCATGAATATCCCACAACCCGCAGCATCCTAGGAGGAGCATTGATAGCAACAGAACAGGAAGTTTCATGGAAGTTATTATTGAAACAGAATTATTTAAACTCGTATCTCGAAACGTTGCAACGCCTCCTTCTCCATGAAATGCAGTTTGCCCGGCAGTATGAGCAGGAACGGCGGCTTTCCGAGGGATGCTTTCAGAAGCTCGTCCGGCCTGCCGTATGTTATCTTCTGCTCGCTGCTGCCTACCCTGCTCAGCACCACAATCCTGAATTCGCCCAAGCGGTGTCTTTCGCTCTCAACTTTCAGCAACTGTTCAATTGCCTCCTGCGCATCCATGCACCTGTCTTTCAGATCAAGAAATATGACTGAGTGCAGCCCTCTTTCAAAGTTGTCTGCTATCACATCATAGCTGCTGGTTGGCTCAAATCCTTTGCCCCACATGGCAAGCGTGCATGGCTTGCCGAGCTTGTACACCTGAAGCCCGCATTCGCCTATTGCGGCAGTGATGATTGAGGAGGAGTGCACCACCACCGTCCCTATGCCTTTCTTTTCTGCGGAAAGTTTCAGCGACATGTGCGTCGTGGAAATCAGCGGGTCGCCGGGTATGAGGAAGGCAACCCTCTTTGACTCCGCCTCGTTGAGGATTGCCGTCTCCCCTTCAACTTCCTCCCTGCTCAGCACGATTATCTTCTTCCCTGTGACACTTTCTAGGCGTTCTATTGAGCCTTCCTGCATCCTCCCTGTGTACTGCTCTGCAAAGATGACATCGGAGTCGGCAAGCTCCTTACGCCCCCGCACACTGATATCGTTCTCATTCCATACTCCCATGCCTATGAAAATCAATGTTCCCATTCAAACACCGGCAAGCATCCTCAGCATGTCCCGCACTCCAGGGGCAAGACCGAATATCATCAGAAGGAGGAGCACGTAGTTCTTCTCCTCCCTGCTGTCGTTGGAAGTTTCAACAAGCAGCACGGCAAGCGATGAGAAGGCCACCTTCACCAGGTAGAATGCAAACATTGTCCCGAAAACCGTTCCAAGCGCCGCGCTGAGGACATGCTGTTCAAAATAGGCAGTCCCCCCGCTGAAAAGCTCAATTGCAACGTACGAGGCAGCCCCGTCAAGCGAGTGCGACAGAACCACCAGGAGCTGCGTCAAACCAGGCTTAAGCTTCGCTTTCCTAAGGATGAACCTCCCGACAAGCAGGCCTGCAAACGCAAGCAGCAACACCAGGAGGGCATACGACCAGCTTTTCATCAGCGGTATGAGAAGCAGCAGGTGGGGGAGCAAGAGAAGCAATGCAAATTTGGGAAGCAGGTCCATCCTCCTAATCCTGCTGAAGAACAGCAGAGAGAGGAAGGTCAGCATCCCTATCACTACATACACGCCGGGGGTGGTTGTAATGAAACTGTAGTCGTATATGTGCAGCCTCCCGACAAAACCGTACAGACCAAAAAGATAGCTGCTGTTTGAAAGGAACTGGTTCGGCACCCCGGCGGCTGCGTCACCGGTTGCATCGGTTACAACCCTCAAGATGGAACCAAGAAGTATGAACGGAATGATGCGGAGCACGAATTTGTCGTCAATCTTAACCTTCATTCTTTTCAGAATTTTGAAGAAGAGATATGCGAAGGAGAGGGCGATGATTGCGTAAACTACCGTGTTTATCATGTTGTAGCCAGTCCTCTCGTAAACCGGGCGTATGAAATAGTTGTTGATGAACTCTGCTGCGTCCATGTTATCTCTCCCATATCTCTATGAACCTGTCAACTATCTCATCGAGAAAGCTTGAGCGGTGGGCGACTATCACCTTTGCAACCTCGTCCGGTCTTGAGAGCGAGTAAAGGACTTCCTTGCCCTTCCTCCTTTTCTTGACGACTTTTGCCTCCAGCATCTTGTCAAGGTACCAAGAGGTTGTTGCCGGAGAAAGCTTAAGCTCTGAGACAAGTTTCTTGTGGTTGAGTTCGTTAGTGGTGAGGAGGAGCACCGCTATGTGACGCACGGGCTTCTGCCTGAGAAGCGAGAGCAGCTTCTTCTCCATCTCAGTGAACAACCCCAGCGCATAATATCTGACGTACTCGCCGTCCTTTTTGGAGATTATCAGCTTGCCGTCAAGGAGCCTGCCGAGATGGTACTGGAGAGTCCCCACTGGGAGATTGAGATGGCGCTGTATCTCCCTGAAATGGCTTCCCGGAAAACGAACGATGTGTTCGTATATCTGCTGACGCTGCTCCAGTCCTTGGATTTTCATGTAGTTCTACACCCTCACAACAGCGGAGAATATCAGGGCCAGAGTCAGGAAGTCAAGGATGTTTGAAAGAGAGATGGTCAGCATTGATGGCTCTGCGACCGTGAATTTTATCAGCGTCCTGGCGAAGTACGCCACGAACGCAAGCGAAACGAAGAAGATTACCCTCCTCCGGTTCTTCCTGTAAGCCAGGAACGAAATCAGAGCCATCCCCAGCGCGAGGATGACCGTGGATATCCCGACCAAAAGATTGAAACCAGCCGTGTATTCGCTCATTCCATCACCCCAAAACTCTAACTATCTCCTCACCAAACTTCCTCGCAGATGACGGACCATCCGCGGTTATCAGCTTCCCATCAACCTCAACCGCCCTTGTGGTGTATACTGCCCCCGCATTTTTAAGAGAGGAAACGGTTTCCGTATCATTAAAGCCTGTCACCTTCCTTCCCCTCACCAAATCTGCGGCTGCGAGTATTCTCGGAGCAATGCATATTGCCGCGACAACCTTCCCTCCTTCCACCGCATCCACCGCTAGCTTCAAGACACCCGGGTTCTCTGGCAGGTTGTTTGTTTCAACCCCCTGCCCTCCGACGAACACGACCGCGGAATACTCGGAAAGATTCGCTTTTGAAACAAGCAGGTTCGGCTTCGCCCTTCCCCCCAGCATCCCCACGGCTTCATTCAACGTCGTGCTTGCAACTGCAGTCTTATAGCCCGCAGCCTCAACAACCTCCTTCGTGTAGAAAAGCTCCTCGTCCCTGAAATCCGAAGGAGCAATGACGAAGAGAACCTTTCCCATCCCATCACCTCCAACATCTTCTTGTTCGGAAGCTTTTTGCTGCGCGCATCCCGCAAGAAGCAGCATGCAGAGAAGAATTACGCCCCTCATACCGCTCACTCAAGCTTCCAGCTCGTCCCCTCCTTCTCGTCGTTGAGCGCTATTCCTATCTTCCTCAGCTCGCTGCGTATCTCGTCAGAAGCTTTCCACTCTCCCTTCTTTCTAAGCTCCTCCCTTGCCTTTATCAGGAGCTCCATCGCCCTCTCCAGCTTCTCTCCTCCAGCCTTCCTCTCCTCGGTGAGCTTGAGCCCCAAGATTCCGCCAAGCTCGTCAAACATTTTCAGTATCTTGCTCTTTAACCCCTCTGACACCGAATCGTTCTTCGAAGCGAATGTATTCAGTCTTCCTGAGAATTCGAAGAGGGCTGCGATTGCTCCCGGAGTGTTGAAATCGTCATCCATCGCCTTCTCAAAGTCCTCCGCTGCCTTCCTCATCCCTTTCTCAAGCTCCTCCTCATCCGAGCCCTTCCCGGTTTTCAGCCTCTTCAGGAGCATCACGGAGTTCTTCAGGCTCTCCAGACTCCTCTTCGCCTGCTCCAGGTTCTTTTCTGTGTAGTCGATAGGGCTCCTGTAGTGCGTTGAGGCGAAGAAGAACCTCAGGGTATCCGGCTCGTACCTCTCAAGCACCTGCCGCAGAGTCACGTAGTTCCCCAGCGACTTGGCCATTTTCTCCCCGTTTATTGTGAGGAACTCCGTGTGCAGCCAGTATTTCACAAACGGCTTCTTGCCTGTCAGCGCTTCTGCCTGCGCAATCTCGTTCTCGTGGTGGGGAAACTTCAAGTCCCTCCCCCCGCCATGGATGTCAATCTGCTCCCCCAGGTATTTCCCCGCCATTACGGAGCATTCGATATGCCAGCCTGGGAACCCCTCCCCCCATGGGCTGGGCCACTTGAAAGGATCCCCTGCCTTCGCTTTCTTCCAAAGCGCAAAGTCCTCGGGATGCCTCTTGTCTGGATGCACCTCGAACCTCGTCCCTGCAGCCATCTCCTCCGGGTTTATCTTTGAGAGCCTCCCGTAATCTTTGAACTTTGAAACGTCGAAGAAGACGTTCCCCCCGACTTCGTATGCATGCCCCTTCTCAATGAGCTTCTTCACGGCCTCAATCATTTCAATGATGTGTCCTGTTGCCCTTGGGGAGATGTCCGGCCTCTCCACCCCAAGCGCATCCATGTCCCTGAAATACTCCCGCATGTATTTCTCAACCAGTGTCATCGGATGTATTTTCTCCTCCGCGGATTTCTTCCCAATCTTGTCCTCTCCCGTATCCTCCCTCAGATGGCCCACGTCGGTGATATTCTGTATGTACATCACCGAGAAACCCTTGTGCTTCAGCCAGCTGACTATTGTATCGAAAGCCGTATACGTCCTCGCATGCCCCAAGTGCGCCCAGTCATACACAGTAGGGCCGCACACGTAAATTCCAACCCTTCCTTTCTTAATGGGAACGAACTCCTCGCGCCTTCCTGATAAACTGTTATGCACCTTGAGCATCTGTTCACCTCAAAAGCCAGGAAGGGGAATCGAACCCCTCTATGCCGGTCTGCAGCCGGCCACATAGCCACTCTGTCATCCTGGCAGCGCATAATATTTAATTAATATTATTTAAGTGCCTTCCTCCCATGAGCGAGCGTAATTCCGCTGCTCCTTCGTGGGATTGGAAAGCTTTATGCCTTTAACCGCAAGCGCAAGCTCTGCAATTTTATCGTCAATCTCCCTTGGGACGGGCAGCACCTTGTTTGGAAGCTTCCCGCTCCTTGAGATGAACTCCAAGCTCAGCGCTTGGATTGCGAAGCTGCCGTCCATGATTTCAATCGGGTGGCCCTGACCAGACGGCCTTGCCAAGTTGACAAGTCTGCCCTCGGAGAGGAGGTAGAGCTTTCTCCCGTCTCTCAGGGTAAACCTCTCCACGTTTTCCTTCACTCTCTCCCTCCTTTTTGAGAGCTGCTCAAGACCGTTTGTGTCAATCTCATTGTTGAAATGCCCCGCGTTTGCCAGTATCGCCCCGCTTTTCATTTTCTCAAAATGCTTCTTTGCTATCACGTTTATATTGCCAGTTGAGGTGATGAATATGTCCCCCTCCCTTGCTGCCTCCTCCATGCTCATCACTCGGAATCCGCTGTACAATGCTTCGAGGGCTTTATGCTGCCCGGCAGGACCGGACTCGCTTGTGAGTCTGCCGAGGACTTCAACCACAGCCACGTTCGCTCCCAAACCCCTCATCCTCTCGCTTATTCCCCTCCCGCACGGGCCGAACCCGACCACCACAACGGTCTTGCCGGCAATCAGCTTGTTGGTTGCCCTCATTATCGCCTCAACCGTGCTCTGCGCGGTGCCAAACCTGTTGTCGAAAAGGAATTTGGAGTAAGCGTCATTCACTGCAACAACTGGGAGTCTCAGCTTTCCTTCCTTCTCCATTGCCCTCAGGCGGTTGACTCCTGTCGTGGTCTCCTCGCACGCGCCTTTTATTCTCCCGATAAGTTCCTTCCGTTTCGTGTGCACCGTGAATATCTGGTCGCATCCATCATCAATCAGCAGCTGCGGCTCATGCTCAAGCACGCGGTTTATGTTCTCGTAGTACTCCTTCTCATTCTCGCCAGCCCATGCGTAAACGTCAACTCCTTCCCCGGCAAGTGCGGCAGCCACCCTGTCGTCCGTTGTGAGAGGGTTGCAACTTGCAGCAGCGACCCTGGCCCCTCCCTTCATCAGCGTTTCAAGAAGAATCCCTGTCTTCTTCTCCAGATGGAGGCAGACACCGATGGATAATCCCTTGAAGGGCTTCTCCTTTCCAAATCTCTCAGCAATGAGAGCAAGTATGGGCATGTTTTCCCTCGCCCACTCAAGCTCCTCCTTTCCCTCTTTTGACAACCCTGCGTCTTTTATCCTGCTCATATTCTCACAATATGTTTATACAGTTCATTCTAAAAACTTCTCCCTCATCCACCCATCAGAGAATATCTTGCTCAGGTAGTTCCTTCCGGTATCGGGCAGCAGCGCAAGCACGACCTCTCCTTGTTTGAGTTCCATCGCGGCGTTCAGTGCTGCAAAAACCGCAGCTCCTGAAGAACCACCGGCAAGTATCCCCTCCTCTTTGGCAAGCCTTCTCGCCATGAGAAACGCATCCCTGTCGCTCACCTTCACCATCTCATCGAGAAGGTTCAGGGACAACACTCCGGGGACAAAATGGTAACCGATACCTTCCAACTCAAACGGCTTCGGCTCGCCCCCGGAGATTGTTGAACCCTCGGGCTCGACACCTATTATCCTGATGTTGGGCTTTCTCTCCTTCAGGTATTTTGAGACTCCTGTTATGGTCCCGCCAGTGCCCACACCGGCAACAAACACGTCAATCCTGCCATCGGTCTGCCCCCATATCTCCCTTGCAGTTGTAGTGTAGTGTGCTTCTGGGTTCATGGCATTGTAGTATTGGTTGGAGAGGAATGAGTTCGGGGTCCTTTCCGCCATCCTTTTTGCAACATTTATGTGGCTATTGGGGGAGTCCGGCGGAACTTCTGCCGAGGTGAGGGTGACATCTGCCCCAAAAGCTTTCAGTAGATCGAGCCTTTCCTTGCTTATCTTGTCGGGTATCGCCAATTTCACCTTATAACCCTTCACCGCAGCCACCAATGCCAGACCGATTCCCGTGTTACCTGAGGTTGCCTCTACGATTGTCCCGCCGGACTTCAGTATGCCTCTTTTCTCGGCATCCTCGATAATCGCAAGCGCCATTCTGTCCTTTACGCTCCCGCCGGGGTTGAGATGCTCCAACTTCACAAGAACAGTGGCCTTTATTCCCTCAGCCACCCTGTTGAGCTTTACAACTGGGGTGTTGCCTATCGCCCCAAGCAGATTTTCATAAACTTTCAGAGAAGCAGAACTGGCGAAAAAGGACTTCCTTTCAGATGCAAAGTGAATCCCTTACCATCCGTTCACCGGTAATATTGCGTAGCTGGGCTTTTTAAATATAACCAAGTTGTATTTAAAACCATTTGTTCAAAATTAACTCATGAGGTGCATTGCACTGGTTTCGGGCGGCATTGATTCCCCGGTTGCTGCATACCTTGCGATGAAATGCGGTTTTGAGGTAATCCCGCTTGTGATGGACAACGGCTCGTTCTCGCAGGAGAGCGTCAGGAAAGCAGGTGCGATAATGGAGGTTCTCAAAAAACACCCAAGAGGGAAATTCTATTACTTCACCGCACCGCAGGACAGATGTCTCGGGGAGTTTGTCTCAAGGTGCTCCAGAAAGCTCACGTGCGTGCTGTGCAAGAGAATGATGCTGAGGGTTGCATGCAGGCTTGCTGAGGAAGAGGGGGCGGGTGCAGTTGTCACCGGTGAGACACTCGGAAGCAAGGCAAGCCAGACGCTCCACAACCTCGGCGTAGTTTCGCAGGCTTCGAATCTCCCGGTTCTAAGACCGGTGCTTGCGCTGAACAAGGAGGAGATAGAGAGGATTGCGAGGAGGATTGGGACGTACGAGACATCCTCGCGAGGAGGCGAGTGCTGCAAAGCGGTGCCGGACAGCCCCTCAACAAAGGCACGTTTGGAGGACGTCATCCAGGCAGAAGGTTTTGTTGATGCTGAGGCTCTTGCCGAGGAGGCTTTTGGCAGCCGCAGAAGGGTGAATGTATGACGATGCCATGTGAGGTGATAGTGCGCTATTACCTTCCCGCGATAAGATACGGAATAGCCGAGGAGCTGATGAAGAAATACGGCTGGACGCAGGTTGAGGTTTCCGACAAGCTCGGCATAACCCAGGCTGCCGTGAGCAAATACATGGGGGGGAAGCTTGATGACAAGGCCAAGGAGTTTGCCGATTCTGCTGAAATAAGGAAAGCTGCAAAAGCCATAGCAAGGAACATTGCAGAGGGGGAAATTGGAACTTCAAAATCCATAAACGAGATGTGCAGTGTGTGCGTCTCCCTAAGAAAGGGGGGCAAACTGTGCAAGCTGCACTTCGACATGAAAAAACTGGAAAAATGCAAGTGCGATGTCTGCTTTGATAGGTGAAGGAGTTGGGAAGGAAAACCAGGGGCGAGGAGCTTCCTGAATTCATTTTCTACCTGTGCTTCCTTCTGGTAGGGTTATACCTGCTCATGGACTTGCTCTCGCCGCTGCTAATCCAGTCTGACAACAGGATACTGCTAGGCGCAGGAGCAGTGAGCTACATCTTCAACGTGCTGATGTGCCACCAGTTGCCCGAGAGGAGTTTTGAGCTGTTCGGCCAGCATATGCCGCTCTGCTCAAGGGATACAGGACTGGTTGCCGGAGTGGTCGCAGCATGCGTTGCTTCGTTTGCAAGCTCCAAGCTGCCGCGCATCCTTAGGTCAAGTTGGCTCGCGATACTGAGCGTTGTGCCGCTGGGAATCGACGGCGTGATGCAGCTTATGGATCTGTGGGAGAGCACGGATGCCGTCAGATTCTTAAGCGGGGTCATTGCAGGGTTCTTCATATCGTATTATGCAATATACATCTTCATTGGAGAGCCGAAGCCGAGCAGGACTGCAGCCAGAGGAATGCTCGCGCTCACGCCTCTTCTGCTGATCCTGCTCGTCGCATCAGCCTACATCGGGAGCGGCTACCAAACAAAATCGGAAATTTTATCTAAAACAAAAGCAATAAATAACGCAACGGACATAAGGGTATTCTACATCGCCCCGCGGGCGTTCAGTTCGGCCATACCCAAAGATGTGTATGTAAAGAATTACAACGACACCGTGCTGAAGGATGTGGCAAGGAGTGGGGGAGGAGGGAACCCTTACGGTGTATGGGTCGCAGTTGCTTCTGATGGAAGTGACAATGTTGGGAGATATGTTTTCGCATCTAGAGGTGTGAATTACTTCTACGATGCGATGGATGGCATGCTAATAGGAAAGTTTGAACATTGAGGTGAGAATGATGGAACACAAAAAGG
>Ga0172366_10004825_pt1 | contig 10645 bp, 9 predicted proteins | sample LakKivSesite69cm_FD_114533 | JGI IMG/M metagenome (GOLD analysis project Ga0172366, IMG submission 114533) | Sediment microbial communities from Lake Kivu, Rwanda - Sediment site 69cm | ecosystem: Environmental > Aquatic > Freshwater > Lake > Sediment | place: Rwanda: Western Province, Lake Kivu...
CGGTCACCGCCCCCGCGACGGTGGACTACTACTTCTGGGCGATGGACGACTTCTGCGAGACCGAGGAAATCGAGTTCTGGAGCACCTGGCCGGTCTGCTCGCCCGAGAGCACGATGATTACTTTCCACGTCACGGGCGTCGGCGTCGAGGAACCGGGCGCGCCCGGGGCCGGTGGCGCGGTGACGGTGAGTCCCAACCCGTTCACCCGCTCCGCCCGCTTCACGGTCAGCCTCGCCGGCACCGCGACCGCCGAGGTGCGGCTCTACGACCTGTCCGGCCAGCTCGTCCGCAGCCTTTCGCTCTACGCCGACGGCAAAGGCCCGCGCGAGGCCACCTGGGACGGCACCGACTTTCGCGGCCGCCGGCTCGCCGCCGGGACCTACATCTGGCGCGTGACCGGCGCGGGCTGCAAGGAGGCGGGCAAGCTCGTCCTCGACCGCTAGGCCCGGCGATGGACCTGCTGCCGGTCCGCATCGAGAACCCGGACGGGCTCAACTTCGTCCTCGGCCAGGCCCATTTCATCAAGACCGTCGAGGACATCCACGAACTGCTGGCAGGGGCGGCGCCGAGCGGGAAGTTCGGCGTCGCCTTCTGCGAGGCGTCCGGCCCCTGCCTCGTCCGCCACGCCGGCAACGACCCCGCGCTCGAGGCGCTGGCGGTGAAGAACGCCCTCGCATTGGGCTGCGGCCACAGCTTCTGTATCTTCCTGCGCGACCTCTACCCCTTGAACTTCCTGCCCGCGCTCCGGGCCGTGCCCGAGGTCTGCTCCGTCTTCTGCGCCACCGCCAACCCGGTCACGGTCGTGGTTGCCGACGACGGGGCGGGTCGCGGTATCCTCGGCGTGATTGACGGCGAGAAGCCGAAGGGCATCGAGGGCGAGGCCGACGCCGCCGACCGTCGGGCGTTCCTGCGGAAAATCGGCTACAAGCTGTAGCGCGTTGACACCACCCCACAGCCCCTTCCTGTCCATGAACCTGGTCGCGGAGTTCGTCCGGCGCCTCGTCCACGAAGACTGGGACTCGTCCGACGCACTCCTCCGGCTGAAAGCCGACCTGCCCCATCGGCTGGTCGGCGGGACGCGGTTCTTCAGCCAGGCGCGACTCTTCCTCGCCGCGCTCGCCGACCAGGACGGACTGGCCCTCACCGCGTCCGGCGCTCTCAACCGGGCGTCGGTCGTCCACCTCTGCTCGGTGATGGAATGGCCGCGGGAGACAATGGAGTCCCTGAAGGAAATCAAGTCGAAGCGGTTCAACGAACTCGACGTCTTCCCGCTCGAGCTCATCCGGGTCACCTGCCTGGTTGCCGGGCTCGCCCGCCGCCGAGGCAGGGTCTTGAACGCCACGAAGAAGGCCCGCTCGCTGCTGGCCGAGACGCGGTCAGGCGAGCTCTACCGCCGGCTGTTCGTCACGATGTTCAGTCACCTCAACTACGAGTACGTCACCGAGCACGCCGCCGGCCCGCTCATCCAGGAGTCAATCGGCTACATCCTCTGGCAGGCCCGGTCGATTCTCACCGAGTGGGTCAATGTCGAGGAGCTTCCCGGGCCGCTGCTGCTGCGACCGGTGGCGAATGCGATTCGCGTGAATCCCTACTACGATGAAGCCTCCTGGACCATCTACAGCGGCGTCATCGAACCGCTGGAGTGGTTCGGTCTGGTCGAGTGCCAGCCCGACGGCAAGGACCCGGACGTGGGCATCGGGCAGTACCGGAAGACGCCGCTCTTCGACCGGTTCATCGGGTTCGACCTCGCCTCGCTGCTCCCGGGCAACGCCCGCCCTGAACTGAACTGACCCGGCGCTTGACCCGCGCCCGGCATCGTCCTGCAATCACCGCTTATGTCCCTCGCGACGCTCAACCTGAAAGAGTGCATCCAGTGTGGCCGCTGCCCGGGCGTCTGCCCTGGCGCGATGAAGTCCCGGCTCAACGTCCGGCCGCAGGTCGAGACCCGGGTCCGCGACGCGCTCGACCGACCTCCCCCGGCGGCTTGCACCCCTGACCGTTTCCGCTAGCATCAAGACGCCAACATGACCCAACGCAACAGCATCCTGCTCGCGACCGTCATCATCATCGCCCTCGCGGCGGCGAGCGCGGTCGCCGGCTGGCTCAGCCTCCGCGCCGGCCTGCCCAGCCCGGAGGAAGTCGCCCGGTTCGTACCGCCCGCCTCGACCCGCGTCTTCGACTGCCGCAACCGGCTGGTCCACGAGTTCTTCCAGGAAAGGCGCCGCCCGGTCGACCTCGACACCATCCCGGTTTACCTGAAGGAAGGCATCATCGCGGTCGAGGACCGGCGGTTCTATTCACACTGGGGCATCGACCTGATGCGCATCCCCGGCCTCGCCTGGTGGATGCTGCGCCACCCCGGGCAGCTCAAGGCGACCTCGACCATCACCCAGCAGCTCGCCCGCTCGATGTTCCTGACCTACGAGCGCACGCTGACGCGGAAGGTCCGCGAGGCGCTGCTTGCCGTCGAAATCGAGCGCCAGTTCTCCAAGGACGAGATTCTCGAGATGTACCTGAACCAGGTCTGGCTCGGGGGCTCGATATACGGCGTCGAGGCGGCCTCGGAACGCTACTTCGGCAAGCACATCTCGCGGCTCTCCATCGCCGAGTGCGCCACCATTTCCGCGATGGTCGCCAACCCCGGCTTCTACTCGCCCCACTCCAACCCGGTCGGGGTCACCCAGCGCCGCAACCTGTTCCTGGGCAAGCTGCGCGACAACGGCGTCATCACCCCGGCGCAGTTCGACAAGGCCCGGGCCGAGGAGCTCAAGGTAACGCCTGCGCGCGACGGCGCCAACGAGGCGCCCTACTTCGTCGAGGAAGTCCGCCGCTACCTCGTCGGCACGTACGGGCCGGATTTCGTCTACCGCTCGGGCGCCGCGGTCTACACGACGCTCGACATCGACCTCCAGCGCGCCGCCAACAAGGTGCTCGAGCAGCGGCTCGCCCGAATCGAGGCCGACTACCGCCTGCGACGGTCGAAGGTCTGGTACGACTCGGCAAGCAAGGTCGATTCCACCCTCGGCCTGCCGGAATACCTGCAGGGCGCGCTGGTCGCGCTCGACGTCCCGACCGGCCAGGTCCGGGCGCTCGTCGGCGGCCGCGACTTCCGCCAGAGCGAATGGGACCGCGCGACCCAGGCCGCCCGCCAGACCGGCTCGTCGTTCAAGCCATTCCTCTTCGCCGCCGCGCTCGACAACGGCTTCACCGCCGCCGACATCGTCGTCGACTCGACCATCGAAATCCGCATCCCCGGCCAGCCGCTCTACCGGCCGCGCAACTACGACCTGAAACTGCTCGGCCCGATAACGATGCGCCGGGCGCTGGCGCTGTCACGCAACCTGGTCGCGGTCCGGCTGGTCGAGAAGCTCGGGCCCCAGCTCGCGGCGCGCTACGCCAACCTCTGCGGCATCACCCAGAAGCTGCTGCCGGTCTACTCGCTCGCCCTGGGCTCGGTCGAGGTCCCCCTCCTCGAGATGACCACCGCCTACAACACCTTCGCCAACCAGGGCCGGCGCGTCAAGCCGATACTCATCACGATGGTCAGGGACAACCGCGGGCTCGTGCTCGAGCAGGCCCGCACCGAGGTCCAGCCCGTGCTCGGGCGCGAAGTCGCCTACCTCCTCACGAGCCTGATGGAGTCGGTCGTCAACGAGGGCACCGGCACGGCGGTGCGTGGGGCCGGCTTCTCGGGCGCGGCCGCGGGCAAGACCGGCACGACCGACGAATACTCCGACGCGTGGTTCATCGGCTACACGCCCGCGCTCTGCTGCGGCGTCTGGGTCGGCTACGACCGGAAGCGCACCATCTTCCGCGGCGCCACCGGCGGCGGCATCGCCGCGCCCATCTGGGGCGAGTTCATGGCCGAGACCCGCCAGGACACCGTCTCGCCCCGGAGCTTCACCGTCCCGCCCGACATCGTCACCGCGCCGATATGCGAGGAGTCGGGCCTGCTCGCCACCCCGCGCTGCCCGCGCGTCCGCTACGAGGTCTTCGCCCGCGCCTGCCAGCCCGCCGGCACCTGCACCATCCACGACGCGCCCGCGCCCGTGCGCACGCCCGACTCGTTCCAGCCGCTGGTGCCCGCCGGTGACGGCCACTGACCCCTCTGCCCGCACCCTCCGCGCCGTCCACCGCCGGCTCGAGCGCGCCTTCGGACCCCGGCACTGGTGGCCCGCCGATACGCCGCTCGAGGTCATAGTCGGCACGGTGCTGACCCAGAACACCTCCTGGCGCGGGGTCGAACTCGCCATCAGCCGGCTCAGGGCGCGACGACTGCTCGCCCTCGCCCCGCTGCTGCGGCTGACACCGGGAAGGCTCGCCCCGCTCATCCGTCCCGCCGGCTGCCCGAACGTCAAGGCACGACGGCTGGCGAACGTCCTCCGCTGGGTGCGCGCCCGGGGCGGCATCGCCGGCCTGCGCCGACGCCCGACCGCCGAGCTCCGGGCGGGACTGCTGTCGGTCAATGGCGTCGGGCCGGAGACCGCCGACTCCATCCTGCTCTACGCCCTCGACCGGCCGGTGTTCGTCGTGGATGCCTACACCCGGCGGGTCCTCGGCCGCCACGGGCTCGCCACCGGCCGGGAGAGCTACGCCGAACTGCAGGCCCGGTTCCACGCCGCCCTGCCCCGCCGCGCCCGGCTCTACAACGAACTCCACGCCCGGTTCGTGGCCCTCGCCAAACGTCACTGCCGGGCGCGCCCGCTCTGCGCCGGCTGCCCGCTCGCCGGCCTGTCCTGACGCCCGGGCGAGGGGCCGCCGTTTGACTTGGATTCCGCCCCACCTAACATACCGGGATGCTCGGCCTCGTCGCCTTCCTGCTCGTCGCCCAGCTCGCGCCCGCTTCCCCCGACAGCGCCGCGCCCGACACGGTCTTCTACGGCGGCCGGCTCGTCCGCTTTTACGCGAAGACCGACGAGGTCGTCCTGCTCGACTCGGCCTGGGTCCGGTTCGGGGCGATGACCGTCTATGCCGAGTCCATCCACTACGATATCGAGGAACAACGGCTCAGCGCCAACCACGAAGTGCTGTTCGTCTCGGGCGAGAACAACATCGAGGGCGCGATGCTCGAGTACGACCTCGACCAGCGCAAGGGGATGATGCGCACGGCGACCACTGCCATCGAGAACGGCTTCTTCCGCGCCGACGAAATCTGGCTGGTCGAAGAGAACGTCTTGAACGCCCGCCGCAGCCGCTACACCACCTGCGAGAAACCCGACCACCCCCACTTCGCGTTCTACGGCCCACGCGCCAAACTGCTGGTCGACGACGTCGTCATCGCCGAGCCGGTCGTCTTCGAGGTGTTCGGCTTCCCGGTGCTGGCCGCGCCGTTCTGGCTCGTGCCGGTCGCGACGAAGCGCACCTCCGGGCTGGTGCCGTTCAAGGTCGGCCAGTCCAACACCCAGGGCTGGTACGCCAAGGACCTCGCCTGGTACTGGGTCATCAACGACTACGCCGACGCGACCTTCTTCTGCGACGTGATGACGAAGAAGGGCATCCAGCCCCGCTTCCAGGGCATCTACATCGTCAATCCCTTCGCCCAGGGCAACGTCAGTGCTTCCTACATCCGTGAGTGGGACACGCGGACGACCCGCTACAGCCTGAACGCCCGCCACGACTCCCGGTTCTTCTTCGACTCCGACCTCTCCGCCGCCGCCGACTTCATCTCCGACGCCAGCTACATCCCGGAATACGGCGAGGACATCATTGACCGGCTCAAGCAGGAGGCATTCTCCTACGCTGAGGTCAGCCGCGGATTCGGCCGGGTCGGCCGCGTCACCGCCACCGTCGAACGCAAGGACGAATTCACCAACCACTTCGACTACACCCTGCTCCCCGACCTGGTCCTGTCGCTCGGCACCCGCCGGCTGCCGCTCGGGCTCGACCTCTCTCCCCGCCTGCGCTTCACCCGTCGGCTGGAGAACTACGGCGACTCGACCGGCGCCGACACCGCGCGCTACCACGAACTCGGCGGCCGGGCCTCGGCCGGCCTCGGCACACCCGACTACAACCTCGGCGTCGCCGGCCGGCTCCGCGCCGGCTACAACGTATCGCTCGACCTCGGCCGGGAATGGCGCGACGGCGCCACCGACAGCGACACCCGCACGCTTGCCAACGGCGTGAACATCGACCTGTCCCAGAAGCTGTGGGGAACGGTCAACACCCGCCAGGCTATCGGCGCGACCCAGTCCAACGACCTCACCGGCGCCAGGCCGCCCGACACCCGCTACACCGGCAGTATCACCGCCGACATGACGCTCTACCGGGTGTTCAACGTCCGGGCGCTCGGACTCGACGGCCTGCTCCACACCGCCCGCCCGTCCGCCGGCCTCGCCTACGAGCCCGAGGTCACCGCCCGCGAGTACATCGGCACGCCCCGGCTCGCCGAGCCGAAGTCGGCCCGGCTGACGTTCGACATCGGCAACGGCTTCCAGGCCCGCACCGCCGACTCGACCGCGGCCAAGCTCGACCTCGGGAGCGCGAACCTCGCCACCGCCTACGACCTCGTGAACGGACGCCTCGAACCGCTGCGCGCCAACATCCGCACGGCGGTGCCCGCGTCCCGCCTGCCCTTCACCGCGAACCTCGACGCCTCGGCCAGCTTCGACTTCGACTCGCTCGACCTCGGCCGCGACTACCGCATCGCCACCTCGTTCGGCTGGGAGCACCTGTTCCGCCACGACTCCCTGCGCGTCGCCTGGGTTGATACCACCCGGCACGACCCGGGGCGCGACTGGCGCGTCCGCGTGAGCCTGAACCACGTCCTCTACCGTGACAACAACATGCTCACCGGCGCGTTCACCTTCTACGTACCGGGCTGGCGCCTCGACTTGACCAGCATCGGCTACAACTTCACCCGCAAGGAGCTGACCGACTACTCGATTACCGTCTGGAAGGACCTGCACTGCTGGGAGGCGCTGGTGACCGTCGACAAGCTCGGCAGCCAGTGGAAGTACGACTTCGAGTTCCGCATCCGCCAGTTGTCCGACATCAAACTCGGCAAGAGCACCTTCCGCAGCATCCTGCCCGAGTGATACACCTGGCCTCGACCTCGCCCCGCAGAATGGCGCTGCTGCGCGCGGCCGGCATCCGTTTCCGCCTGTTGCGGCCCGCGCCCGACCTCCCCAACCCGCGCACGAGTCCCGACCCCGCCGCGCTGGCAATCGCCCAGGCCCGGCACAAAGCCCTCTCCGCCCGCCGACCGGGAACAGCCGGCTGGATTGCCGGCGTCGATACTGCTGTCGTTCTCGGACGGGAGGTACTGGGAAAGCCCGCCGGCCGGGACGAGGCCCGCGCAATGCTCGGCCGGCTCTCGGGCCGAACTCACCGGGTCATCTCCGGCCTCGCGGTCCACTCGACCCGGCGCGGGCGCACGCTGACCGCGGCCGAGGTCACGCGGGTGACATTCCGCCGGCTGGCGCCCGCCGAAATCGAGCGCTACCTCGACTCGGACGAGCCGTACGACAAGGCCGGCGCCTACGGCATCCAGGGCCGCGCCGGCGCGTTCGTCGTCGGCATCGAAGGCTCGTACGTGAACGTCGTCGGCCTGCCGCTGCTGCGGCTGCTGGAACTGCTCGGGGAAGCCGGCTGCCCGGTCGAATCGCTACGGGCTCGTTGAAAACAGCCGGAACTGGTAGTCCTGCGCCAGTTTCCCCGCCCGGTTGTCGAGCAGGAAGAAGTACCGGCCCGAGGCCGTGACCCCCACGCTGACCGAGTCCTTCCGCACCCGGATCGTCTCGAACAGCGCCTCGTAGGTGTCGCCCGTGGCCCAGCGCTGGTAGTTGGCGGGGTCGAGCAGGAGTATCGAGGTCGTGCCGGTATCAACTTCGACCCAGCCACGCAGTTGGTGACCGAAGTTCAGGCTGTCGCTCCAGCGGTGGGTCTCCCCAGCCTTGATGACGCCCTGGTTGTTGATGACCGTCCGGGTGACCTTCTTGACCTTGACCGCCACACTATCGCGAGTCACCTCGTTGTCGAGGTCCACGACCGCGACCCGGACCGACGCCGTCCCCGAGGACTCGGGTGCGGCCCAGCGGGCCTCGGAGTGGGTGACCGTCGGTCCCTCAGCCTGCTCAATGAGCGTCCCGCGGCTTGCGGTCCACTGGAACGATATCGGCTCGAGGTACCAGTCCCACGCGTCACAGACATACTCCGCCGTGTCGCCCGAATTGACCTCGGTCGGTCCCTCGAACTTGGCGATTGTCGCGGGACCGGTATTGCGGCAGCCCGCCGCCAGCGCCGCCAGCAGGACGAGAAGCACCGGTCGGTTGGTCATTTCGGCTAGATTGTAGCCGGGACCGGCGAACCTGCAAGTGCGAGTTGCGCCGAGGCAAAGCCGCGGATGTCGCACCCGACAACACCCGCTCTCAGCGGCACTTACCTCAGGCGACACCGACTCCCGACGGCGGCCGGACCACGCCCGCACGCCCCTCTCATTCGGGAAGTGCCATTGGTACAGCAACTTAGCAGGCGGTCACCAGTCCTCGGCCGGTGGTACGTGAAGTGCAGACACTGCGGTATGGAAAAGGGTCCGATGTTGCCCGGCCGTCAGGCACGAAAGCGACGGGTCCGTAATGGGTTCGGTCCCGCTCGCCAGGACCAGTTCGTTCGAGAAGAGTGCTCTAACGAGGGGGTGAGTGATGATTGCCGAACTGCTGACCACGGAGAACGATAGCCTGCTGACTGAACTGCTCGAGTCCAGCGCTCCCAAGCCGCATGACTGGGCTATTGACAACGACCGACCGGACTCGCTGGTTCGCCACCTGTCCGCCGACATCGGGCGGGCAGTCGAGGCGGGCGGAATCGCCAAGTCCTACATCGCGGGGGGACAGATGCTCGGCCTCTGCGTCGCCAGCCCGGACGACTTCGCCTCGCGCGAAATCCGCGCCCGGACCTACCACATCCGCTACCTGCTGGCGACCGGCAAGCCGGAAGCCCAGACGCTGGTCAAGTCGCTGCTCGTCCGGGACACGATGCGGGAAGTCGGCGGCCGAACCTGCTATGTCGCGCACCTGCCCACGACCGACCTCGCCGGCATCAACGCGCTCGAGCGGATGGGGTTTTCCGCCACCCAGACCGCGCTGACGTTGGCACGCGACCTCGACCACTACGAAGACGCCAGTGTCAGCCGGCCCTACGAAGTTCACGAGGCCGACCCGAACGAGGTCGATGGAATGCTGCGCGCAACCGCAACCCAGATACCGGGCGGGCTGCTCGGTTGGGACCTGCGCCTGCCGCGGGCGGTCTCGAACCGGGTCTACGGCGACTGGCTGCGGACCTACGCGTCGAGCCACAGCCTGCTCGTTGCGAGCCACGACGGCAACACCGTCGGCCTGCTCGCCGAGCACGTCCGTGCCGACACGACCGGCACGCTCGGCTTCGACATCGGTTCGGTCGACCTCGTCGCGACTGCACCCGAGTACCGCAACAACGGCGTGGTCCCGCAGCTCATGACCGACACGCTCGCGGATTTCCGGCAGCGCGGGGTCCGGATTGCCGAGGTGACGACCTGCGCCACCGAGTTCCCGATCATCCGCTACTGCCAGCGCCAGGGTTTCCTGACGGTCGAGAACACGCTGATACTCACGAACTGGCGCAACTAGGCCGCCCGCCGACGCGGCCCCGAACGGGTCGGAAGCGCCTCCCCACGGGAGACGCGGAGAATGGAGGAAGCTATGCAGAAGGTGTTTGTGGCGTTGCTTGCCGTCGCCGGGCTGCTTGCGGCCGCCCCGGTCGAAAGCGGCGGGGTGCGCGCCTCGGCCTGGGGCGCGGTAGTACATCCCGGCCAGTACAACCTGGGCGGGGCGCCCGACGTGTTGGAACTCATATCCGCAGCGGGCGGACCGACTGCCGACGCGGACCTCGGGCGGGTCCTGCTCATACGGGAAATCGACGGCACCCGTCGCCGGCTCGACATCAACCGACTCGCCGGCTCCGAACCGCTCTTCCTCGCGTCGGGCGACGTGCTCATCATCCCGGAGTCCTTCTGGCGCAAGGTCCAGCGCAACCTGCCGCTGGTCACGACACTTGCGACCCTGGTCAACCTTGCGGTGACCATAACCCTGCTCTCGCGCTGAGCGATGATTGAGCAAGCAGTCGGCGTATCGGCGGCGGCCGGCCCGCTCATCCTCGTGGTTGACGACGATACCGCGTTTGCCGAGACCCTGGCAGACGTCCTCGAAACCAAGGGCTACCACGTCGTGACCGCCTGCGACCTCGCCCACGCGGTCGAGGCGACGCGTGCCCACCACATCGACCTCGCGCTCATCGACCTCAAACTACCCGGTGCCAACGGCGTTGAGGTTCTCACTCGCATCAAGGAGCAGTCGCCGGCAACCGAGGCCGTCATCCTGACCGCCCACGGTAGTGTCAAGTCGGCGGTCGCGGCGATGGGCCAGGGCGCTTTTGGCTACATCGAGAAACCCTATGACATTGAGAAACTCGTCGTTCTCACCGAGCGCGCGCTCGCCCATCGTTCCGGAAGCCGCAGTCTCGACGAAAGCGCCGTCCGCGCGGCCGTGCCCTGGCTCGCATTTGACCACAAGACCGGGACGGTCAGCGCCGTCAGCCCGGCCCTGCAGCGCCTGCTGGGCCGGTTCCAGCCGCACGACCTCGGGCAGCTCATCACCGACCCGGCCGAGCGGGA
>Ga0172366_10004827_pt1 | contig 10642 bp, 9 predicted proteins | sample LakKivSesite69cm_FD_114533 | JGI IMG/M metagenome (GOLD analysis project Ga0172366, IMG submission 114533) | Sediment microbial communities from Lake Kivu, Rwanda - Sediment site 69cm | ecosystem: Environmental > Aquatic > Freshwater > Lake > Sediment | place: Rwanda: Western Province, Lake Kivu...
AGGCCGATGATGTGGAGCGACATGTGGTTCCGCATCGGCTCGAAGCGCGACGACTACTACGACAGGGAAGCGGTCATCCCGGACGACGTGATCGCCATGATCCCGAAGGACGTGACGCAGGTCTACTGGGACTACTACCACTGCGACGAGGAATTCTACCGCGACTGGATCACGCGCCACCGGAAGCTCGGCAGCGAACCGCTCGTCGCGCCCGGCGCGTGGACGTGGGGCCACTTCTGGGCGTACTACCCGCACGCCTTCGCCACGCTTGAGCCGTGCATGAGGGCGTGCAAGGCGCTCGGCGTCCGGGAATTGCTCATGACGATGTGGGGCGACGACGGCGCGGAGTGCGATTTCTTCAGCGCGCTGCCGGTCCTGGAGTACTACGCGGAGCACGCCTACCACGACGAGGTGGACGAGGCTGCCCTGCGGGCGCATTTCCACGGGGTGACCGGCAGCAGCTATGACGCATGGATTCGTGCGGATGGGATTGACGCCGTCTCCACACTGGAAAAGCCCGGCGAATTCCATCCGAACCCGTCCAAGATGCTGCTCTGGGAAGACCCGCTCATCGGCCTCTGGCAGCCGGAGCTCGGCGGGCACTCGTACGCCGAGGAGTATGCCGCGCTCGCGGACGAACTTGAGGCTGCCGCAGCATCCGGCGGGCTTATGGACGCGCACCTGCGCTTCCCGGCGCAAATCGCCCGCGTGCTGAGCAGCAAGTGCGACCTGCCGACGAGGGTGCGAAAGGCGTACCAAGCGCACGACCGGGCCGCGCTGGAAGAGATCGCCCGCGACGAGCTGCCCTCCCTGGCCGATCAGGTGCGCACGCTCTGGGAAATCCATCGTTCGCACTGGTTTGTTCATCACAAGCCGCAGGGCTGGGAGGTCACCGAGGGACGCTACGGCCACCTCATCGCCCGGCTGGAGACGGCCCAGTGGCGGCTGGAGGCATATCTCAACGGCGAGGCGGCGTCGCTTCCCGAACTGGAGGAGCCGCACGCACACGTCTACACCGGCACTCCGCGCCGCCTGCCGGAGTTGAAGTACGGCCGCATCGTGACGGCATCGCACATCAAGTAGCGTCGTCGGACCACCCACTCACCTTCAGAGGAAGACAATGGCAGACTATCGCGTGGCGATCATCGGCACCGGCAAGGCGCACAGGAGCGCAGGTGCGACCGGGTACGGCATGGCTCACGAGCACGTTCGGGGGTATCAGGCAACGCCCGGCTGCACGGTGGTGGCGTGCGCCGACATCGTGCCGGAAAACGCAAAGGCGTTCGCGGAGCAGTACCATATCCCCGGCATCTACCTCGATTACAAGGAGATGCTCAAGAAGGAGAAGCCCGACATCGTCTCCGTCTGCACATGGCCGCACCTGCACCCGCAGATGGTGATTGACAGTGCGCGTGCGGGCGCGAAGGCGATTCACTGCGAGAAGCCGATGGCCCCCACCTTCGGCGAAGCGCGGAAGATGAAGGAAGTCTGCGAGAAGACCGGCACGCAACTCACGTTCAACCACCAGCGACGCTTCGAGGCGCGGTTCATCACGGCGCGACGGCTTCTCAAGGACGGAGTGATCGGCGAACTGCGTCGCATTGAAGGCCACTGGGGCGATATGTTCGACGTGGGCACGCACTGGCTGGACCTGTTCAACTTCTACAATGACGACGTGCCCGCCGAATGGGTCATCGCGCAGATTCACCGCCACAGCGACGCGAAATCGTTCGGCGTGCCGGTGGAGAATCAGGCGATCTGCCACGTGAGGTACAAGAACGGCGTGTACGGCTTCCTGGCGATGGGCGAAGGCCACACCATCTGGGCGGAGCACCGCCTGCTCGGCAGCGAAGGGATCATCGAGGTGGAGTGGCCGGTGGTGCGCGTGCGCGGCAAGGGCGACGCCGAGTGGCGCGTGCTCGAACGGAAGCACGCCGGAGACTCGATCACGAAGGGGATTCAGGACCTCGTGAAATGCCTGAAGACCGGGCGGGAGCCGGTGCTGAGCGTGAAGAAGGCGTTCGCCGCGACGGAGATCATCTTCGCGGCGTACGAATCGAGCCGCAGGCGTGGCCGGGTTGATCTGCCGCTCACCATTGACGACAACCCGCTCCACAGCATGATCGAGGCGGGCGAGGTCGGCCCGAACCGGAAATAGGACGGTTTGGCAACCCCGGTGTGCTGAGAATGTGCCTGACTCTGTTGATAACCTACGTTCGGGCAGACAGGAATATCTTGGACAGGCAAGAATGTCTGCCCCCACCGACGAAAACCCCTCATCCAAGGGTGGGGCAGGCATTCCTGCCTGCCGAGGATGAACCCATCACGACAATGTCGTACGACGATGTCGCACGACATTATTGCACAACGATGTTGACAATTCACTAAATAGTTTTCTCGCTAAGTTTATGTAGTGTGTGCCGAACGTGGGAGGGTCGAAGACCCTCCCCTACAATCAGGTAACGAACCGTAGGGGCATGGCGCGCCATGCCTCCTACAAAAACCTATCAACTTGCCGAGAGAACCACTAAAGGTATGGTGGAACGTAACGAATCGGAGAGAGGGAGGTCTTCCATGAAGAAGGATTTCCGCGTGGTGATCATCGGGTGCGGCAGGTCAACCCGCACGCCCGGAGCAAAGGGTCACGGCATCTCGCATGCCCACGTGCAGGGGTATCAGGCGAGCGAAGGATGCAAGGTCGTCGCGTGCGCCGACATCGTGGAGGACTACGCGGCGGCGTACGCGGCGCTCTACAAGCTCCCGAAGTACTACCTCGACTACAAGGAGATGGTGGCCAAGGAGAAGCCCGACATCGTCTCCATCTCCACGTGGCCGGGCCTGCACGCGGAGATGGTGATTCACTGCGCGAAGGCCGGGGTGAAGGCGATCCACTGCGAGAAGCCGATGGCCCCCACCTTCGGGGAAGCCCGGAAGATGAAAGAGGTCTGCGAGGAGGCGGGCGTGCAACTGACGTTCAACCACCAGCGCCGGTTCGAGCGGCAGTACAGCCTCGCCCGGAAGCTCGTCAACCAGGGCGTCATCGGCAAACTGCGGCGCATCGAAGTCGGGTGCGGCAACCTCTTCGACTGGGGCACGCACTGGTTCGACATGATGAACTTCTACAACAACGACATCCCGGCGGAGTGGGTCATCGGCCAGATTGACAGCAGGACTCCGAGCGAGGCCTTCGGCGTGCAGATGGAAAACCAGGGCATCGCGCACATCAGGTACGCCAACGGCGTCTACGGCCTCATGCTGAGCGGCTACGGGCACACGATCTGGGCAGAACACCGTCTGCTCGGCGCGGAAGGGTACCTTGAGGTGGAGATGCCGGTCGTGCGCGTGCGCGGCAAGGGCGATAAGGAGATGCGCACGATCACCTTCCCCGAAGAGAAGCACATCGGGGCGTGGTCGGCGGTCACGTTCGGCATTCAGGACGTGATCCACTGCCTGCGGACCGGGCGCGAGCCGGAACTTTCCGCCCGGAAAGCCTTCGCTGCGACGGAGTTCATCTTCGCCACGTACGAGTCCAGCCGCAGGCGTGGCCGGGTTGACCTGCCGCTCGCCATCGAGGACAACCCGCTTCACGCGATGCTCGCGGCGGGCGAGATCGGCCCGGACCGGAAATAGGACGTGTTATACGGGTTCCAGGCAATAACCCTCCATCACGGACTACAGGGGCGACTCGCGAGTCGCCCCTACAAAGCGTGTCGAAACAACATCTTGTAGGGGCGAGGCATGCCTCGTCCCTACTCGACATGCACAATTCCTCGCCGAAAAGCGTATCAGTTGTATCTCTCCGAGAGCGGTGCGAAATTCAAGGGAGAGGAGCACGCCTTCCCGTCGCCCATCGCTGCCGGTTGCGAAACGCTGCTGCTTCCGTCGGAGGAGCGCGCATCACGAAGAAAGGATACGCCGATGTCCAGTACGGCCTACGAACAGCTTGCCAACCAATTGACCGACCGGGGCGTAGACGTGAGCCGGGTCCACGCTGCGCTCAAGGCGCAGGAGATCGAGACGCCTTCCTGGGGATATGGCAACTCTGGCACCCGGTTCGGCGTGTTCAAGGAGCCGGGCGCGGCGCGTGACCTGCACGAGCGGCTCGCCGACGCCGCGCAGGTGCATCGCGTGACCGGGGTATGTCCCTCGGTGGCGATTCACATCCCCTGGGACAGGGTGGACAATTTCGACGATCTCCGGAAGGAAGCCGCGCAGCTCGGCGTCCGCATCGGCGCGGTGAACCCGAACGTGTTCCAGGACAAGGCGTACAAGTACGGCAGCCTCACCCACGCAAACCCGGCGACGAGGCGGCAGGCGATGGACGCGATCCTGGAGTGCATTGACATCATGAAGAAGGTCAATTCGCCGATCCTGAGCCTCTGGTTTGCGGATGGGTCGAACTATCCGGGTCAGGTTGACATGCGCCAGCGCAAGCGGTGGATGCAGGAGGGCCTCGCGGAAATCCACCGGCATCTGCCCCCGAAAAGCAGGATGCTCGTGGAATACAAGCTCTTCGAGCCGGGCTTCTACCACACCGACATCTGCGACTGGGGCATGGCGACGCTCATGTGCCAGCACGCCGGCCCGGACGCGCAGGTGCTCGTTGACCTGGGGCATCACGCGCACGGGGTGAACATCGAGTTCATCGTCACCTCGCTCCTCGACGAAGGGATGCTCGGCGGCTTCCACTTCAACAACCGCAAGAACGCCGACGACGACCTCACCGTCGGCTCCATCAACCCGTACGAGGTCTTCCTCATCTTCGCCGAGATCATCGCCGCCGAACGCGCCGGGATCGTCAAACGGCCCATCGCCTACATGATTGACCAGAGCCACATCATCAAGCAGAAGATCGAGGCGATGATCCAGTCGGTCATGAACATCCAGACCGCCTACGCCCGTGCGCTGCTCCTCAACTGGGACGCTCTCGCCGACGCACGCACGCGCAACGACGCGGTGGACGCCGAACGGGTTCTCCAAGAAGCATATCTCACCGATGTCCGGCCTCTCCTGGAGAAGGTCCGCGCCGACATGGGCCTTGGGCCGGACCCGATCATCGCGCACCGTGAATCCGGCTACAGCGCACGGGTGGCCAAGGAGCGCGTCGGCGAACTCAAGGGCGCGGCAAGCTGGGGCTAGGCATTTGGCTTTGCTGACCTCCTGCGTCGCCGCGTGTCAGGGGACGCCAATCCGTAGGGGCGAGGTATACCTCGCCCCTACAAAGTATTGTTATGACTTGTCTTGTGTGAGCGATTCGCCTGCTGCTTTTGCGTTCACACGGGGGGACATTTCCAACTTGAGGGCGTATTATTCTGCCCTGTGCTCCCCTACACGTAGAGCTTGAACCACGCCTTTGCGAGGTGGATGAATGGCATCGTGTAGCCGTGCCCCTGGCCGGAGAGGAAGGTATAGCTCCGCGTCCCCGGCAGAGCCTCGAAGAGCGCGGCGACCGAATCGGGCGGCGTGGCGATATCAAGGCTTCCGGCGGTCAGAAGCGTCGGCAGGCGAAGGCGATGAGCGTGAGAGAGCGTATCAATGTAGCCGAGCGCTTTCCATTCCCCTGCGCTGCCCCCTTTCGATTTCATCGCGCTCGAAGCTCCCGCGTATGCGCCCTTGTTCTCCCTGCCGAGCATGAGAGGAAAATTCGTGAGGAACGGCACGTCCGCCGCGATGGCTCTGACGCCGTGATCGGCGAAAATGCTCGCCATCAGGAGCGACGTACCACCGCCCTGGCTGGAGCCGAAGAACCCAAAGCGCGTCGGGTTCACTTTGGGGAGCGCAAGCGCCCAGTGCACCGCGAGCACGGCATCCATCAGCCAGTCCACGTACCCCTGTTTTCCTTTGGTTTTCACGGTATCGGGCAGCACCGTCCATGCGCAGTCTGGCTTGCTTGGGCCGGTGGGTGTGCAATATCCGAGTGGGTTGACGTGGAGCACGTTGTACCCTTCGATGACCAATTCCGGGTGCGCGCTCATCTCCGCGCCGTAGCCGGGCAGATGGAAGAGCACCGGAGCGAGCTTCGGCGATGCGGGCTGCCAGTAGCCGTAGAACGTCGTCCGGCCTTCCGATTCGAAGGCGACGTAGTGGTTGCCTGAGGTGTGCCTCACGCCGAGTTGATACGCATACTGCGGCGCATCCACCGGATGTGCGGCGACGGAGATGCCTTCCGCCCTCTTCAGGAGGCTCTCACACCACGCGTCCACTTCTTCGGCGGTCGGGTAGTGAGGGTGAATCATGAGGGACTCCTCTCTCTGGCAAATCTCTTTCGGGCGTTCGTGTCACACATGGAGCGCAAACCACGTCCGGGCCAGATGGATGAACGGCACGGTACATGCGTGGTCCTGCCCGAAAATGCACGTGTAGCTTCTCGTTCCGGGCAGCACGTCAAAGAGCGAGGTGATCGAATCGGGCGGCGTCGCGGCGTCGCAGCTTCCGGCAACGAGGAGCGTCGGCATGTCAAGGCGGTGCGCGTGCGAGAGCGTATCAACGAAGCCGAGAGCCTTCCATTCTCCAGCATGGTCTGCCTCCGGCTTCAGCGCGTCCACCAGTCCGTATGCGCCCCTATCCTTCCTGCGGGACATGAGCGGGAAGTTCGTGAGGTACGGCACGTCCGCCGCCACCGCCTCAACGCCCCGACCGGCGAAGATGCTCCCCAGGAGAAGCGCCGCACCGCCGCCCTGGCTTGTCCCGAAGAACCCGAATCTATGCTCCACGTCACTGCGGCGAAGCGCCCATTGCACCGCAATTATCGCGTCGAGCAGCCACTCCGCGTACCCCGATTTCCCGTGAGATTTCACCGTGTCGGGAAGCACAGGCCATTGGTGGTCCGCCCTCGTCGCACCCTCCGGCGTGCAGTAGCCGAGCGGGTTGATGTGCAGGACGTGGTAGCCATCCAGGACTAGCTCCGGGTGCGCGCTGATCTCCCCGTCGTAGCTCGGCAGGTGGAAGAGCACCGGCGCGGGCTTGGATGGCGCGGGCTGCCAGTAGCCGTAGAACGTCGTCCGGCCTTCCGATTCGAAGGCGACGTAGTAGTTGCCTGAGGTGTGCCTCACGCCGAGTTGGTACGCGTACTGCGGCGCATCCACCGCATACGCCATGGCGGGGATGCATTGCCCCCTCGCAAGAAGGTCCTCGCACCACGCATTCACTTCTTCGGCGGTCGGGTAATGAGGATGAATCACGGTCAACTCCTTGCGCCTCCGGGAAGGCCCGCCACCGTGAGTAGTAATGTAATGGTGGGTGCGGGTAAGAACGAGGGGGGTGGCGTGGGGAGTTACGCTGCGCCCCGTTCAGAACATGATCGCGTAGAACAGTGTGAGCGCCCACCGGGCGACGGTCCGCACGATGTCTATGCGTCCGCTCGTCACCCAGGGCAGGACGAACAGCACGACCGCGATGGGGATGAGGCCGTAGCGCTCAAGCTCCTGATAGCGCCGCGACGCGTGGAGAGGGAGGAGATAGGCCATCACGCGGGAACCGTCAAGCGGCGGGATGGGGATCAGGTTGAACGCCGCGAGCACGACGTTGATCATGATCCCGAACCTGAAGAAGCCGAACAGCGTCTCGGCATACGTCTGCGGCAGGTGGAACGTCGCCTTGAGCAGGAGCGCGAACACGACTGCGAAGAGGACGTTCGACGCAGGCCCCGCAAGCGCCACCCACATCATGTCTCTGCCCGGTCGCCTGAAATAGCGCGGGTCCACCGGGACCGGTCGCGCCCAGCCGAAGCCGATCAGGACGATCATGATCGCGCCGATGGGGTCAATGTGGGCAATCGGGTTGAGCGTGAGCCGTCCCGCGTCGTGGGCGGTCGGGTCGCCGAGGCGATACGCGACGTAGCCGTGAGAGACCTCGTGGATCGTGACCGCCATCAGGCCGATGGGCAGCACCACCAGGAGCAGGTAGGGGAGACTCTCAAGACCAAAACCGAACATGGATACCTCATGGGCAAGCGTTCGCTGAAGAATGAGATTGAAGGTACGGGGCACTGCCGACCCGGTCAACGCAACGAAAGCAACTGGGGCCATGCGGTCCGTCCGGGCACAGCACGTGATTGGACGTGTCCGCTTACGAGAGAGAATGGAGTGCACCCCATCGCCCAGGCAGAGAGGAGATGAGAGGTAGTAGATCGGTACGTTGGGGAACTCCTGAACGCAAACGTTTAAAGGGCGAACCTCGAAGAAGCACAGAGGAAGCTTAAGGAGTCAACCATTCACGACGATGCCTATCTGCATAGACGATGATTTCATCAACTTGCTGCCAGGGTCCGTCAGTAGTCACGAACTGATTGATACCGAATTGCATACCTATTGCGAGATGGAAGTAGTCCGCCATGTCGAGGCAGTAACGTTGATGAAGTCCTTGAACTCGAGCAACAATGGATGCAACGTCCTGAGAATTGGGAGCGAGAATGTAGAGGTTGTGGTTGAGAATACGAGTGTTAAGCGTTTCCACTTGTAGTCGGGACTTGCTTAAATAGTCCTTCCAAATCTCGTTATGATCGGAGCGAAGTTCTTTGTCAGTAATATCTTTTGGCAGCCCCCTTTCCGTCACCTTTCGGTCACGGACAAGTCTGCGTACTTTGTTGAAAGCCTCCTCGAAAGCGAGTAGAGAAATACAGCACCGCGTGTCCCAGCCAAGGAGGCTATCAACAAAATGGTAAACTGTGGTGGCAGTTTGCGACCTTTTTAACTCATCTCCACTTATATTCTTGGACTTCCTCTGGTAGATCGGATACTCATAGAAAGCCCAGATGATAATACTTGTATCAAGATAGACTTGACTTGGTCGAATCGAGGATACCTCGTTGAACCTCACCACCGTTGCCGACATACGGGACTCTCACGGTCAGCAAGGGTTCTCTTCTGCCATGAACTTTGCCAAGAAGCTCGGGTCAATGTCATCAATAGCTTCTTTCTCCTTCTTGGGATCAATTATCCCAAGTTCTGGCATAAGCTTAAGAATGTCTCTGGTAGATATCATCCCAGGCATTGAAGAGGCCTCGGTCTTCTCCATTTCCGTTTTCTGAACAAGGGACTCCAGGAGTCTTTCGATGCGCTGAACGGATTCTTTTATCTGCGTCACTTGGCTCAGTATCTCATGCATCAGGTCGGTACTGGTTGCTGTTGCCCAATATGCGCTTGCGGTTCCTGTTGATGGTGCTATGTACTTTTTAATGAGGAAATTTGTCAATACCTGATACTCGGCCTCCATGGGAAAGCCTTCAGTCTCGCTTGGCCGTCCGGGACGTAGTTGATGCTGACCTATCTGGTCAATAAGCGTCATATCATCGAACGTCGGAGATGTCTTGCTCATGTCTTGCCTCGCAGCAGCATTTCCATAACCTGGCGGTCGAATTCAGGGGTCTCGTCCACGAGTTTGGTCAGCAAAGGGGCACGAGGTAACCTATCTATCTCGTGGTGGGCATTACTCTTGACACCGAATCGTGGGCTATCTTCGTCAGGTATTTCAATGTTTATCGTATGGCGGACACCTTCTACTTCCAGTATTATGCTGGGTATCACAAGCGTTTTCGTCGCTTTCAACTGCTTCGCAACGTCCTGAAACGAGGGCATTAGTTTCCGGAATACTTCGGCACTTGCCCTGGTCGTATGGGCAAGAGTCATCTCCAGCTCAAGGTTGATGCCAAACGCCTGCATTCTCAGCTTAGAAATCCGGTCTCTCGCTTCCCCCAATAGGTGAACAAGTCGCGCCGAGCTAGGTGTGTCAGTGCCCTGAATGGCCACAACCAGCCGCTTCTCCTCATAGTGAATCCTTGCCTTTTCGGCTGGGTGCTGTAGGATCAGGATTCCGGGCGGCTGAAGATCGGCTACCTGCCACCCCTTATCCAGGGGAAAGTGGCGTTTCACATCGCTGGAAGACACGTTACGGTAAAGCGGTTCCGCGTAGACCACTATGATGTTCAGATTGAGGACCTTGCAATCAAGAGCGGTCACGGGCTTGGCTCCACTCCGGAGTGGATTTCATCACATGGTAGGGTAGTAATGTATTTAATCCTCGAAGAATATACAAGGTTCCTTCCACAGCTCACGTCCTCACCACGTATTCGATTTCCCCGGCGTTCACGTCCACCGACTGGCGGATGATCTCGCCGCTGAGCGTGCCGCCGGGCAGGAGATCGTGCTCGATGGTGACGTGATCGCCTACGTCGAGCGCGAGGGTGCTGAGGTCGGTCGTGAGCGTGACGAGCCATGCCCGGTCGTGCGCGTCGAAGAGGTGGTTGCGCAGGAAGACCGCCGTCTGCCAGTCGCGGAGGTAGGGCGCGTCAAAAGGCAGCGTCCGCACGACCTTGTAGCGCGCAAGGCGGAGCATCGCCCGGCGTTCCCGCGAGGAGCGCAGATAGTTGCCTTCGTCGCGTGCGCCCGTGCCGTCGTTGCTTGCGCTCGCAAGCGACCAGATCACGTCGCCCGCCTCCATCGTCTCGTGCGTCGTGAGGTTGATGTCGTCCAGCTTGCGGAAGATGGTCACGGTTGTCCCGGTGGGCGTGAGGCACGTGCCGAATATCTCGTTCCCGGCCAGATAGAGGTTGTTTCCAGCAGACCACTGCCCCAGGTCGGCAAACTGCGGCGGCTGCTCGGTGAGGACAAGCTGCGTCGCGCTCAGGACCGAGGCGATCTGGAAG
>Ga0172366_10004828_pt1 | contig 10642 bp, 6 predicted proteins | sample LakKivSesite69cm_FD_114533 | JGI IMG/M metagenome (GOLD analysis project Ga0172366, IMG submission 114533) | Sediment microbial communities from Lake Kivu, Rwanda - Sediment site 69cm | ecosystem: Environmental > Aquatic > Freshwater > Lake > Sediment | place: Rwanda: Western Province, Lake Kivu...
CACATCCTTAGCTTCCCATTCACTATTATTACTTTCATTAGTAATTCTTGCAGGAAATTGAAAATTAATAGTAGCACCAGTTGCTAATACAGTGAATACGCATTTAGCAGTTAATATTCTATCATAAGTAGTTAATGAATAATCCATACTATGTCATCCATTGATTCGCGATTCTGGCCAACCCAGTATCGCTAGGTTTATCCCCTGAATCAGTCACGTACGACTTAATCAACTCATACATCTTCTTATCATCAGCAATCCTAGTAACCACCTCAATCAACTGCCCAAGACGATCAACGCTCTTTTTTGTTTCTTCTCTGAGTTTAACGTCTTCCTTTGGCTTAACAGGAAGACCACCCTCTGTTACTTTTACCGAAGGAATCGTCTTAGCACCAGATGTCTCGCCAGGAACCATCCCAGCCTTCACCTCAGCCTGTTCCCTCGACTTCTTAGCTAAATTAACAGTTACATCAGCAGTTTGTTTTACAAACTGAGCTTCCTTAATCTCAGCTTTGATATTTTCTCTTTCTTTCTTATCCTTCGTTGTCTTTAGAGCCTTCTCTTGGAGCTTAATATATTCCTTCTGTTGTTCAGATACCATCTTATTACTGTGAGAAACAGCCCTCTTTGTGTTATCATCCATATACTTCATATTCTGTTGCTGCTGTTTAGCAGCATCTCTTATAGACTTCTCTCTAATCTTCTCAGATTCATCAGCATATTCCTGCTGCGACTGTACTGCAGAACTAGCTGTCTCTTCCTGCTTCTTAGCACCCTCATCCATAGAAATACCAAACCAACCTGCAAATGTTTTAACCCAGCCAGCTAATGTCTCAAACGGAGAAATAATAGCTTTAATTATAGCAATAGCCACTCTACCAAACCAACCAAACTTCTCAGCCAAATAATCAAGAATCTTATATAATCGCTCGAAAATTCCAATCTGACCATCAGCTCCTTCTTCGGTAGAAGAGAACCAACTCTTAATTGCTTCAGCAATACCAACAATAAAATCCTTAACCAACTTCAACGGAGCAAGCAAGAATCCAAGAACACCAGATATTATTTTATAAACAAGCTTAAACGGGAAAGCAATTTTCTGAATAATAGCCTCATAAATGAACGTAAATACTTCCTTAACAGCATCCCATAACTCACCAAGAGCATCCATCACACCACTTATAGCATCGCCAATTTGTTCGAATATCCCGCTGCCTTCCTCGCTATCGTCAAATATTGCTGCCCATACATCTTTAATCACCTGAATTATCGCTTTAGCAACAGTGATTATTCGTATAAATGGAAACAAGATCATCATAAGAACTTTAATTATTGGCTTCAAAATAGGTTCAAACTTGCTCCATATAGCTATAATTGTATCACTAATTGCTTGAATAGGCCATAATACAAAGTTAATTATATCATTAAACACGTCATATACATCCTTAATTGCGCCCAACCATACATCGGATACCATGCTACATATACTCCAGAAAATTGTAAATATTGGTTTCAGCACTAACCATATAGCCCAAAGTATAGTCTGAATCGTCTTAAACACTAATGCAATCGGCATTAAAAACATCTGCAATGCAATAGCTAATTGCTTACCAATATTAGAAATCGGAACCATCAAAGATTTAAACACATCAGTCATCTTCTCAGAAGTATCCAAGAAACCAGTAAATGTAGACAAAGCCTCAGCAATCGGAGCAACAAGAGCCTGAATCAAATCAGCAAGACCAAGGAAGAAAGTTAAAATAGGTTTCATAATATTAAGAAGTGGAGCAGCAATCATCATAAAAGTACTACGGATACGCTGCTGAATAGTTGCCGCCAATGTCACAACACCAGTGCTCGCATCCTGAGCCTTCTTAACAATATTATCAATCTGTTTTTGGGTTTCCTTAACAGTAAGCCCAGTCTTAATCATAATCTTCTCTTTTTCAGCAGTCTTCTGTAGTAAAGCAATAGCATCTGGCACTTCCCTAGGATTAATATCCATCCTAGCGCCCATCTCGACCATAAATCTATTCTTCTCTGCCTCTGACTTCAAATTCTTCATTCTCTCGGCCAATTCAGGCCCCATCTTAATCAATTCTTTCTGCTTCTGCTCAGCACTCATAAGGAACGTCTTACCACCAAATAATCCAGCATAACCAGTTGGGTCCTTAGTCTTATCCATTATCTCTAAAGCTTTACTAGTCTCCATACCAAGTTCCTTAGCAGCAGCAACAGCAGCCAAGATACCCTCAGTATACTTCTTCATCGCATCAGGACCGTACAACGCCAACTGTCGAGCACTAGTCACAATATGTTGCATTACCTCATCCATATCCTTACCACTAAGACCGAACTTAGCCGCAGCATTATGCATCAAACCCATCATCGCAGCAGCCTGTTTAGACGAACCAGAAATTCTAGTAACATTCATCATAAACTTAGCAGAAATAGCCGCAGACGTACCCATAGCTCTATTCAAAACAGTAGTTGTCTTAGTAATATTATATAATTCTTCACCTTTAGCACCAGCTTGAGCCAAAGAACCTATCATCTCATCAATTTCTTTACTACTACCAATAATCCCAGTTTCTAATTTAGTAGCTTGAAATGCCATATCATTCATACTACCAGTGGCTCTGAACATGGCCGTCCTGAAATTCTCGGCTCTTTTTTCAATAAGTGCGAATCCCATTGCTATATCTTGAAAGAATGGAATAAATTTACTTAATGCAACTTTAATAATCTTACCAATACCACCAAACCAATCAGAAATCTGACCTAAACCACCAGCACCAGCCGCTCTACCCGCAGCCGCCCCCATACCACCCATAGCCGCCCCGGCTTTGCCAGCAGCGCCAGCTGCAGCGGCAGCACCAGTAGCGGCAGCTCCGCCACCAGCACCAATCGCGCCCAAAAGAGCAGGAGCAGCAGCACCACCAGTGACCAAAGTCAGCAACGCAGCCCCAGCAACACCAGCAGTCTTACCAAGACCGCCCATGACCTCCTGCGCTTCCTCAGCACCACCAGTTATACCAGCGGCACTTTCACCAGCAGCACCAGTCTGTTTCGTAAATCCACTAACATCAATACCAACAGCTTTGAGAACTTTACTAAATACCCCAAGTCCAGGTGTGTCTTTACCTAATGACCTAATATTATCACTAGTATCTTTAACGTTTTTATCAAACGTGTTCAATCCAGATGCATTCTTACCTAATGATCCAATATCAATACCAACTGATTTAAGGACTTTACCAAATATGTTAAGTCCAGGCGTATCCTTACCTAATGACCCAATATCAATACCAACTGATTTAAGGACTTTACCAAATATGTTAAGTCCAGGTGTGTCTTTACCTAATGACCCAATATCACCACTAACCAAACCTAATGCCTTAGCAAATTTCTGTAGACCAGTTGTATCCCCGCCTATTCCAGATATACTCTCTGTAGCTTCTGCTGAAGACTGTGATATACCGTTAGCAGATTTTGCCGCATCAGACATAGCCGTAGATATAGTTTCTCCACCCTTCTCTACACCAGATTTATAAGAAGCTATAGCTGCTTCTTGTTGTCTATATGAGTCAATAGATGATTTAGCTGATTCAGCATACTTACCTGCTATATTATCCAAATCCTTACCTAAACCCTGATATGATTCCTGTAATCTATCAACTGTACCTAATGTCTTCTCAGAGAATTTAATTGCATCCTCACGAACTCCCTTTTGGTCTTTATCGAAAGCAGTTTTGATCTTCTGATACTCGTCTTGTTGGTCAGATATTTCTTGGTTTATCTTCTTCAGTTGTTTAAATTGCTCGTTCGTGATTGTAAGATCTTTTGAGGCGTTCTTACTGAAGTCTTCTGTCGCTTTTTGGATGTCTTTTAGCTGGTCTGTTACGGTTGTCAGTAACTCACCCATTTCCTTTAATACTTTGTCTGCGGCTGTCGTCAACTGAATTTCCATTTGAAGATAATAAGTGTCTTCAGGCATTATTCACCCCATCTTAGTTATCTTTGAGAAACTAGACTTTTATAAATCAATAAAAACAATTATTACTAAATACCAGAACCACCAATAAAAACATTATCATCTAAACAATAATCAAGGACAGGTCCTTTTCCAGTATGAATGACCCATCTATGATTATATTCAGCATGACGACACTTACCAATATATTCAAGAAACTTCCTACGATCATCTATCGAACAAATCAAAATAACTGGATAAAATTTATTAGTCTTACTAGACTTCTGCATATAATAAGTAGCCTTAACTGGAAAAATTGATAATAAAAATTCAATATCGTCTACAGTAAAACCATTAGTACAAAGTTTTAATGAATTATTAGACGATCCATCACCTAAATACCACCAATAACAAGTCTCTGGCGTCAATGCTAAATCACGAGGTACTATCTTCTTACAAAACGGATACCACTTCTTCCTTAACTCCATAAAATGGAAATTAGAAATTGAATTAATTTTATAAGATGAATATACCTTATTAGTTCTTTTATCATAATAAGAATGTTTCCTAGGACCGGTTGTATAAAGATTAGGCAAATGCTCCTTAAGAGATATACAAATATTTTCATGCTTACAAGTATAAGATAAATTAGCAGTATACTTCCTAGAGTATAAACAACCATCGCCTAATAAACAACCATTAATAATTTCTAATTCTTTATTAGTTAATCGCTCGCCCTTGGATCTAAGACCAATATATTCACTTTGACTCCTAGTTTTAATATTATTCCTCTTCATAAAATCTCTTAATGTAATATAATTAGTACCAATTATTTCCGCAACTGATTTAATATCATTGCCGTAATTATAATTATTAATTATTTCATTTATAAGTTCTTCTTTGGAATTAAAACCACATAACCTATGAAGTAAATGATTTTGTTTATAATTTATATTGAGTTTCTTAAATACCCTATTTATAGTTGCCCATCCTAAATCAAGTTTATTCATAATATCTGTCTTAGTCAATCCGTCATTTTGTAATCTCATAATATAACTTCTAAATTCATCTTGCGAATCAAACCCACATTTCTGAAATGCTTGCTTGCCATTATACATTTCTCACCTCTCTTATTATATTTGATTGAAATTCAAACTTTTACTGCGGAACTATCGTAATCCAACCTTGCACAGAATACATCAGTATACCAATGACCACGTGTAACAATATGGTGGAATCCATATACTAACCAATCACCATCTAAGAAATAAGGACTATTATCAGCATCCCTCCACAACACCTTAATCTTAGAAACCCCTAAATTATGGCTATCAGCAAATACGGGTTTAGCAATACCAGTACATCTAAACTTACATCTCATAACCAAATTAAGCATATTCATATATAAATTCCTACATCTGCCATCAATATATTTATCATATGTCTTACCTATATCGCCAGCAGAATATAATTCAGGAATTGCTAATAACGTAGTAGACCAATCATGTGGAATTTCTGGTGCTCCAGTACTCTGATCAGGCTTAGCAAACCCACGTGTCTTATCAATATTGACATTCTTCTTATTAGCCGTATTCTCATCATGTACATGTGTTATGCATTCACTATCAGTACCAGTATGTGGAGGTGAACAATTAATTCTATCAAGATATCTTTCAGATGTAGTAGAAATGCCATGAGTTATTAATTGTTTATTGAACAATGATATAAATGTATCAGCTAAGAATTCATATGTATAAATATCATTACTATCCGGAGTCCTAACATTAAATGATAATGTACCATAATTAACAGACGGTTTGTCTGCTTGTTCTTTTACATCAATAGTTGGCGCACCATTTGATAGAGCACCGGAACTTGAGACAATCCAATTTGTTTTCTTCACAGTCACCGATGCCGACCAATCAATTAATGTACCAATAAATGTCTTAGGGTCCATCCTATTCATATAGAAGACATTCTGGTCACTATCAGTTGTATTAGACACATTAACAACGATACCTGGTGCATATTCTGTTATGACTTTTTTGATAACTGAGGAAACATTGCCGCGATAAGCCTTACCAGATGATGCGCCCTGGTTGAGATAATATGATGGCGGATCAACAGCAATAAATTCCAGATATCCGCTGTGTGGTAAACCGGTAGAATCAAGCTCAGTCATGAAAGCTAGATGCTCACCAGTCGTATTGTTGGGTCCAGATATTCCTGGATGTGTCAATTTGAAGACCACACGAGTCGGCTGACGTCTACCTTTATCCAAATAATATTGTGTAGCTATATCACTAAGTTTTAACCATGCCGGATCTACTAATTTAGCTCGTATGACATACCCGCCATTTGTGAAGCTTTTCCATTCGAATTTAGTGAATAATTCACCGATGTTCTCGCCACTCGCAACGGTTAAATATAGGTCTGGGTGGCTGCTGACGGGGAAATCGATGGAACTCATTTATATTACTTACTCCAAAGACGGTCGTTCAAGTAATCACTACACACTACTATATTTGGGCATAAATCATAAAAACTTAATGGTCTGTATTCCAGCTAACGACGTAGACAATGGCGAACTGAAATCATTAAAAGCTTCATATAATGATCTAAAGTATCAAAGCGATTTCACTAAGATAAAATGGGCCGAGAACAATATGCCAATTTCAATGAAAAAAATTAAGACATTAATACCAGGTAAAACAAGAATTCATAATAGGTATGAATTATTTACTAAGTCTAGCTAATAATTCCTGTAATTTTATACTTGCCAAAAGATCAAGCTTTTTCTCATTCTCAAGCATAATTCTTCTAGAATCTTTTGTCTTCTGTTCAATATCATTCCAATCATCCGGTTTTGGCGGTAGACTATAAAAAATAGGACATATTTCCTTAATCTGATAATAGTTTTTAATCAGTGATGAGATACCAGCCTTGTCATTATCCGGCGCTAAAACTATTTTCTTCGGTCTTAGCATCTTGAGTCTATTCAGTTGTTCACCCGCGAGAACAGCACCGCCTGAGGCAAGGCAAGAATCGCCAATGGAAATACAATTGAAAATCGACTCTACAATATAAATTGTTGACTCAGGATTAACCATATCAAAACCATAGAGAAAATCAGTCTTATTAGCGCCAGTGCTTGAATCTGGGAACATAAATATCTTATTCAACAAATTACGCTCTTGCCAATAGACTATATTGCCATATTCAAAATATGGAAACACAACAGACGACACAGTATAATAAATATTATACTTCTCGATCTTCTCTAAATTTACACATCTACCTTCAAGATAATTAATAGCATGCATTCTAGCTCTGCTTTCTTTATCGCCGATAATTGGCTTCGATCCTTGTGGTAATTCAAGTATCGTCTCAATCTCTTCTTTTACTTCTTCATCTTCTCTAAGATAAAAACTTGGATCTACCTTCTCACCAACAACAGCGGAAACAGCCTGCCTATAATTAGTATTAAGATACCTTTTTACAAATCCGACAAAAGAGCTAGCATAAGTACCTCTAAAATCATGAACCCAGTAATTCTTTTTACCGATATATGGTCCCTTCTTAAGTGGAGTTATACTTAATGAGACCCACATATGATAATCATCATCATTATCAAATGGATTATTTATACGGATTTGCTTACCACCACTAGCCATCTTATACTGAAAATTTTTCTTTACCCACGCTTCAATCTGTTGTGGCGTTATCCGCATATGCTCTTATACCTATTTTATGACAGGCTACAATCATGTGTTGACTCATCTTTTTATATATCTAAATTTTATCTTAGGCTTTTCGACAATTTTAATCAAGCCAGTTTCTTTAACATATTCATCCTCAGTCATTTTCATTTTTATAGCATGATTATATATTACTTTTTTATGATATTTTGCATTATATTCGTCAATATAATAATAACTAGATGATGTATACCCAATCTTTTCAAAATTTGAGGCATGATATATCGTCCCATCATGGTCTTGTGTTTGGTCTGCATATGTTATAATTTCATTAACATCAATCATTTTAATAATCCTAGATAAACAAAAAGACGCTAAATTTTTCTTTTGATATAATGGGTGGATACAAAATCTAGATAATTCTAGACATCCATGATTAGTTGCATATGTTGGATATTTAAAAACACATACTGTAATTAATGTTTCATTAAATATCGCTCCAAATGCTTTATAAAATGGCCCTAAACGCATTATATAATGATATTTCTCAATAAAATTATTAGCATCAGTTTTACTGATTTCCTTAAAAATTAAATCAGTAAAACTAAAATCAATTATATTTAATCTTTTATTAATAATACGTCCAAGTATTGTTATTAACGATTCTCTACTTAAAGTATATTGTTCCCATAATCTTACATATTTATATGTAGTATTATTTTGTATGAATTCATTTTTTCTACGATCTTTCTCTATAGCATAAACAATTTGTTTATGGTCTTGTAGATGTTTAAAACGCCCATGCCAATATTCACCATCAACATCTAGTAATAAATTTAAATCTGGACAATAGAAATCTACAGAAAATCCTTCTCCAATTAAATAATTTTTTAAGAATTTAATATTAAATAATAATAAAATTTCAGCTACAGCATTTTCTGGTTTTGTTTCTTTAAATTTTTTCATTTTCTCCCACATGCGATATTTATACCATTTCTCCCTTGCTATTATTCTCATTTTTTCTTTATATTCAACATCTTTCCATTTTAATATACCATTTTCGATTGATTTTTGTTTTGCTTGAGGAGTGCGCATCCTATTAATATCAAGTCTACCTTCTAACCACATCTTCTTGCCATCATCAGATCTCTTCTTTTTAATATCTTGTCTATTATTAAAATTATAATGTAATGATTCAAGATCACAACCTTGTTTTCTCAAAAATCTAATTACATTGTGATATTTCAAATTCAATTTAATAGCGATTTCTGATGCTTGAACACCACTATTAAATAATTCAATTATTTTATCAGCATATTCAAGAATAATATTAGTACTTTTCTTTTGATTTGATAATCTATTCCATTTTTCACTTTTAGCTATTCTATTGATTGTAATTGGATGACATTTTAAATCTAATTTCTTAACTATATTAATAGCACCATCACCATTAAACCATAATAATTTTATTTTATCTAATGTTTCCTTATCCATATGTTATGTTTGTCTTGATTGTTTAAATTTCATCATCCGCATTTCGACGATCCGCAATCAAGACAGACGTAACAAGTGCCTTCGAACTTAATGTTCTTACTGCCACAGGCCGAACACTTGAACTTTCCTTTAGTCTCTTCTTCCTTAATATAGCATGAAAGCGCTCTCGCAATAGCCCTAGACAAAGAAGTAACAGGAACATGTGCCTTCGTAATCTGATCACATATAAATTCCAATGGAGTGCCATGACGTAACGCAGTCGAAATCAATCTAGTAACTAAAGACGCCTCCTTATCCTCATATCTATTTAAATACTTAACAATTAGACAACCACTCTCAAAGTAATATTGACTCTCATTATTATCGCCCTTAGCCTTCTTTATCTCACCTTCCATCCCATCACTAACACCAGCAAGCCCATGGTCGAGAGCAAACACCTCATAAACTCTATCACCTAAGAAACCAACGAACACCGTGTATTTCTTACCATTAGGCTTAACACTATGAACCTTACACTTAATAGAATCAGGACGTTTAGGAGCCTGATGAATCATAATCACATTTTGTTCTCTATTCTCTTCCTTCTTGCTGTCAGCAGAAACCAACACTCCCTCGCGTGAACCTTCTCTATACACCGTTATTCCCTTAAGGCCACTCTTCCATGCCTCAGTGTAATAATAACCAATCTGTTCTTTAGGCGTATCCTTGGCCATATTGAATGTATTAGAAATTGACTGATCAATATACTTCTGAATCGCAGCCTGAAGTCTAATTCTACTCTCTGGCTTAACATCATAAGCCCCAATGAAATATGGTGGCAACTTATCGATAGACACGCCATGATAATCAACGTACTCTTGAGCAACAGAATGTAGAACCTCGTGCTCGACCACCTCTTTAGCCGTACCTAAATTAGTCTTCCTAATATACTTAATTTGGAACACTGGTTCTATACCAGACGAGCATTGCGCGACAATAGCCAGCGAACCAGTAGGAGCAATCGCATGTATAGCAATGTTACGGATACCAGTATTCGTAATCTTATTCTGTAGCCAAACAGGTAATCTCTTCACATATTCAGATTTGAAGTGAGTCTCAGCATTGAAAACTGGGAATGAACCCTTCTCCTTAGCAAGATCACAAGATGCATCGTAAGATGAAATCATGAAATTACTCATAATCTTATTGGTGACAGCTAACGCTTCATCCGAATCATAACGCATACCCATCTTTAAGAAGACGTCTGCCAGGCCCATTATACCAAGACCAAGACGCCTACCATTATCATTCGCTTGTTGTTGGAACGGTAATGGCGTCTTTTCCATGCTTATAATATTATCAAGGAATCGGACAGCTAATCTAACATCAATATCGAACGACGGGAAATCAAAAGACGCTTCCTTAGTGTACGGCTTAATCACGTACTTTGACAGATTCATCGAACCGAGATTACAAGAATCACCATGTGATAAGGTCG
>Ga0172366_10004831_pt1 | contig 10637 bp, 9 predicted proteins | sample LakKivSesite69cm_FD_114533 | JGI IMG/M metagenome (GOLD analysis project Ga0172366, IMG submission 114533) | Sediment microbial communities from Lake Kivu, Rwanda - Sediment site 69cm | ecosystem: Environmental > Aquatic > Freshwater > Lake > Sediment | place: Rwanda: Western Province, Lake Kivu...
GCTTCGCAAATGCGTTGACACGCCCCTCCTTTTCATGAGCTACTACAACCCGATTCTCCGTTATGGACTGGAACGCTTCTGCGCAAGGTGCCGGGAGGCGGGCGTCGATGGCCTCATCGTGCCCGACCTCCCCCCCGAGGAGGGGGCCGCGCTCGAGGAGACCACCGCGTCTCGCGGGCTGGCCCTGGTGTACCTGCTCGCCCCGACGAGCACGCCGGAACGGATCCGCCTGGTCGCTTCCCACTCGCGGGGATTCATATACATCGTGTCGTTGAAGGGCGTCACCGGCGCGAGAGACGAACTGCCTCCCGGGCTGGGGGAATTCGTGAGACAGGTACGGGACGTGGCGTCACAACCCCTGTGCGTCGGTTTCGGTATCGCCACCCCGGAGCAGGCAGGCAGAGTCGCTTCCGCAGCGGACGGCGTGATCATCGGCAGCAGGCTGGTGGAGATGGTGGCCTCGGGTAAGGGTGGCCTCCATGCCGCCACCTCGTTCATCCGGGACGTCCGGCGGGCCCTGGACGGGGTGTCAGCGCTCGATTGACCGGTCCCTCCATCCGAGAAAGGCGCTGCGCCAGGATGGCAACAGCCACACCTGTTCCAATCAATGCCAGCCCCGTAAGGACCATGAAAACGCCGGCAGCCAGGGCGATTGTGCTGATCCCATAGGCCGTGACTGCCAGATTCAAGGAGTTCTCCATGGTCAGAGCCTGGGTGTACGTCAACTGCGTTGGGTTGGTTGGGTCGTAACGGCCTCCACCCAGCAGGTCCTGGTAAGTGGACGCTATTGCCTGGCGGTGTTCCCTTATCGTGTTGGCGGCTCTTTCAGCCTCTGCCGCCGAGCTTATCACGGCCCCTTCCCCATCGGCATCGAGGACTACTTGTTCCTCTTGCAGCCTGGCTGTGATTTCATTGTTCACTGCGAGCCCCTGATAGATGAAGACCCCACCTGCCGCCACACCCACGATACCCACCAGTCCCACGGCAAGTGCTCCGTATCTCGCTATGTTCTTCATTAACGCGCCTCCTTCAACATCACCTTCTTCTGTCGCACACCAGGGAGAATCGCTAACGGGCATACACCTTCTCTATTCCAGACGCCGCTATCGCCTACTTTATTCCGGTGTGAAGAGCTGGCTTCAGATATGAGCCTTGCCCATTATGGCATCGGGTATCCCAAAATAGAAGGGCATTCGGGCCCAAAATGCTAGGGCCGATTCATCGTCACAGCGAACGTCCAGTCCATGCCTGTGTATGGTAGAATACCGATACGCCCGACGGATCCAACCTGCATGGAGAGGAAGGAAATGGAGAAGAAGGTCCTCTATTTCGACAGGCCAGGGAAGGCCAACACGGATGCCACACTTAGACTGGTCAGGGAGCGGGCCGAGGAGCTGGACATACGCCAGGTAGTGGTGGCCTCCACCCACGGACACACGGCACGAAGGGCCAGGAGCATCCTGGGCGACCTGGGCGTGAAGATCGTTGCTGTCAGCATCTGCGCCGGCTTCGAAGAGGAAGGCTGGACCATGAGCCCGGAGGAGAGGAAGGCCCTTGAGGAGATGGGGGTCACCGTCCTCACGACCATCCACGCGCTGGGGGATGACGTGAATGACGCCTTCAGCGGCGACACGCCCAACCGAGTCGTAAGGGAAACGCTTTATCGGTTCTGCCAGGGGATGAAAGTGGCTGTGGAGGTGGCCCTCATGGCGGCGGACGCCGGCATCATCGATACTTCCCGGGAGGTCATCTCGGTAGGCGGCACGAGCGAAGGGGCGGACACGGCCATCGTGCTCAAGCCAGCCTTTCCCCGCAAGTTCAAGGAGCTCGAGATACGGGAGATACTAGCGAAACCAAGGCAAGCAGGTTGATAGGGCCAGCCTTGTGTCCTTCGGGTGGATAGGTTAAAGTATCTAACTGGATGGTTTAGGCGAAAGAGCACGCAAAGGCGTTATTGTATCCTTGGTTTTTATGCCATACTCCACGAATATAGAGGACTTCGACAGCCTTGCCCTGCCCTGGGAGCAGCTCCTCAAACAGTCCTCGCGAAACCATATCTTCCTCACCCCCACGTGGCAGAGGCTATGGTGGGAACGGTTCGGCGAGGGGAAGGAGCTCCTCCTGGTATCCGTTCGCTCTCAGCGGGAGCTTGTAGGCATAGCCCCGCTGATGCGCAATGACAGCAGGCTCTCCCTCGTCGGCGATAGCGATGTCTGCGATTACCTGGACCTGGTGACAATGAAGGGACACGAGGAGGGGGTCTGCCTGGCGCTTCACAGCGTCCTTGAGGAACTGGAGTGGTGCCGGTTGGACCTCATTCCGCTTCGCCCCGACTCGGTCATCGCCAGCCACCTGATCCCACTGCTTACAGACAAGGGCTACACCGTGGACGCGACCCAGATCGATACGAGCCCGGAGATCCCCCTGCCAGAGCAGTGGGAGGAGTTCCTGGCCGGACTGAGCAAGAAGGACCGCCACGAGCTGCGACGCAAGCTCCGACGGCTGGAGCGGGCCGGGGAGGTCCAGCACCGGTGCTCCAAGGACCTGGGCACCCTGCCACAGGACCTGGAGGACTTCTTCAGGCTTTTCAAGGAGAGCGGTGCGGGGAAGGCGGAGTTCCTCACACCCGAAAGAAAGGCGTTCTTCCAGGAGATGGCCCGCTTCATGATGCAGCGAGACTACTTGAGGCTGTCATTCCTGGAGTTGAACGGCGAGCGGGTCTCGGCCAACCTCTGTTTTGAATACGATGACAGCGTCTACCTCTACAACAGCGGGTACGACCCGAGGTATTCCAGGCTGGCCGTGGGCCTCTTGCTCAAGGCACACTGCCTAAGGAAAGCCATCGAGGCGGGCAAGAAGAGGTTTGATTTTCTCCGCGGCGCCGAGCCGTACAAGTACGACCTGGGTGGCAAGGACGTCCCCATCTACCGCTTCGAAGTGAAGCGCCAGACGGCCTGACATGGACAAGGCGCTCCGTATCGCCCAGGTCTGCGTGCACGCCTGCCCCTTGCGTTTTCTCGGCGCAGGGGCTTTAGGCGGAATGAACGTCTATGTGAGGGAGCTGACGAGGGCCCTGGCGCAGCGAGGGGTAAACGTGGATATCTTTACCCTCTGGCACGACGGCCTGCATGCTCAGGATATCACCCTTGCAGATAGCGTTCGCTTCATCCACATCGAAGCGGGAGAGGGCCGGAATATACCAAAAGAGGCAACGTTCGAACTCCTCCCCCAGTTCACCTCCGAGGTCCTGGGTTTCACCGAACGGAACGGCCTGAAATACGACCTCATCCACTCCCACTACTGGCTCTCCGCCTGGGTCGCAGAGCGACTCAAGCCCAGCCTCGGCATACCCCACATCACCACCTTCCATACCCTTGCCGAGGTCAAGGAACGGACCAGCCCAGGGCACCAGGAGCCGCAGATACGCAAGCAGGCGGAGGCCGAGGTAGCGTGTTCCGCGGAGCGCGTGATCGCCCTGACCCGTGAGGAGCGGCGCGACCTAGCCGACCTCTACAAGGCCAGTCCGGAAAAGGTGCAGGTTATTCCAGGCGGCGTAGACCTCTCCCTGTTCAAGCCGGTGGCCATGGCCGAGGCACGCGCCCGGCTCGGCATTGGCGCTGCCAAAGTGCTGCTGTTCGTGGGAAGGATCGACCCGGCGAAGGGGCTCGACACCCTTCTGAGGGCCTTCGCGCTTCTACAAGAGGATAGGGATGTCTGCCTGATCGTGGTGGGAGGCAACGCCACCGGACATGACGAGACAGCCCGGCTCAAGGCGCTCTCGGGCGAGCTGGGCATCGCCGACAGGGTGGAGTTTCGAGGCCCTGTAGGCCAGAGAGAGCTGCCCCTTTACTACAGCGCGGCCAACGTGACGGTTGTGCCATCCCACCACGAGAGCTTCGGGCTGGTGGCCATCGAGTCCCTTGCCTGTGGCACGCCGGTGGTGGCCTCCAACAGAGGTGGGCTCGGCACCACCGTGAAGGATGGCGAAAACGGCTTCCTCGTCGAAGAGCTCTCGCCTGGGGCCTTCGCAAAGCAGGTGCTCAGGGTCCTGGACGATGAGGGGATGGAGGCCGGATTGAGGGCCAGGGCGAGAGGATCAGTGCGGAAGTATAGCTGGAACGCCGTAGGGGCCGCCGTGCTCAGGGAATACGAGGGGCTGTGCCAGAAGGCTCCCACCTGCACCTTGCGAAAGGGGGAATGAGTGACCAGTCCGGAAAGTAGGGTGGTGGTGTTCACACCCCACCCCGACGATTCCGAATTCGGTGCCGCCGGCACCATCGCCAGGTGGGTGGCGGAGGGGCGGGAGGTGTTCTACGTGATTTGCACCAACGGCGACAAGGGCAGCGCCGACCCGGAGATGACCTCGGAGAGGCTCGCCGCCATCCGAGAGCAGGAGGAAAGGGAGGCGGCTGCCGTCCTGGGTGTGAAGGAGGTCGTGTTCCTGAGATACCCGGACGGCGGCCTGGAGGACACCCTCGAATTCCGAGGCAGGATCGTCCGCTGCATCAGGGAATTCCGCCCCGAAGTCGTTCTCACCTCTGACCCCTACCGCAGGTATATCTGGCACAGGGACCACCGGGTAACGGGCAGGGTTGTCCTGGACGCCGTTTTCCCTTATGCCAGGGACCGTCTCTCCTATCCAGAGCACGAGGCCGAGGGGCTCAAGCCCCACAAAGTGAAAGAGGTGTACCTGTGGGGATCGGAGGACCCCGATACCTTCATAGACATAAGCCAGACCTTCGACACGAAGATCGCCGCCCTGCGCTGCCACAGGAGCCAGATATCCGAGCAGTTCTCCCAGACGATGGAGCAGCGCATGCGGGAGAGGGCCGCAGCCCTGGGGAAAGAGAGCGGAATGCCCCTAGCCGAGGCCTTCCACAAGGTTGTGATACCCTACTAGCACAACCTTTGCGAACTCGCGCAGAGGAGTGAGACCGTGAAGGCGCTCTTGCTATGTGGAGGCGAGGGGAAAAGGATGTCCCCCCTCACCAGGCCCAAGCCGTTGCTGAAGTTCCTGGGGAAGACCCTGCTTGAGCGCCATGTGGAGATGGCCTCTTCTCTGGGGATCCGCCAGTTCGTGGTCGTTGTCAACCGGAAGAACCGCAACGATATTGAGGAGGTGCGTGGGCGCTCGAGAAACGTCGGCTTCGCATTCGCCATGCAGGACGAAAACACCGGGATGGCCGGCGCACTGAGGAGCGCCGCCCACCTGCTCGGCAAAGGACCGGTCATCGTGGCCAGCCCCAGCGAGGTGGTAGAAGCCTCGGCCTACCGTGACATCCTGGGAGCGTATGATGGGTCTCCCCGGTCCAGCTACATGCTGAGCTCCCCTGTCCAGGCCCATTTCCCCGGCGGGTACCTCGTCACAGACGAGGCAGGGCGGATCAGAGGCATCGTGGAGAAGCCGGGAACAGGCGAGGAGCCGAGCAACGTGGTGAATATAGCCCTGCACCTCCACAATGACGCCCGCAGCCTGCTCCAATACCTGGACAGGGTTGACCTGAGCGGGGACGACGCCTACGAGCGTGCCCTCAACCTGATGATAGAGGAGGGACGCGACCTGAAGGCAGTCCCCTACACAGGCTTCTGGGGAGCGGTAAAGTACCCCTGGCACCTGTTTCCGGTAATGGAGCACTTCCTCGGTGGCGTGACAAGGAGCATCTCAGAAGAGGCCCACATCCCCCCAAGCGCCGTCGTAGCGGGCAACGTGGTGATAGAGGAGGGGGTTCAGGTCATGGAGAACGCCGTGGTGAAGGGGCCTTGCTACATCGGCAAGGGCTCAATCGTGGGGAACAACGCCCTGCTCCGCGACAACGCCCATATCGGGGACGGCTGCACCATAGGGTTTGCCACCGAGATAAAACACTGCTACATAGGCGACGGATGCCAGTTCCACCAGAGCTACGTAGGCGACTCCATCATAGATGACCGGTGCTCCTTCGGGGCCGGGACCATCACCGCCAACCTGCGCTTCGACCACAGGAATGTCCGAGTCAAAGTCGGCGGCGAGACGCTGGATACAGGCCTTGCCAAGCTGGGCGTCATAATGGGCAGCGATTGTCAGACAGGCGTCAACGCCGCCATCATGCCGGGGGTGAGGGTCGGCCCCAACTCGGTCATAGGGCCACACGTAAGGCTGGGTAGAGACCTGGGTGCGGGCAAGGCGGTCTTCTCCAGGGGTTCTCACCGGGTTATCGACAGGGGCTGGCCGCGCCCCAGATAGCCGAGCTAAGGCTCGCCCAGATAGCTACGGGCGACGCACCTAGTGGTCAATCGGCGTAGCCCCCTGGACTGGTTTCGGTTGCCGGCACCGATTCTTGCGGGAAGTACCTTCGCCGGAAGTACAACGCCACGTTCACCAGGCCGATCAACACAGGCACCTCCACCAGCGGCCCGATGACTGCCGCAAAGGCCTGGCCCGACCCGATGCCGAAGACGGCGACGGCCACCGCTATCGCCAGCTCGAAGTTGTTGCTAGCGGCTGTGAACGCTATGGTGGTCGTCTTGGAGTAGCCGGCACCTATCCTCTTGCCCATGTAGAAGGAGACAAGGAACATCAGCACAAAGTAGATAAGCAGCGGTATGGCGATCCGGACCACGTCGAGGGGCAGCTCGACGATGACCTCGCCTTTGAGGGAGAACATCACCACGATGGTGAACAGAAGGGCCACCAGGGTAAGCGGGCTGATCCGTGGGATGAAGCTATTGTGGTACCAGGCCTTGCCCCTGGCTTTTATCAGCGCGAAGCGGGTGACGATGCCAGCCAGGAAGGGTATCCCCAGGTAGATGAACACGCTCCTCGCTATCTCCCCGATGGTGATGTCCACTGCTGTGCCTTCCAGCCCGAACACCCCTGGAAGAACGGTGATGAACACGTAGGCATATATGGAGTAAAACAGGATCTGGAACACGGAGTTGAAAGCCACCAGCCCGGCAGCGTACTCGGTGTCGCCTCTGGCCAGCTCATTCCATACGATGACCATGGCGATGCACCGTGCCAGGCCGATCATGATGAGCCCCACCATGTAGTCCGGGGAACCTCGCAGGAAGATGAGCGCCAGCGCGAACATCAGCACGGGGCCGATGAGCCAGTTCTGTACCAGGGAGAGACCCAGTACCCGCCAGTTGCGGAGCACACGCCCCATCTCCTCGTAGCGGACCTTCGCCAGCGGCGGGTACATCATCAGTACAAGGCCAACGGCGATCGGGATGGATGTGGTGCCCACGCTGAGCGAGTCCGTGAAATCGGCCACACCCGGGGCAAAGTAGCCAAGCGTAACGCCGAACGCCATGGCCACGAATATCCACAGGGTGAGGAAGCGGTCCAGTAACGAGAGCCTCCTGAGCACTGAACCGGCTGCTTCTGTCGTCATCTCGTGCTCCCGAAGTCTTAGGAGATGGTGGATGTCATGAATGTGTGGTACCCGCCACTTCTTGGCGACAGCACACCGGGCCAAGCCTCTCAGCTTTTTCAAGCCGTATCCGATCGTTTCTCGCGACCTCGTTCCCCTCCAGCGCGTCCTTCACAGCCTTGAGCAACTCGACGGCGTAGGTCTCGACCTCGTCCCAGTCGATGGAATAGTAGGCCCAGGCCCCTTCTCTGCGGAGGCGAAGCAAACCCGCATCATACAACATAGCGAGATTGCGGGAGGCCCGGGTCTGTGAGATGTCAAGCACCTGCATCACCTCGCAGACACAGCACTCGCGTTCCAGCAGCAGGTTAAGGATGCGAAGGCGCGTCTCATCCCCCAGCGCTTTCATAGCCCTTACCACATGCCTCATCGGGAAAATCCTCCTATGCGTATATACGCATATTAGCCCATGGCTGGTGCTGTGTCAAGTATCGGAGGGATGGTGCGTCAAGAGGTCCAGATGCCGAGGCCCTATTGGTGGGGCGCCAGCATGGCCTCGATCCGTGAGCGGAGCCGGAACCACAGGAGGTTGAGCCTGCGCAGTGCGTTTTGCGATGGTGCCACTTCCCCGTAGCGGTTCGCCACGTAAGCATCGGTGATAACGCCCAGGCCGGGTCCCGCAGGGATGCGACCTTCCAGCCTGTGCTGGTACTCGCTTGCGGTTTCGGCTTTGCGGCGCGACAGCCCCACCTTAGCCCCTTCCCACAGAAGGCCGCAGTATATCTCTCGTACTGTGAAAAGCCGCGTGCCATCCCCCACGTCCACTGCCGCGACAGGGGGGGCAGGCTGGGGTGACAACGGGACCGGTCTGCGGCGCTTGAACATCTTGAGAAGCCCGGCGAGCAGCCACATGATCTCGGCGCGGACTGAGCCCCAGGCCCAGAGGGATTCGCTCGTCTCCTCGATGTCGGCCTCGTCGTCTGGTCTCAGCTGTCGCGACAGGGCTCGTGCCAAGAAGGCCACAACGGCGATACAGGCCAATGCCAATAGCCCCCATTTGATTGCCGCTATGACCCCGGGGGATATCACCCACGCACCTTTCTCTTCGGCCGATTGCAGCAACCCTGAGATACCTGTGGCACTCGGCGGCTGTGATGGCCTTTCGCCTTGACCCACCAGGCTGGCCAAGAAGCGGAAGACGTAGACGAGGCCGGCAGCTATGACGCCGAGAGGAAAGGCCACTGCGTATATGAAAGCTATGAAAAGCCAGTGGGCCATCACGCCCAGGTAGTGAAGAAGCGAGCTTGCCACGTCGAAGGAGAAAGCGCTGGCAATCCCTGCACCTGCCACCAGTATCACCAGTACCATCCCCAGCAACAAGGCGAGCCAGCGGCGAAAAACGACTCCGCCCAGGTCACCACGGCGGACAACGGAATCGCGCAGCGTCAGCATATTGGCGAGCCCAAGCCCGAAGACCCCACAGGCGAAGTACCCTATAACATAGGGGGCTATTGTCTGCGGCCCCTGGGATGCCTGGTCGGTGCGAGCGTCTATGCCCCAGAGGACCAGCAGGAGGACCAGCGCCACCAGGCCCACAGCGAATCTTCGGTACAGGCCCTCGAACAGGATGTTGTCACGCCCGATGCAGATACCCCTCCATACCAGGTATATGCTGAAGCCAACAGCGAACGCCAGAGCAGCCAGATTCCCCCGAGCGTAGGTCCCCCAGCCCGGGTCCCACACGGCGTACCCCCCACCCATATCGAGGCGAACCACGGCCAGCGCCAGGACGAGCAATATGGCGACCACGGACATCCTGACGAGGTGCACCGGCCAGGCCCGCGACAGGAAGAACCGGCAGACCAGCTCAGATGCGGCCATGAGGAGTATGGCGCTTCCCAGAGCGAGTGGCGGCTCCGACCACGGCACATTGCTCCAGGTAGAGATCCAGACAAGCCACGCGTATGGCCAGAGCACCTCTATCACGACCGCGATGAGGGGCATCACCCCTCGCATGGCCGTTGCGGCGTGTCGCTGGATGTCAATCCGCATCGCCACCGCCCCCGCTCTGCACAGGTTGCCCTGCCAGGCCGGTCACCCCCGTTCTCCGCCCCCCTCCGTACTCGACCAGACGCAGCGACTCCATCTCTCGCCAGCGCGCCGCGTCCGGGACGTGGAAAACGGGGTATCCATATGCGCTCCCGGCCGGTCCCCTGCCCACCAGGACCAGCGCCACGCGGCGGCCGGCACGCCTGAACCTCCTGAGAGTGGACAGGAGAGGCTCAGTAGGCACCGCGGTGATCACCACCATTGTGCTCCCCCAGGGCAAGCCCCTTCCCTCGGAGCTCAGGAGCTCGTCCACAGGTAAGAAGGGCATCCCTTGCAGCATCGCCAGCGCCTCCAGGATGCGGAGCAACTGCTGGGGATGGTCGGAAGGCGCGATCCTAACGGTATGAGAGGCGCCATGGCGCGGCTCGTTGATACACAGGCCTACACGGTATCCGTTCTCCACCGCATAGCTCGCAATCGAGGCCGCCGCGATAGCCGCGGTCTCGAGGCTGCGCTCCACTATACCCCATCCCGGAGGCTCGTCGGTGCGCGCATCCAGGAACAGGACCATGTCGACCGTGGTGGAGGGATCGAACACCTTGCTCTGCAGCCTCCGAAGGCGGGCCGAGGCCTTCCAGTGGATGCGCTTCAGGGGGTCGCTGGCAACGTAGTCCCGCGTCCCCATCGCTCGAATAGGGTCCTCGAAGAGGTGCCGCCTCACTCGCAGCTCCCCGAACGGGTCTCGCGACGGGATGCCAAGCCTCTCCAGCGGGATAATCCGGGGATACACGATCAGGCCGTTTCGCCCCTCGAAGGTCGATTGCCTGAAGAAGAAGCCAAACGGGTCCCCGGAACGGACCGTGGCAGGGCCGAAAGTGAAGTACCCTCGCTTGAGGCAATGGATCGGGAACCTGCGCCTCAACCGCCTGTACCACCCCAGCGACAGTGCGTTTGTCAACAGCGCCCTCGCCGGGCTCTCTGATGGCCGGATGTCGCCCTTGAGGAATGTGAGCTCTTCCGGCACCTCGTCCCGGACCTCTAGCCATGGCAGGGGCAGCAGTTTCCGGTTAGCTACCCCCATCTCCAGGACCACGGTGTCGCCGAAGAACGCGCGGCTCGCGCTAAGCCGCCGTGTCAGCGTCAGGCGTTCCAGCGCGTACCGGGCCCACAAACGGGCTACCCCGGACGTCAAGAGGAAAAGCGAAGCGACGAGCAGCAGGGGCACCTGTCGCAGAA
>Ga0172366_10004834_pt1 | contig 10634 bp, 8 predicted proteins | sample LakKivSesite69cm_FD_114533 | JGI IMG/M metagenome (GOLD analysis project Ga0172366, IMG submission 114533) | Sediment microbial communities from Lake Kivu, Rwanda - Sediment site 69cm | ecosystem: Environmental > Aquatic > Freshwater > Lake > Sediment | place: Rwanda: Western Province, Lake Kivu...
CTTCGGCAACGACGCCGCTGGAACTGCGAGAGTCGAATTGTAGGAAAGAAGAGCTGGGGGCTTCGGGATTCCATAGCATCGTCTGGTGAGAGTTGGTTTAGCATTGTCCTGCACTTTTCGTCAGATGGTGCAACGAGGTAACAATACAATAATTGTTATGCAGCCATTCATTGGCACCTAACAACCAGTGGTTTAGGACAGCTAATGTTTTGCTGAAGGATAATATGTGTCCCAACACAATATATAATCTACAACAGTCCGCGACAATGAGAACCCCACAATACCAGCACTAAGTTTTAGGTTGCTAACATATTCAATTTCAATAGAGGGCACAAAGCCTAAGACAATCAAATAAATACTTATCACTATTACTGAAACAAAATTAATTAGAGCCCAAGTTAACTCAGGTTTGGGTTTCTCCTCTTTGGAAAATCCTAGATGTGCCATAACCCCCCATGCAGTATCAAAAGCTAAAAGCGCCACCAAAACCCACGCAAAGGAAATCGGTCTTGGTAGTAAAGCTGACAAAACCACGAATAGACAACTTTCAATAAACAAAGCTAAGAAATCTATGAGTAAAGCCCCTTTCCTTACGTTTTTCCCGCCTTTTTCAACATAGGTAATGTCTAAGTGCCTAAGAGCACCATGGTAAAAAGGGATAAGTGTTATCAGTAAAGCTAAAAAAAATGGTACTAATTCAACTTTGAGTGGAATAGGTCTCCTCGTCACGTCAATTAGATTGTAGATTGCCAAAGAAAGAGCTAACGCTACTACAGTAGTGTATAGATGTTCCAAATTTCGGACAGAGTTGGCCTGCGCTTCCTTCATTGCCTTAATTATACATAGAACCAATGTCAAGTGGAATGTGCAACATTGAACATTCAGCTAATTTGGGTAACGACAATTTGGTGCACCATACTGAGTGTTAAAAAACACCCTCTCAAGTTAAAAAGCACGGATCTCAAATAGTCTGTTGACAATGACTTGTCAATGTCGTAACATTAAGGTAAGATGCCCGGTCCTAGAATCTCTGAGCGGTATAAATACTTAACTGTTCCACAAGCAGCTAAACGCTTGGGGATACACCCAGCTAAGCTTCGTCGCCGCCTAAAGGACGGTGTGTTCCCACCACCTGCCTACGTAAATGAGCACGGCCTAAAGTTCTTTGACGAGACATGGCTCAGAAAGACCCAAACCATCCTTGAAAATTCCTTCGAGAACCAGAAGAGATGCTAAAGGCTTACCAGAATACCTTTGCCAGGACGGGGATTAATTAACATGAGCGAAGTATCACGAGGAATTATCCAAAAGTTACCGCACCCGTATTACACTACCGAATACGGAGTGGCTTATCATGGTGATGCTTTAGAACTATCTAAGCAAATTCCTGATGACTCGCTTAGCTTAATTATGACATCTCCACCGTTTGCTCTGAATAAGAAAAAGCCATATGGAAATGTAAGTTCAGAGAAATATATAGATTGGTTCAGACCATTCGCAAATGAGTTTCATCGAATCCTAAAAGAAGACGGTAGTCTAGTAATACATATAGGCGGGAGCTGGGAAAAGGGTAGACCAACACGATCCTTGTATCACCTTGAGCTACTCGTTGATTTGTGTAGAAACGGCACAAAGATGTTCTACCTTGCCCAGGATTTCTATTGGTTTAATCCGGCACGTCTTCCTTCCCCAGCGGAATGGGTCACGGTTAAGCGCGTGCGACTCAAAGACGCAGTTGATCCGATATGGTGGCTATCGAAAGTTCCAAACCCAAAGGCGGATAACCGCAATGTATTAGTACCATATAGTAAGGCGATGAAAAAACTATTGAAGAACGGGTATAACTCGGGACTCAGGCCATCAGGTCATGACATCTCCGACAAATTCCAACAGAACCATGGAGGTGCCATCCCACCAAATCTTTTGGCTATTTCTAATACAGAGTCCAATAGTGAATATTTGCACTCCTGTCGGGCAGCAAATCTTCCTGCCCATCCTGCTCGGTATCCAGTTGAGTTGCCAGACTTTTTCATTAGATTCCTTACGGACGAAGATGACTGGATCTTAGACCCATTTGCTGGAAGCAATGCTACCGGCCAAGCAGCGGAAAAAAACCTTCGTAGGTGGATCGCCTTCGAGAAAGAAGAATCCTATTTACAAGGATCAAGATTCCGGTTTCCCGGATTGAAGACTGACCCTAAAGACTAATTCCTTAGACTTTTTGAACACAATGGTGCTTTGTTTCTTAAACTATACTACAACCTATTTATAATATGTTGTTGACAAGCAGCTTTATAATTATTATAATAAGTTGTAATTTTGCAAATCTATATGCAACCAGTTATATATTGATAGGAGGTAGCAATGGCAAACAAGGAATCTAAACAGCAAAGATTTCGCCGGTTAGCAACTCAAAGAACTAATGCGGTATTGCATCGACTGCAGATTCTTGGGCATTGTGCAAACCCACAGCTTTATGATTATAGTGAGGAAGATGTGAGAAAAATATTCCGTGCTATAGACTCAGAGGTAAAGGCAATGAAAGCGAAATTCAGTAATTCCAACAGGTCTGAATTTCAGCTGTAAGACGTTCAGTGTGATGAATTTTGCTCAAGATTTAAGCGTAGTAGCATAGGGTGGTGATATGTCTTATTGCTTACTGCCAGACGAAGTGTCTAGGCTTTTTCAGATTAGAAAGCCAAGCGAAATAATAACCTTCTTAGACGATCTGGAGAGTAAGGCTAAGGGGCAGTGGAAATGGAGGCCTCTGGGAGACCGGGTTGCTAACGCAAGCAATGTTCACGTCCTTACAGAGCCAGGGCCTGCTGTTGTCGAACGGATTACCAATGGGATTGATGCTATGCTGGAACTTCAGCACAGTGAGGCTGGGAGTCCTATCCCGGGTCCCTCATCCCCAAGGCAAGCTGCAGAAGATTGGTTTAGTATTCAAGGTGGTACATTAAATCGTGACAAGGATGACCAAGCCATCAATACCTTAGGACCAAATGTGAGAGTTGATGTTTTTGATTCAGGGCAACCAAGGCGAGCATCCATCGCCATTACTGATCGTGGTATCGGCCAGCATCCCTTTGATCTTCCTTCTACGATTCTCAGCCTTGGTGCGAGCAATAAAATTGGCAAGCAATATTTATGTGGAGCTTATGGTCAGGGGGGGTCTGCGACTTTCGCTTGGTGCGAATATACAATCATTGTATCTAGACGCAGACCTAAACACAGTGATGGTAAACAAGATTTGGTTGGCTGGACCATAGTCCGCAGATATGACGATATTGACCTGAAATTATTTACATACCAGTATCTTGTTAACGAAGCTGAGGAAATCCCAACCTTCGCACCCTCAGCACTTCTGGGTGCTGACTTTGAATTTGGAACTTACATCATCCACATCTCATATGAACTTGGTAGGTTAGCAGCTTTATGGAGCATAGTCGGTTACAGATATCTAAACAATTTATTATTTGACCCTGTATTGCCTTACACTATCCATGATCACCGTGAGCCACAACCTCAAGATCGATATATGTATGGGTCTAGAGGTCGCCTTGCGGCAGTATCCGTTGAGCACTACAACGAATATGTAGTTAATCTTGGGACAGATGGCTCAGTCACCATCCGCTATTGGGTCTTCCGTGAAAGAAACAAAGAACAAGAGGATGATGTTGGTGAGACTAGTGTAAATATCGATTCCTATTTAGAGTCTCACGGGTCGAGTCGAAACATCGTCGTAACTTTGAATGGCCAGCGCCACGCTTACCTGGACCGATCATTTATAAAAAATAATTTTCGATATTCGCTACTCGCTGATACCCTTTTAGTACAAGTGGACTGCGACAAACTTTCCCGCCTGAGAAAGAAGGACTTGTTCCCGGCTACAAGGTCGGGGATTGTATCAGGTGAGGGGAGACTAGAACTCGTTGAGCACTGTGTTAGGGAAGCATTAGAGACAGACAAATACCTCAGTCGCTTAGAGCATGAACGAATTCAAAAACGATTAGCAACAATTGATGAAGAAAGCGAGAGGAAGGTGAAGCGGCTGCTAGACCAACTAATTTCCATAAGCAAACCAGTCATTGGGCCAGGTGCAGATACCAAAGGGGGAGTTGGGCAGGTTCATAGTGGTCAGAAAGAGTACAAACCAAAAGATCCGCCCACTTACTTCAAGTTCGCTGAGGAAAAGCAAACCATCCATATTATAGCAGGTGGTAAGACAATAATTGACGTCATTACTGACGGACCAGATGACATGCTAACCCGTAAAAAGCGAAGAGGTAACTTAACTCTCGAAACATCAGGAGACCAAACCATTACACTACGAGTAGGCACATTACACGAAGGTCGTTTAGGAGTTAATATCGCTGCCGATGAGAATGCTAACGTCGGGGCTACTTGTCAACTAAGGGCGGTATTAGAAATGGACGGAGGTGTATATTTTGTGACACAACGGCCTTGTGCCATTGCAGCTTCACCACCCCCATATGTCGGCCAAGAACCGCCTACGAAACTTACTATCGCAGCACCAGGTGGTATAGTCAGGTTGCGCCGAAGCAAGACCAGCCAAGTTACGATTGATACCGACTGTAGAGATGACCTTCTATCTAGGCCTATTAACCCAGGACAATTCGAGGTTCAAACCACAATACCTGGTGTTATACTGCACGCAAGAAGAGGACCGCGTAACGGGCGGATTGAAGCATTTCTAAATACACCAAGTGGGATTAGTTCTTTTGGTGATACGAATCAGCACAGCATTACAGTACGTTTGATTCTCTCTGATGGAACGCATTTAGAAGATACCAAGCCGTGTGTAGTGATAGAGCCACCAGCTGAAAGTCAACAGGAAGGAAAGAAGAAAAGACCACAAGCAAATTATGAAATCATTGAAGTGTGGCGTGAACCTCCAACGGACAATCCCAATGCTTGGACATGGGATAAGTTGAATTGGGGAAAAACAGAGGTAGGTAAGTATGATCTGACCCAGTTGGAGAGCAATGACTTCTTACTTCTGTACATTAATATGGATAATGAAGATCTCGTGAAAGAAAGGGAGCGTCGTCTTAGGAAATCGGGTGAAGGGGCGAGACGTAGACTAGAAATCCGCTACAAGGCTTATATTGGTCATCATCTCTGGTTACACAGCCAAGGTGGGACAAAGGCAATCTTACCAGACGTAGGAGTCCAAAGTAATCAATCCAGTCAAGAAGACTCGTCTAAAGCGGGTATCAATGATTATTTACAAGCAGAAGCTGAACTTCAGGAGGAAATGCGCAGGGTTGCTAAGACTATTATTCTTGCAATGCGCTCAGAAACTGACATTTTTAGTGAAATTACAAGGGAAGAACTGCCGGTCATATAAGCGCACTATAGATCCTCAAATACTTTAGGTGATTGTTTTTTCATTATTCTCCGGATTTTGCCAGCTACAGCTCTCATTTCCGGTAAAGCTCTCTCGTTTGTCCTTAATTTAATGAAATGTCTCAATTCCCTAAAATTCATTGTCATCACTATTTGAGTCTCACAAGCATTAGGCAGGACGTATCGAGCTATTTCTGGTTCCACTCCCTTCTTGAGTAGTTCGTTGTAAGCTGCCCAAGCGTATTGCATCGCTCTCTTAAATATATTATTCTCGGTTTTACCTAGCTTTGGCGGAGTAATATATCGGGGTTCAGATTCCTTTACGTGCCTTTGACTTCTTTGGCTATAACTTGCTAATCTGTGGCGGACTAGTTCATGGGTAAATGCCCTGCTGGCTCTAATATAGAAAGTTGCAGAAGCATGCTCAATAACTGACTCATGCCCCATCTTTATCCAGTCTTGAATGCGCTTAGGGTTTGTTTCAATCTTATCAACAGTATCCCAACAGAGCCTGCCAGAATACTCGATTAGCCCTTCGCATTCCGGCCCCTTCAGCTTCTCGCTTAAGATTGTTTCTAGCTCTACCAAACCCGTTATCGCTAGAAGTTTTACTTCTACATTATATCCGTCTATCATAGCATTTAACTTTTCCCCAACGCATTTTCATTCTTCATTACTATCCTCAAAGGTACCTCGTACGACCAAGAATTCCAGCATTCCTTAGTTGTTACGTGAGCATATTTCTCGGGCAGTGGATATACAATCCTTACCGTTGGGTAGAAGAGAGCAAATAAACATGCACCTAAAGCCATTGGTTTAGTACCTATTGGTGCGACATTAAAGAATGCAAACGGCTCTTGATTATATAATTGTTCCAATAAATTGAACGTTTCAAAGGGATTACTGGCGCGTGCGTATCGAATTGACGAAGGGCCCGCAGAACTAATCAATTTTTCATTGTTTATCAAACTGATATCTTTGAACTTCGGCGCGTATGCTGGAAAGCCATTGATAATCACTATTTCGTCTGGCGCTACTTCTTCGCTTATAAACAAGGAGAGTTCTCTGTCGAAGCCCAGCAACACAACTAAGACCTTCTTTGTAGTTCTAGTGTCGTTGCCAGGGAATCCTGGTATCTCCATAACCGATAGGGGGCCAAATGTTGAATGATAAGAATAATATAACCCTTTGGCAAAAACATATGACAACGGCTCGGTATAAAATACTGTTACCGAGGATATCGTGGTTTTTTCCTTAAGATACTTCAATATACAAAAGAAATAAGGTTTTGTAAAGCAAGAGATATCTATAGCAACATTCTTAGCATTTACTAATTCAGGGTCAAAACTCCCAAGCATCTTTACGCATGCAGAGGGATCAACGATGGAGCATGGGACTTGTTCTGTATCAATCCCCAAACTTTCACATGATTGGTATGCCTGCAGGCTCTCTGGATCCAAATCGTCGTGTCTTTGTTGAAAATCGAAGGTTAAAGCTTTCTTAATTGATATTCTATAATCCTTACTCTTTCGCAGTACTTGGTAAGCACGATAATCAGACCCACATGCAACAAGAAAGTAGTCATAATCTCTCGCTACATTCGTGGGACTACAGGAGAGCAACTTCATGTCATATAGTTGTGATCGCGTTTCCTGCCCCAATCTATCTTATTTCAAACCTATCTCCGGTTGAAATCCCTCCTTTTTCGCCTTCTTTTTGGAGCCTAGCTGAGATTTGATGCCATCCTGTGTCATTAATGCTTTCAAATCAGAGGTGTTGAATTCTTCAGAGTGCCCTCCTCTAGTTCTATAGGTAAGGTCGAAAGTTGGCGAAAATACCCTGTTTAAGGTGTAAATGTTAGTCCTTGGTGCACCAGGAGTTCGTTGTTGTAAAGTAGGTTTCTCCTGAATAATGGACCACTCGATTGCACTCCTAAGTATACCCCTGAGTTCCTCGTCACCGCTGGCAGAGGCATCGATGGTAAATTGATTTGTTTCTGGGTATCTTATTAATAGGTCTTTGTGATATTCTGCAAAAAGGTTACCTAAATTCTTGGCGAATAAATATATATTATGGCCATAGTCCCTAATACGCTTCGTCATTTCCAACTGGGTGTCAGCTAAATCTCTAGCGGCTCTGTCTTGAATTTCGTTGGAAATTTTCCCGTCATTCAGCAGTGCATCTCGATTTTCGAAGTAAGCATACTGGAAGCTTCTGCGACAAAGCTCTATGAAATTTCCTATTATTCCGGACGAGAGAAAGCAGTAGGTATTGAAACTATAATACATCTTGCGTCTATGGTAAACAGACGCAAGTAGGAACATTAAAGACAGTTTATATTTGTCAACATAGTCTCGTTTATATTTCTTCGCTAAGGAACTGGATACCCGGCCGCTCAAATATTCATCCATAGCTTTTTTTATCTCCTGTGCCTCATTGCCCCGGACCAGCCAAAGGACATTCAAGAGCTCCAGCAAAGGATTATCTGGCTTAGCTATAAGCTTCCTTGTATCGTCGACTAGATTATCGCTTATTTTTGACCTCAGGCGACTAGAGTACTCAGGTAAGTCGAAATACTTCAATTTGCTCTCTTCGCCTTTTACGAGTTTGGCAGCCTCTTCTTCAAGATGTTCCTCTTTCCCCAAGAAACTGGAAATATCTAGATAGTTTTTCTCTTTAAAGATCGGGATGTTCTCTAATCGTTTCTTGGCTACATTCCATAGGAATTTACGGTATTCCCTGTCCTTCACAAGGATATCTTCAAAGACGTACTTACTGTAATCCCTTCCCTCCATAATGAATTCGTTGCGTGATATTGTGGCAATGGTATGGAACCCCTGTAGACGCATGCCAATCCGAAATGTCATCCCCTGCCTTACAAACTTCAATAACGTATTGACAATTACTTGCTGTCGCTCAAGGTAGTTTTCATATTCATCCAGCAATATAACAAAGTTGAGATCGTTTCCAAACTCTTTTATAGTCTTCCTTGCTATTTCAACGACACCAAAACTGAGGTCTTGGGATGCAAAAGCCTTTTTAGGGACGAATTCTGCTTCAGAAAACCCGATCTTTGCTCTAAATTCTGTAATCTCCTCAAGAGCGTCCTCAACCATGTCGAGAATATCCTTAATCTGTTTGGGATGTCTATCTTGTCCACCCAGCCTCCGCGCAATACAAGCAACAAAGTTGTCATCAATATCTTTTTGAGACAACTGTTTCCTGTTGACTAAGTCTGCTATAACTTCAATGTAGGATTTGCACACCTGCAATTCAAAGTACTGTGTAAATATGGCATCCCACTTTTCTGGGCTTACACCTTTCCCCTCGAACGAGCGCAAGACAGGACCATCGAACCTTAAATAGAAGCCTATTCCGCCTCGCGACTTTAGGTATGACATTATTGCTCCGGGGGTTTTGCCATCAGTTTCTCTTAGAGCCTTGTCACGCTGTGTCTCGTAAGAGAAATACTTTAGGAACATCGTCTTGCCCGTCCCTCGCCCCCCCATGAAAACAATAGGCATATTGTGCCGATATATGTCCTCTTCCGAAACAGGCGCAGTTTTGAAGAATGCAAAGGGACTGCACCAGTAGTCGAGGATCTTCTTAGTATCCATTACGTTTGCGTTATAATCCGAAAACGGGTTTCTATACGAATCTTCTATGTTCATAGTGGAAATCCCCGCTATATTTTTCATACCTTTTCATTATCGGCGACCAACCTTGATTATCAGCCCAAAAAATAGGCAAAGTATTGTCTGGTGTATTATAAAAGAATCCAAACGCATATTGGCCGTTCATATATCCCAATGGGCTACACACCCCTGGCTGATAGCGCAAACTTAGTTTCCCATATTCAACAGCAAAATTCTTACAATTCTCAAAGTCGCCTTTGAAATCACGGAACAGATTTGAGCTCTGGGAAAAGCATTTGCTACGTTCATCAAGTATAATGCAAGAGATAACCTGTATATTGTTGCTCTTGAGCAACGCGATTGCTTCTTCAGTAGCCAAAAAGGTAAGTAGTATTATTTTTCGGTCTTGATCCTTGTGTGTTAGAAGGCGAAGATACTGGTTTGCTTGGGTACCGGAGATAACCACATCATCAATATATACAACGTATTTCACATATACAGGAAGCAGGTCTGGATCAGAAATATAGTTAATTGGGATATTATTTGCTTGCCTGAAATAATAAAGTACATACGCCCCGCTTTCACCAAGCCTACCCCAAGGATAGAACCTTGAAGTATAACAAGTCAGGTCAAGGGCAGCTTCAATATTCGACACTATTTGTGGATCTTCATGCAGTAATACCCAGTGAAGAAACTCGTTAAATAGTGTTTTACAAAGATGCCTAACTTCAGCATCATTGTAGTAAACAAAATTAGCAAGTAGATACAGAGCGAGTCGTCTTTCGTAATCTAGGGAAAAAACCAATCCGCCAAAATTGGAGAGCCATTTTTCTACATCTCTGCTGGAGAGTTTATTTCCCCATACATTTTCAACTGTCAGCATTATTTGTCTGAACAATTCCTCTTCAGGAGGGATTGTTATCCCTGTAGAACCTTCCTCATTCCGCATCGCCATTATCCATACTCCTGCAATAAATAATGCTGCTGATAAAATATTAGCACAATTAAGTGATAGTTATTAGTTAAGAAATCTAGAATGTTTCTGTCAAATTCTTTTAAATAACGGCTTCTTCTAGATTCTGTCGAGTTAATATGAGGCTTAGCTTTAAATACTGAGAAGGGCAGACGCAAGTCAGCTTCAGAATTTGGCGCGTCTTGTATTGCTCAAACACGCTTCTAGAAACTTTTAATCAGTGTGTCGCAGGTCGAATCTTCACAGCCTGCCAAGTCAGATTCGAATCTGGTTTGCCTGAACAATCGGGCGGTTTGTTCAGATTAAAGGGGGAGCTTGCTCCGTAGTGTAACATTGCGGCTAATGCCTCTTGTCGGGTATGCCCCAAAACTACTACAATGTATAGTAATAACCGTATATAAAAAAGCAGAGAAGACCAGGCGCGTATGATAGAGGGTTGAAAGGAATGGCTAGGAATAAATGTGAGCCAAAATATACGAAATGGCTAAAGGAGGTCGAAGGCAACAATTTCTGGAGGGTTTGGGGATTTCGCGTAAGACCTATGACTTGGATATATGGGGGATTAATAGCTACCGTCCTAATCGTTTTTGGAGTTTTGCACAGGGGTTATTGGTTTGCGATAGCATGTGGCGTTGCTTCTGCTCTCACAGGCC
>Ga0172366_10004840_pt1 | contig 10628 bp, 5 predicted proteins | sample LakKivSesite69cm_FD_114533 | JGI IMG/M metagenome (GOLD analysis project Ga0172366, IMG submission 114533) | Sediment microbial communities from Lake Kivu, Rwanda - Sediment site 69cm | ecosystem: Environmental > Aquatic > Freshwater > Lake > Sediment | place: Rwanda: Western Province, Lake Kivu...
AGGAGACGGCAGTGCTAGTCTCCTTCCCAGAGAAGAAAGCCCGGTATCTTCTGGCGTTAACGGCAATGAATCGTTCGTTGTAGTCTTTCAAGGTGTCCCGCAACACCCGCAACCGCATCGCGGACGGGGCGAGATATTCGTCCCATATCGCTGAAAACCGTTCGATCGCATCGATCTCGAGGGATATCTTCCTATAGATAGCCTTGTGTTCATCATCACGCAGGTATGTCGACAAATCGCGGAGTCTTGGGATGATCGATTGTATTAGCGCCTCCGCTTCCTTCTGGACTGACGCGATTCTACCAAGGAAGTCTTTCTTGAAATATAACACCACTCTTCGACGCAACCTGGCTAAGAAAGGCTGGCGAACCCCGCGTGGTGACCACTTGACGTGCTTTTCTTGTGTGATGTCATCTAAAAGCTGTTCATACATCCCTATTTCGGACTCTGGATCACGTGTTTCGGTTCGGTCTCGCATTTCCGAAGCATCTACACCCCGCGCTGTTGGCTGCACGGCTTTTTCTGCACGATCATACCACTTTCGAGGAGGTCGTTAACGGAACGATAACCCCGGCGGATGAGTTCCTTCAACAACACAGTGAAGCACATCGTTGTAATTTGCGCGTCGCCGCACGCGTCGTGGCGAGCAAGGCCTCCCGTGTCGATCCCGAGATTGCGTGCTAAGGTGTCCAGCTTGTATGATTTCCAGCCAGGATATAGTTTCCTGGCGATCTTGTGCGTGTTCATGTGATAGATGGCCACCGTAGGCCGTAAATGCTGCTGGAGGAAGTTATAGTCGAAATCGTTGCTGCTATGTTCGACAATGATTGTGTTCTCGACGAAGTATATGAAATCCGCCTTGACATCTTCGATATTAGGCTTGTCCCGCACCATCTTGTTCGTTATACCATTTATCCTGGCGATGTGCTCCGGGATCGATTGCCTCGGCTTGATGAGCGTCGTGAATTGACCTTGCTGCGAGAAGTTCACCATCTTGATCACGCCTATCTGGAGGATCTCGTCTGATCTCGGACTGAAGCCCGTGGTCTCGAGATCCACGATGCAGAAAGGGACATCATGCACGCGGGCCTTAGTGATGTCGAATTGTACCGCGGCGGTTCGCACGTCATCGCGAGGTTTTCGAAATGGTTGCTCGGCCTTCGGCAGGGTATGTTCGCGCTCTCCGCGCTGCACGTATGCGGCCGTGATGGAGCTTGCCGTTGGCGGTCGTGAAATCGGTTGGCGAGTGGTAAGAGGCCGTTCAGGCTTGACGAGGGGCTGGGGGGTGGACGAAGTCATCTTTTCGGGCTTATTCTCTTGTCGGATAGGGAAGCGGTACACGTCCCTATCACGGAAGGCATGCGAACATTGGGTGCATATGAACTTCTTGAAAAAAAGGAACCTTTTCTTGAAGCGGGCACAATCTTTGCATAGAATCTTCCCGCACGTGCTACATTTAAATGAATGGGACATCAATAGGCGCCGTCCATGGACGATCCTACCGCATTCACTACACAACGATCCTTTCCCCGCGATCTCACCGTGGCAGTATTCACATTCGAATGCCTTTGGATCGAGGACCAGGATGTCTGAATCTCTTTTCTCCGAAAGTGTCAATTGCCGGGTTTTTCCAAGGATCTCGTAAGATATCGTCGTTTCGGGCACGAAAGCGAGGTTGGCGGATCGGACGTTGATATTTTTTTTGTTAGGGACGCAGACCTTCGAATATTGATGGTTATTCCTCCCCGTGTAGTGAATAGTCTTCGTATATCTCTTGATCGCATAATCATAGCTAAAATCAATGATATCTATATCATTGATGCGAACTGGAACCTTTTTAACGATCGGGCGGATGATGGAATCGTCACGCTCGACTTGTTCTATTATGCTTTCCAGATCGAACACCTCAGATCCAGCATAATAGGTTCTTCGCGCTTCATCAAGGGATAACTTGTTGGTGGCACTGAGATAGAAAACTGCGTTGTCGCTGATGCGGTGGATGAGGCGGCGGGTCGACGTATAAAAATCCTGGGATATGGAGATCTGGACGAGATAGAAAGGTATAAAACGGGTCTCCCGTCGCGTCAAGGTGAGGACTTCCGCGATCGGATGATCGAATTCGAGGCAGCTTTCCAAGTAACGCGCGACCGACGACTCGATCTCCGTGCAAGATCCCGAATAATAGCTTGCGACTCGTGACGGGTTCTCTTCGCGTACGGAATCAAGGATTTCTCCTCGATCGCTTGTGGGTCTTCGTGACCGCATCGATGACTTCCCTCAAATCATGCTATGGGGTCGTAAGCTCGTAGTGCTTTGATCGAAGCTTACTACGAGGATTTTTATAAGTACAGAATTTAACACGTCCAGCATTACTTGAGCATCACTTGGCGAAAACAAGCATGGCGAGAGTAGGAATGGGAATAGGAAGCCAGGGCTCAACTTCGAGCATAGTAAACGACAACGAGCGTGAAATCGCGGGGGAGCGAAGCTCGACCGTGGCAAGGAAGGTCAAGATATACCAGACGCGAGCTTGAAATCCTCGATGAACGGGGATAATATCGAAACGATTGCTGGATGATTCTGTAGATCAGACGGCTGTGGTTTGAGACCAATCAACTATCTCCGTTCGAGAATAACCTCTCTTTACTAGTATGAATGCAAGCATTTCGAATACCTCCTCCACGTTACTTCCTTCCTTGGCACTTGTCTCGATATATGACAAGTTCAGTTCTTTAGCAAGCTCTTCACCTTCACCCTTACTTACTTCGCGTGCTCCCTCAAGGTCGATCTTATTCCCAACGAGTACGATAGGGATAGGTTTTCTTACTATCTTGAATTCCTCCATCCAGGTCTTCACGTGCTTGAATGTCTCTTTTCGGGTGACGTCGAAAACAAGAATGCCCGCAGAAGTATTATTAAAGTAGCTCTTCCTGGCACGCTTGAAAAGATCCTGGCCGGCGAGATCCCAGATGCTCAATTGGCAAGTCACATCTTCGCCACGCAATTTGTATTCCTTTTTCATAATACCCGCGCCGATAGTGGCCATGTAGTCCTCTGTGAACTTTTGCTCGACGAACCTTTCAACAAGTGTAGTCTTTCCGACGGCTCCATCTCCGGCAAGGACGATCTTGAAGATATAGTCACCTGGTTCGAATTCTATGAGTTTCATCTGTCCTCGTAGGGTATCCGAAATCCGATCGGGATCGGCGACATTCAACAATGGAATTTCAGGATCGACGCTTAAGCTTTCAAGCAGCCGTGAGATCTTGTTCGCACACAAACAAGCATAGGGTAGAATATCGCCTTGAGTAGAGCCGTTGAGCATGACCGAGATGAGGTTGGCGTGGTCGCCTGCTCCAACGAATTGAATACCATATTTACCCGTATCATACAGGAAATGGCCCGGTTTCTGCATTCTTTCTATCACGGGATTTAGAATTTCTTGAATAGTCGAAAACAACCCATCATCCGCTAGAAGTTTTTCGTCTTTCCCTTTAGAAAGGATCTTGTCCCCCTCCGTATCGATGACGAGGAGATAAACGAGATCTGATACCTTATCTAAAAGCGAGCGAAGGATCCGATCTAAAGTCTCGATCTGTGTGGATTCTATAACCTTTTTAGAACGAGCCATTCCCCTCGGTTTATTCATCGTGCTTAAGAAATCTTGAATGTAAAACTCGATCTTCCTCTCATTCTCGTCTGTGATAATCCCTCTAGAATGACCAGCAAATGCATTACGCTGCATATTCAAATATAACAGATATGTCTTCACGTATTCTTTATCGGGGAAATATTCAGAAAAGATCGGCTTGTCTTTTGGTGTTTTCCATAGTTGTGTTATAATCGTCAAGTAATGTGAGAAATCGAGATAATCAAAAGGATCTGGAGAACTGCGCTCACCATATCGAATACTCTTGGCCTTTTCCTTATTGATGGTCTCCTCCACATTCATCTTGACTGTGGCCAGCGCTTCCAAATCTTCATTCGTTATCTTAAGGAGCCAGTTCTTCCCCATCTTTCTAATAACGACTTGCTTGACGAAAGTGCGCAGTTCACGCTCGAAGTGAGCTATTAGATTAGAAATTTTCTCATTTCGAAGCATAATCTCAGACCCGATTTTTCTTACTTGACTCTCGCATGATCATTAACACTATACAAAAAAAGGAGATCGCATTCTCTCGAAAGATCGCTTCATCGCAATCTTTCTTGTTCATACGCTCAGAAGCAAGATCGACGTGGACGAGTGTATAATACCTTGCCAGGTATTATAAACATCGCTGGTTCATCGAGACGGCGTTTCGCGACCTTGATCGCATCAAGCCGACGTGCCACGCGCGCACGGATGGAGCGAAAATCTTTTGCACCATGATGCGCTGCTGGCTCTATAACGAGTGGCAGATCGAGCGTGAACGGAGACGACGGCTACGACGGGTGCCAGCGTCTGTGCAGCATGGCCCCACGTTAACGGAGTTTTGCGACGTTGCGCGTCGCGCGTCGCAAGGGCGATCGAGAAGAGGAGCGGGATAAGGACGCCGCACGGGATCCACGCCGCGGCGATCGCGAAAGCACGAACGCGCGAGGGCGAGGATGGCGAGAATGCTTCGGGCGAGAAATATACTTTCTCGTTGCGCGTGGCGGCGCCCGGCGCGGGCAGGGCGGGGAGCTGGTCGTCGAGGTCGATGTAGTGGGATGCGGATTTCATACGATTGGGGCTTGCATGTTCTTCTTAAACAAAAAGATATGATTATCACGATACCAGATGTGCCGACAATAATCGGCCCAAGTCGTCTCCCAGTTAATTCCATAGCATTTTAATAGCGTTCTGCGGATCAAAAACTATGGCAAAGCGAAAGGCTCCAGCCGGAAACGGGGGAGAGGCACGGATACACTTTGAACTGTTTTATCAGATTCGATCGGCCATCGAGGAAGAGATCGGCGCCGGTCTATCTCCCGTTTGTGTCTCTTGCGAAGCAGAAGTGCCGGTGCTCACGCTATCAGCTGACTTGGTTCTCTATGATAAAGCAAAGCGTCCTGTCGTCGTGATCGAAGCCAAGCGCTTAGCTCGCCCAGATGATCCCAAGTCCATAATCCGGGATATCGACCCTTTTTCGCCGTCGGTCATCAGGCAAGCTGTAACATATGCGGCGAATTTAGGAGCGAGATATTGCGCCACGTACAACGGAAAAAAGCTCCACTTTTTCGAGACATTCAAGGAATTCACCGCGATCACGAGCAGAAAAACGAAGAGTTATAGGATAACCGATCTCAAGAAGTTCTGCAAGACGTTCGTACACGACATCGATAATCTCATCGAAGGCAAGAGCATCTGGGATTTGATACCGGAGGCAGTGGCTTCGCGTTTCGGTGAACTACATTCCAACATGGTCCCGTCCATCGTGAAAGCGTTCAAGAAAGCATTTGAAGACGAGGGGAGGAAAAATGTCATCGAAACCTGGATAAAAAAACAAGGATGGTCCTTTGCGAGTGACAAGGAGATAGCCGGATGCTTCGCCAACTTGTCTAGACAAGCCGCATACTTGCTCATCGATCGCATCCTCTTCTATATCTTGCTAAGCAAGGAGCCGGCTTATTCATCCGACGTGCCACGCTTGATTCTCCCCAAGACCGGCTTAAAGGGATACTTGATGGACCGGTTCGCCATCGTGATAGAAAAGGTCGATTTCGCGGCGATCTACGAGCTGGACCCGGTTTTTGATTCGTTCGACTATTCGGGCATCGAAGAAAATTTGCGAGATTTCGTCGACGAGCTGAACTTGTACGATTTTCCTCGCATCAAGGAGAACCTCGTCGGTATCTTGTACGACAAGGTCATCCCTCCCGAGGAGCGGCACGCCATGGGACAGTATTACACGCCCCCTATCGTATGCGATCTCATTTGCCAGCTCGTGATCAAGAATGCCGACGCGAAGATCATGGATCCCGCGTGTGGGAGCGGCGGCTTCTTGATCTCGGGATATAATCGGCTGAAACAGCTCAAGCATGACGAGAAAAAACCTGCCACCCACAAGCAATTGCTGGACCAGATCTACGGCGTCGAGATAAACCGGTTCCCTGCGCACTTGAGCGCAATCAACTTGTCCCTCCAGGATTTGGGGGACAAGACCGACGAACTCCACATCGAGATAAGCGACTTCTTTGACGTGGAGCCTGGAAGCATCCACTTGACTGGCACCGAAGCAACAGCAGATGGGGACGGGAAGAAAAAAGCGGGGACGGTTCACGAGGCCATCCCCGCGAAGTTGGACGCGATCGTCGGCAATCCCCCCTACATACGCCAGGAAAAGATCGTTGACAAGTCCAAGATCAGGCGCCATCTCGACGACATAGATAAAAAGGCACTTGTATCCGAGTTCGTGGATGAAACGTCAGACATCTACGTGTATTTCTTCACCCACGCGACGCAATGGCTCTCGGACACGGGCAAGCTCGGTTTCATCACGTCTGAACGCTATCTCGACACGAATTATGGCACGGGGCTCATGAAGTTCTTCTTGCGTAACTTTCGTGTAAATGCAGTTATCGGTTTCGAAAAACACATCTTCGAGGACGCGGTCATCGGCACGGTCATCACCATCCTGGAACGTGAAAAGAATCCCGGGAAGCGAAACGAGAATTTCGTGCGCTTTTTGCGCATCAAAAAGAAAATGAACGTGAACGACATAGAAGCTATCTTGGCGGCTCCACGCTCGGAGGAAGTCGAGATTGTCCATAATGACTTCAACCTCGTCGTGAAGCAGCAACAGAATCTTGCGAAGGCGACCAAATGGCGCAAGTACTTGTTCGCCCCGTCCATTTTCTTCGAGTTGGCGAGCACCCCGCATCTCGTCGAACTGAACAAGATAGCCGATATCAAGCGGGGAATTACCAGCGGTGCGAATTGTTTCTTTTACAGGCGCGACGAAGAGTTCACGGAGCTAGAATCGACATTCCCAGGCCTCAAGCGATATTTCAAGCCATTATTGAAAGCCATCGGCCAGAGTGATTGGCTCACGATAAGATCGGCCGACACGGACTGGCACGTGCTCGACGTGCACCCGTTGATACAAGAAATCCAAGAAGAAGCCGACAAGACAAAAGAAGTTATCGAGTACGAGGGAAAATACATCAGCGACACGATCAAGAAAAAGTTGCGGGACAAAGGGCACGCGGTTCTCGTGAAATATATCAGCGCGGCTGAAGCAGGCACGATAGGATATTGCGAGTCCGAACACCCTGACAAGACGCCGACTTGCGCCACGCGCAAGATCTGGTTCGACTTGAGAGAGATCCCCCTTGGGGGAATCGCCTTCCCGAAGGAATATTGGACGAAGTTTATCTGCCCGATCATCGACGGCGGCATTTCCATGGATGCGAGGGTCTATTTCGTGGAAGAGAAGGCTTGGAAATCGATGGATCCGCGTGTCGACAGGCGGAAGGTACTCGCGGCCATCCTCAACTCGGATCTATCTGCCATATTCTATGAGTTCTCCGGTCGCGTTTATGCTGGCCAAGCGCTCGATCGGGCTTCTTGTATGGTCTACGAGGCAAACGCTATGAAGGTGATCGACCCCCGACGACTCGAGACCGATGCATTGCTCGACATCCAGGCCCGCTTCCAGGCAATCTTGGATGCAGAGCGGGATCTCATCCCGCAGAAAACGAAATCCACGTTCTTCGAGGTGGATTCCGCTGCCTCCGAGGAAGAAAAGGGCAACCGGCTGAAATACGTGCAATTGCGACACGCGCTGAATGTCTCGATTCTCAAGGCGATAGGGATGGAGGAAAGGGCCGACGAGATCCAGGCCGCCGTGCAGCGCATCATCGAATCGCGGCGAGTCCGCGGGTGGGCGGATGCGAAAGTGTTGATAGGAGCAGTCCCCGAGCGGATGGGCGAGTTCAAGCTCATTGGAGCAGAGGAAATAGAGGTGACGCCTACAAGCGAGGAGAGCGTAGAAGATGAAGATGAGAAGCCCGCTAGCCGCAAGAAGAAGATGGTGAGCCTGGATTCCTTTACGATAAAACCCCGAAAAGTGACGAGAAAATAATCATTCATTTCAGCGGATGGCAGGATATCTCTTGCGTGATTTATTAAAAATAAGGATAATATGTAAGGAATGTGGTCAAGAAATCTCAAGAGATGAGCTTGTAGCACATGTGGAAGCACATGGCTGGATAATGTTAACCTTACAAGAAATAATAGATAAAAATATGGTGATATTCACGAGTTTGACGCCTTCGGGAAGATTGATAGGACTAGAACACATTTCCCTCAATGACGCAGAAGTAGCATATTTGAAGAAAAGTTATTGTGTAAATCTTGTGGCTACCTATGATTTCGACCATTCTGCAGCATCACTCGCTATCAAGAAACAACTCGAATCGAAGGGTTTGGGAAAACGAGACGATAGTGGTTGGTCATTATCACCGATCGGTATACTCTACTATGAACAGCATTACCTTCCATTCCAAGAGCGGTTTTACTCAAATAACCTCGTACTGATTTTAAAAGAGATGGTCGACCGATTTGATGCGAGTTCGGATAACAGTATCGACGTCAGTGACATACCACGAGAGAAGTTCGATAATTTTTACATGCCGCTCATTGGGTTATTGAAAGAAATACATTTTATCTCATTCGGGAGACATTCCTATTCCTATCCTAGCTTCTTTTATCAGATAACCGATCGAGCCCGGAAGTATTTGTATGAGATCAAGATCTACGAGGAGGCTGAAGCCCTTCTTTCGTCTATACATATAGATGTCGCCCTCAAGGAGGACATCATCTCCAATTACAAGAATATGAAAGAGGCGGAGATGGGCGGAGACTTCAAACAAGCGATCATCTCAATGAATGATGTACTTGAGAAGGTTATCAAGGTTAAATTCGGATTCGACGCGAAGACTTCCTATTCCTCGGCTATCGGTAAATTGAAGAGTGATGGTAAGATCACGGATTTCGAAATGCGCGAGATGTATAATATAAACGACATCAGAAACACTAGACATATGCCCAAGGATTGCTGTGATTACGTGCAAGATAATCGATATTATGCTTATCAAGATTTTTTTACGAAATTATTGAAGAAAATCATTTCCTGATAGAATTAAAGGATCGTGACACGGAGGCCACGCGGGATCCATGTGGACGCCATCGACGAGTTTACCCTTGGGGGATTCTTAAAACGTTTTAATGGTTAATATTGCCCAATCCTGCCGACTTGCTCGCTCGGATGAGCGCCTTGTTGAGCACCGCGATCTGTTCCTTGTACTTGGCAATCATATTCACGTGGGTTTCGAATTGCATAGCATCGGTCAAGAACCGCAGCATCCGCAAGATCGCGCAGTATCCGTCCATCCCGCCCGTGTCGATGAACCGCGGCACGCGGATGTCGAGGTTGCAAGCCCACCTTTCCGGCTTGCTCCAGGATTCGGTGCGGTGGTCGTACCGGGAGAACGACACGATGCGCGCGTTGCGCGGGTCTCGCAGCTCGATCCGGGCGGAATGGATGTCGCCGGCTGCGAGATAGCGGGGCGATATCGTGCCATCGTGCCGCATCTGGCTCGAAAGGTGGCCGCGCGGGCTTGCCGACGCGAGCAAGACCGTGCCCGCCTCGACCCGGACGGAAAAGAAGTACCGGCCGAGGATCTCGTCGTCAAAGTCGTCGGGAATGGGCTCCGGGTACGCCCGCGCGAAGCGGGAATTGCTCCACAAGGAAAGCCTCGCGAGGATCTCGGCCTGGGACAAGAAGGCATAGCGCGGGATGATCATCGTGCCGTAGACGTTTTCCGCTTCTTGCAGCTCGATGCGAAGGTCGCGGGACGAGAGGGGGCGGCCGGGGAGGGCCGTGTACCCGCACTGCGGGCAGAACACGACCACGCCGTTGACCGTCGCCGTGAGGCGGTAGTTGCATCCGGGGTTCGGGCATATTTCTGTCATTGCCATTTACCTCCATATCGTATTGGGAAAAAATTACACGAAGGTCTTGTGCTCGTTGGGCGCGCGTGGCAGCCGCAACAATATCGGCCTCCCCCTCCGCAGCTGCGCGCTCCTGAACAGCGCGTACGCGGACGGCAATTCGAGCGCCCGGTCGACTTGTACCTTGTCCGCCAGGGTCGCCGCGAGCCACGTCTTGTGCTCGGGGTTGAGCCCGAGGATGAAGTGGTTCACGATGACCAGGTTCACGTCCGGGTGCAAGTCTTGCGGGCGCTGCGACGCGAGCCACAGGCCGAGCTTGTGCTTGCGGCCGCGGGACGCGCACTTTGCCAGGTACTTGGAGATGAGGTCGTAGTACCGGCGTTCCTTGGCCGAGCCGTTGGCCCTCTTGAACACCTGGTGCGCCTCGTCGATGACCACGATGACCGGCGTGTCGACCGCGTGGGCCTCGAACTTGAGCCATTGCAGCTGGGACAGCACGTAGAGGATCACCTTGTCCTTCTCGACCCGCTTCAGGTCGAACACGATCACCTTTCCCGGCTGCAGCATACCCGCCAGGTTGAATGGCTGGCCTGGCTGGTCGAAGAACTTGTCCGCGTCCGAGTACAGCGTGGCGATCAAGGCATTCTGTTGCGATTTCGTGAGCGTGGACGTGATCGACAGCGTTGGCTGCGCCATCTCGCGCTCGAATGCC
>Ga0172366_10004841_pt1 | contig 10626 bp, 7 predicted proteins | sample LakKivSesite69cm_FD_114533 | JGI IMG/M metagenome (GOLD analysis project Ga0172366, IMG submission 114533) | Sediment microbial communities from Lake Kivu, Rwanda - Sediment site 69cm | ecosystem: Environmental > Aquatic > Freshwater > Lake > Sediment | place: Rwanda: Western Province, Lake Kivu...
ACCCTCGCTGGCCTTATCAGCCTGCCCCGGAAAAGATAGCCGGGCGCGATCACCTCGGCCACCTTTCCCTTCCTTCCCTCACCTGCGGCCCCGATGGCCTCCATCAGGGATGGGTCAAAACCGCGCCCCGGGCTGGGGATGACCCTTTCCAGGCCCGCGGACTCAAGACAGGCCATAACCTCCTCTCGCATCAATTCAAGGCCGTCCAGGAGGGCCTCCGGATCGGGATTCTCCTTCCCATACTCCATAGCCCTTTCCATGGAATCCAGGGCTGGAAGCATGGAGGTTATTACCCTCTCAGCGCCGCGGCGCTCCGCGTCCTCGGCCTGGCGCCTGGCCTCTGCCCTCAGGTTTTCCAGGTCTGCCATGGCCCTGGCGCATGCCTCCCTGTAACGGTTTCTCTCGTCAGCCAGGCCCCGGAAAAATTCGGACAACCTTTCACCGAACCCTTTCCTCAAAATCAGTCTCTATTAATAACGGTTTTCGCGTGGACTGTCAAGGGGCAAGTTGTGGAACGCTGGCCCGGCAAGGCTCTTGAGTCAGTCGTGGTTACACGGTTATCCCCGGATCGTTCGGGTCGTGCTTTCCATAAGGCGCTTGCATAAAAAGGCGCTGGCGCCGAGCCTGCCGTAAGTTTATCCGACGGCAGGCTAAAAGCCTGGCCCGGACAACCTAAAGCAGCTCCTTCAATATCTCTTCGGTTGGCCAGGCCTCCTCCCCACCGTGCTTCCTGAGCTTCACCACCTCCGAAGAATAGACGACGCCCTCGTAGCCTTTTTCGGACGCCCAGACCCTTACCCTGTGTCCATCCAGGAGGTTCGCGGCCTCTTGGGGCAGAGGGCCAAACCTGTCCCTCATCTCGTCCTCGGTCTCGTCCACCTCTTGGATGGCCCTGGCCTCGGATAACCTGGTGTAATAGGCCATCCTGAGGGTGGAGTCAGGCAGGTATGCCTCCGGGATGAAAGCGGGCGCTGACAATTCCAAGGCAGTTTCTCGCCTGGCCTCCCTGCCGCTCAACCGCTCTATTGCCTCGCCTATCAGGCTGAAATAGAGAGAATAGCCTATTCCCCTCGCGTGGCCGTGCTGGGCCACGCCCAGCAAATCGCCTCCTCCCCTTATCGCGAGGTCAGCCAAGGCTATCTTCATGCCTGAGCCTATGTGGTGGTATCTTGCCAGGGCCTCCAGCCTCCTCTTTGCCTTGGTTTTTCCCTCCGGCTCCTTTGTGGTGAAGAAGTATGCCCTTGCTCCCACGGTCCCCCTGCCGACCCGGCCCCTGAGCTGGTGCAGTTCCGAGAGACCGAAGAGTTCGGCCTGCTCAACCAGGAGGGTGTTAGCCCTCGGGAAGTCAACGCCTGACTCAACTATGGCCGTTGAAAGAAGTATGTCTATCCTGCCTTCGTAGAAGTCCGTGAAGGAGGCCTCTATCTCGTGGCCTGGGCGCCTGCCGTGGACTGTCCTGATCCTCGCCTCGGGGAACATCCGCCTGAGCATTCGTTCGGTTTCGGACATTCCCTCTATCCTGTTCCTTATGTAGAAGACCTGGCCCTTCCTGTTCAGCTCACGGTTTATCGCTACTCGGACCACGCGCTCGGAAAACTCGCCGACCCAGGTCTCGGTTTCCTGCCTTCCCATGGGCGGGGTATCTATCACGGACATGTCAAGGATCTCGCCCAGGGCCATGGAAAGCGTCCTGGGGATGGGGGTCGCGGTCATCAGCAGGGTGTCAACGGTCATCCTGAGGCGCTTCAGGCGCTCTTTTTGCCTGACCCCGAACCTGTGTTCCTCGTCAATGATCAGGAGGCCAAGGTCACGGAACGAGACATCCTTTGCCAGGAGCCTGTGGGTGCCTATTATTATGTCAACCTTTCCTGTCCTCAGGTCATCCAGAATGGACTTTATCCTCCTCGGCGAAACGAGCCTGGAAACCATCTCCACCCGGACCGGAAATCCCTTCAGCCTGGCCGCGAATGTCCTGGCGTGCTGCAGGGCCAGGAGGGTCGTCGGGACAAGGAGCGCAACCTGCTTGCCGTCCATCGCGGCCTTGAAGGATGCGCGCAAGGCCACCTCGGTCTTCCCGAACCCAACCTCGCCCGCGACCAGACGCTCCATGACCCTGTCGGATTCCATGTCGCGTTTCACATCCTCTATGGCCCTTTCCTGCGCGGGGGTCTCCGGGAAGGGGAAACCCATTTCCAGCTCCCGCTGTTCCGGCGTGTCCGGGCTGAAAGCGTGGCCTTTTCGTGATTTTCTCAGAGCCGCGGTAAAGACCAGCTCCCTGGCCACCCTCGCCGCGTCCGCCGCGGCGCGGGAACGCCTCCTCAGCCACACGGTTGGCTTTGACAGATGCGATACCGGGGGGGAATATCCCTCTGGACCGACATACCTGGATAGCCGGGAGAGGTCCTGGGAGGGGACGAGGAGCCTCCCGTCAGAGTATTCAACAACAGCGCACTCGTATGATCCCCCGCCTATCTCTAAGGTCTCCAGTCCGCCATACCTGCCAACGCCGTAGTCCAGGTGGACCACAAAATCCCCCTCTTCAAGCGCCTCTACGCTCTCTATCCGCGGGCCCTGTGGGGCTGTTGCGCGCTCGGTCGGGACTATCTCGCCCGAGCTCAGCCCGGCCAGGCGCAGGTCAGGGATAATGAATCCGTGCCTGAGCTCACCCTTAACCCATGCGCACGGCACGACTTCGTCCAGCCTCCTGAATCGCCATTCATCAAGGGTAAAGAAGTGGATCTCGTAGCCTCTACCGGAAAGGGCCCTGGCCTCCCTGTAGAAAACCGCCACATCCCCGCCGAACTCCGGGGTCGCCTGGATGTCAAACTGGAGTGGATTGGAGGGTGATTCGCCTAGCTGGACCATCTCCCCGATGCCAAGGGGCGTGCCACGAGGGTCCGGGAGCCATATCTCCCCTGTGGGGCCGGTTGATCTCTGGGAGACAACCGAGAACTCGCGAAGGGACTCAACCTTGTCACCTACGAACTCAATCCTGACGGGAGACCCCGCTGAGGGGAGAAACAGGTCAATTATGCCCCCACGCCTGGAAAACTCCCCTGGCAGCTCCACGAAATCAACCCTGCTCATGCCTTTTTCCGAGAGGGTGTGGGTCAGATCATCAGGGGAAACCCGCGCGCCAGTAGCTATGCGTGTGAACCTGAGGGTATCAAGCTTTCTGAGGACACCAGGCAGGTCACTCTGGGGGCCGACGAAGACAACGGGCCTGCCGGGCGCTACGGCCTCCTCCCAGGCCTCGCCTGGGACGGCCACTACGATGCCAAACGAGGCGAGTTCTGCCATGACATCCTCGGCCTCGTCCCGTGGAGAATAAAACACACCCCCCCTCTCCCGGGCAATCCGGGCCAGGATAAGGCTCTTGAACCCGGAAGGCCACCGGGAGTCCAGGTGGGCCAGCTGGCCCACGGCCCCGAGGGCCTCTAGCAAGCGGGAATATTTTAAGGGGGGCTTGGGGGGAGTTGCAAAGGTGCAGGGAGCAACGATGGCCCGGATGGGCAACATAAGGCGCGAAATTCAGGAAATCCTTTTCTCGTGCGCTTTTGAGGGGCCTCATTCTTCTTTTCTAGTGCGCGAATAAGGGTTTTTATTCGTGTGCGCTAAAACCCTGGCCAGTCAAGGATTACACCCCTCTCGCCGGGGGTGATACACCCCAGGTCAGTGGTGCCCAGCTCATGTGCGAACCTTTCGGCCTTTTCCTCCGGGACAACGAACAGCATTCCCCACCCCAGGTTAAAAACAGAGGCCATTTCCTCGGACGGGATACCCCCATGTTCCTGGATCGTCCTGAATATCTCTGGCACTCCGGGCAGGTGAACCTCCGCGGCCACCCCCTCTGGTAAAACCCTGACCAGGTTCCCTGGAATGCCCCCGCCTGTGATATGAGCGGCTCCCACGGCTCCAAGTTCAAAAGCCATAAGGCACTGGTTAACATAAAGGATTGTTGGCGCCATCAGGGCTTTCGCGAGATCAGGGGGAATATTCTCGCCCTCAAAGACTCTGCGTATCAGGGAGTAGCCGTTTGAGTGCGGACCGGAGGACGCCAGGCCGAGAACCCTCATGCCGGGTTTCACATTCTCCTTTCTGGGCATGGCGTTTTTCTCCGCGACACCGACCACGAACCCGGCTACCTCGAGGTCGTTCATCACCCCTGGCAGCTCCGCGGTTTCCCCGCCCAGAAGGACACAGTCTATCTCCGAGAGGGCCTTTACCACAGAGGAGAGGATTTTCTTCGCAACATCCAGCTCAAGTTTGCCGGTCGCGTAGTAGTCCAGGAAAAACAAAGGCCTCGCGTTCATTACCGCGATGTCGTTGACCACCATTCCCACGAGGTCGTGGCCGAGCCCGTCCAAGAGGCCGGTCCTCAGGCCCAAAAGAACCTTGGTTCCTATGCTATCAGTGGAGGCAACGAGAACCGGGTTAACATAATCCTTGAGGAAATTAGCTGGGAAAGCGCTGCCAAACCCACCTATGTCCGGGTTCAGTTTCCTGAGGAATTCCACCAACGCATCGCCTTTCTCTATGTCAACACCGGAGTCTTTATACAGCATCCTAAACCTCCTGGGGTCGTTCGCGGACGACCCCTACCGGGTGTTTTTTCGGATAACGAATCCAGCCACAGGTCAAACTCGTCTTCCCCTGTCCTGGCCGGATTCTCCCGGTCAACATGCCAGCGCAGGGGGTTGTTCCGGATGTAATTTCGGACGCGCTCAGCGCTTTTCTCGTTCCGGATCAGGTGTTCGTAGTAGCTCCTTTGCCAGAAAGTGGCACCGGGGGTTCCGCGGATCTCGTTGATTCTTTTGGTGACAACAGATTTATAGGAACGAACGATAGCTCCCAACGAACCAGGTAAAACCCTGTTCCTGGGTAGGGGCACCGGTAGGGGCGCAGCATGCTGCGCCCCTACATCCCTGATTTCCATTATGCCGATAATGCCGTGAATATGGTTAGGCATGACAACAAATTCATCCAGGCCAATATTTGGGAAATGCTCCGGTATTTCCAGCCAGCAGTCCCTAGCAATTCGTCCAAATCCGTTAAGAACTAATCCATCATCCCCTATTCTGGCAAGGGCCTCTCTCCTGTCTTTTATACATATTGTCACAAAATAAAGCCCTGGCGTGGTGTAATCGTGATCAGGAAAACGGGCTGATCGCCGCGCCCTCACTTTCTTATCCTCCTGTAAGGCTCCCGGCTTGGCAGGGAATAGGGCGGGTATTCCCCACTGAAACACGCGTAACAGAACCGGGGGGCCTCGTCCGCAAGGATGTCCCTGAGATCATGTATGTCAAGATACCTGACCGAGTCAGCACCGAGAAATTCCCTTATCTCGTCTATGGAACGGCTGGAAGCAAGCAACTCCTCCCTGGTCGGCATGTCAATGCCAAAGAAGCAGGGATTGGTGAGCGGCGGGGATGCTATGCGCAGGTGGACCTCCCGCGCACCGAAGTCCCGAAGCAGCTCAACGATGAGCCTGCTGGTCGTGCCTCTGACTATGCTGTCGTCAACCAGGGCTATGCTCGCGCCCTCCAGGACTCCCCGGAGGGGCAAAAGCTTGTTCCTCACCACCTCCCTGCGCGACACTGCCGAGGGCTGGATGAAGCTCCTGCCAATGTAGTGGTTCCTGATCAGGGCCATTTCCAGGGGTCTGGCCGAGGCCTCGGAAAAGCCAAGCGCGGCTGGAAGCCCGGAATCCGGGACCGGGGAAACCAGGTCTATTTCCCTGTCCTCGCGCGCGGCCAGGGCCCTGCCGCAGGCCTTGCGGAACTCATAGGCATTGTGCCCGAAAATCCTGCTGTCTGGCCTCCCGAAGTATATGAGCTCAAAAACGCACTGCGCCTCCGGCAGTTCAAGCTCTATCCTGCCAGATGCAATCTCCTGGCCCTCCCGGAAAACCAGTATCTCGCCCCGGTCAAGCTCCCGAATGGGTTCCGCACCTATCAGGTTGAACGCGGAGTCCTCTGACGACAGGACGACCATATCCCCGAACCTCCCGAGCCACAAAGGCCTGAAGCCCTGGGGATCGCGAACCGCAACCATGAGCTCGTCCTGCATTATCAGGAGGGAATAAGCGCCCATCAACGACTTCGCCACCATGTTCAGGCGCTCCGCGGGCTCACCGTCAGCGGTCACATACATCTTGAGAAGGGCCTCGGTGTCCGAGTCGGTCGCGAAGATCATGCCCTTATCCTCAAGCCTGGCAATGAGCTCGTTCGCGTTGGAGAGGTTGCCGTTGTGGGCTATAGCGTAGTGGATTCCCCTGTGAACCGCGATGAAGGGCTGGGCGTTCGCCAGAGCGGAGGAGCCGTGGGTTGAATAACGCGTGTGGCCGATGGCCGCGGTGGCCTCTGTGTCCTTCAGGGGATTCTTGAACATGACGGTCGGGACGAGGCCCGTCCCCCTGTGGACCATGAGCTCAGCCCCATCATACAGGGCCATCCCCGCGGCCTCCTGGCCGCGGTGCTGGAGGGCGAAAAGCCCATGCGCGACTGTCTCAGCGAGTTTCGCTTTTGGGCTGGATATGCCGAATATGCCGCACATCAGAGCTTCTCCTTCACTATGGAGGCTATCTCCCCCGGGGTTATCACCCTCGCGTTGAGCTTGTTTATGCCTATGACCTGGCCGCCAAACCGCTTTTTTATTTCCTCGGAAAGCCTGCCCGTGTTCATCTCCGGGACAAAGATCTTCTCAAAGCGCGAGAACACCTCGCCCAGCTCCGGGAACGGCCAGAGCGTCCTGGGCCGGACCAGGCCCGCCCTCACCCCGTCCTCCCTGAGGCGCCTGGCCGCGGCGAGGCCAGACCTGGCGGAAATCCCGGCCGAGAATATCAAAACATCAGCGTCGTCCAGCATGTAAGATTCCCAATCGTCTATCTCTGCCCTGTTGTTTAGTATCTTTCCGGTGAGATGCCGCAGGAGCCTTTCCTGCGCCTCGGGGTCCTGTGTCTTGCGCCAGCCATAGGGGTCGTGGGTTGAACCCGTGACAAGGAGGGCCTCCCCGTCGCCGAACGAGGGCATCCTTGCCACGCTCCTCTCGTCCATCTCAAACGGCGGGCCATCCCCTTCACTGTCCCGTTCATAGACCTCAATTTCTTCTGGAATCGTGATGTTTTCCCTGAGGTGGCCTATGCTCTCCTCGGTCAGGACTATGACCGGGATGCGAAACCTCTCGGATAAAGAAACTGCCCTTACTGTCAGGTCAAAGAGTTCCTGGACTGACCATGGGTAGAGCGCGATGAGCTCGTAGTCACCCTGTGTTCCCCACCGGACCTGGTATATATCGGACTGGGATGGCCTGGTGGCCTGGCCCGTGGCCGGACCGGCGCGCTGGACATCAATGAGAACCATCGGGGCCTCGGTTATCACAGCGTAGCCCAGGTTCTCAAGCATCAGGGAGAATCCGGGGCCTGAGGTGGCCGTCGCGGACTTGACTCCTCCCCAGGAAGCGCCGATGACAGCGGATATCGCGGCTATCTCGTCCTCTGCTTGGAGGAAGACCCCGCCGGATTCCCTGAACCTCCGCTCAACCGTATACATGATCTCTGACGCGGGGGTTATGGGGTATCCGCCGAAGAAACGGACCCCCGCGCAAAAAAGCGCCTCCGCGGCGGCCTCGTTCCCCTGCATGAAGCCGGGGCCCGGTTTTATCGGGGTCTCAAACCTTCTGGGCGGCAATCTCGTTCACCTCCGTTGCGAAGTCAGGACAATATATCACGCAAAGGTCACAGCCGATGCAGTTTTCGGGCCTCGCGACCCTGACAGGCTTGAACCCCCCAGGACCTGGCGTGTCCTCAATTGAGAAGACCTCCTTCGGGCACATGTCGGCGCAGATGTAGCATCCCTTGCAGAGCTCCTGGATTATGACGACCGCGAAGGTCTTGTTCAAGCGTAAATTTTAATTCCGGGCATTGGGCAGGGACAAGATCAGCTGTAGGGGTAGACCCGTGAACCGATGGTCTCCGAAGGAAAGTCTGCACTGCATACCGGGGAAAGGTGGGCATCCGGTAGGGGCAAGGCATGTTCCGCCCCTGCACCAGATATGGGGAGCGACACCCTGATCCCCCGCGAGCCTCAGCTTTATCCTTTGTGCATGAGAAAGCTCTTTTTCCTGGGACTTTTCCTGGCCTGCGCCTCAGGTGGGCCGGACACGCCCATGACCAGGGGCCCGTATCCAAAGGCCCTTATCTTTGGCGAGAGCTCCTATTACACCGAGGACGCCAGGGCCGCGGTGAGGAACTTCATCAACCCGGTCCGCGGCAGGCTGGAGGACAGCCTGGGGTTCAAGATCAGGGAGCCGGAGTTCAAGGGAATCGCTTTTGAAGGCGACACCACGATATTCTGGTTCTTTTTCCCCGCGCTCGCTGGCCCCATGCGCAAGCTTCACCCGGTCTACGCTGGCGCGTGGATATACCTGGTTGTCCAGGCTGACACCGCGAGGGCCATCTATTTCAAGGAACTGCCCTGGGAATAGGTTTGAACCCCCGTGCCTTTGCTCGTTCCTGGTTGCTTGTTGCTGGTAAAAACCAGGGTCCCGGGACAGGTTCTAATCTGCCTTTGGCTCACCATTTTCTGGCGAACAACCAAGAACCAGGAAGCAACAACCAGTTTGGCGCGGTGGCACCCGTCCAGGCCGCGAGAATATAATCTCGTTACCCATGCTCGCTCTGGCTGTGCTCCTTGCCCAGGTCACTCCGGCCCAGGACACCGCGGGGCCCCAGCCCGTCAACTTCCTGGGCCATCACCTGCACTATGACGCCGGGGCGAAGATCGTCTACCTCACTGACTCGTCCTGGGTCCAGACCGGGGATGTGACCCTGACCGCTGACACGGTCATCCTCTGGCAGGAGCCGCAGATAGTCCACTCCCACGGCAACTTCACCCTGGTGACGGGCAAGAACATCACTAGGGGCGATAGCCTGAAATACTGCATAAAGACCGACAGGGGCATGGCCTACACCTCAAGGGCTTTCGTGGACAAGGGGTGGGTCAGGGGCAGGAAGATCTACAAGATGTCAAAAACCGAGCTCTGCCTGCAGGCGGGGGATTTCACCACCTGCGAGAACGAGAAGCCACATTATACCTTCGTTGCCTACAGGATGCGCGTCCTCCGGGACGACATAGCCGTGGTGTGGCCCCTGGTCTTCAGGATAGGGGACATCCCGGTCGCGGCCGCGCCCTTCTGGTTTTTCCCCCTGAAAAGGGACAGGTCATCGGGGTTCCTGACGCCAAAGGTGGGCTACCATTCCCAGGACGGCAAGTATTTCAGGAATGTCGCGTATTACTGGGTCATAAACAACTACCTTGACCTGACCCTGGGAACCGACCTCCTTGAAAAGCGTGGGCCAAGGGTCTTCGCGAACCTGGTCTATAACCGCTACAGGAGCTTCCGGGGCAACATGCTCTTCACCTATGCCAACGACATCGCGGACAGCACATATCGCTGGAGCCTGGACGGGGTTCATTCCCAGACCCTGCTGGGCTTTGACATCGGCGCGCAGGCCTCGTTTCTTTCGGATGTGAATTACCGCCAGGACTATTCCGAGGACAAGACCGAGTTCCTGAGGTCGGAGAGCTACTCCTACCTCTCGGTCTTCAGGGTAATTGGCCCGACCGCCATGACTGCTACGGCCGACAGGAGAGATGACCTGATAAGGGGAGCGATGCAGTCAAACCTCCCCGGAGTTGACCTGGTGCTGAACACCCAGAGCGCGGGCCCCTTCAGCTTTGGCGGCTCCTCAAGGTTCAGGCGATCCATCTGGCGGGACACGACCGGCGCTCCTACGGAGGACGCGCAGGCTTCGGACGCGTCGGTCTCGGCAAACCTGCCCCAGTTCAGCCTTCTCAGGTATATCAGGTTCACCCCGGGCGTTTCCGGGAGGGCGGTCTGGTTCGCCCTGGACACCCTTGGTAATCCCAACCCGTATCAGCTCTCGTCCTCGTTCTCGGTTTCCGCGGCGACCGCGCTCTATGGCCTTGGCCAGTTCAGGGTCTGGCGCTTCAGTAAGTTCCTGCACACACTGACGCCCTCCGCAACCCTCACCTATTCCCCGAAACCCACCGAGCTCCCGGTTAAACCCGTGGGCGGCATAGGCCAGTCCTCCGAGGCTTTCTCTCTCTCATACGGGTTGTCCAACACCTTTGAGGGCAAGTGGCAGAAGGACACGACCGCGACCAGGGTCCAGCTGGCAAACCTGAACCTGAGCCAGAGCTACGACTTCCTGGCAGATTCCATGCCATTCTCGGACCTGGGGATGTCCGTGGAGGCTTTTCCTGGGGGCAGGATAGGCGGCCTGGGCATGAGCTCAAGGGCCTCCGCGTCCTACGGGGTCTACGACGGCAGGATAAAGAACATAACCCTTACGAACGCGCTCTCTTTCAGGTTCCTGGCCCCATCAGACACCACTGGCGCTGACACCTCTGCGCAGGACACGACTGGCAGGGACACGGTCCTGACCGAGGGGGAGGTCATTGATGCGAACAAGCCCAGGGTTGAGCCGTGGTCCTTCAGCATAGGCCACACCTTCTCGCCCTCGGATTCCTCCGATGCCCCGGACATCCACACCCTTGACCTGGGGATAAAGGGCAACCTCTCGGTGGGCTGGGTCGCGTCCTA
>Ga0172366_10004842_pt1 | contig 10625 bp, 11 predicted proteins | sample LakKivSesite69cm_FD_114533 | JGI IMG/M metagenome (GOLD analysis project Ga0172366, IMG submission 114533) | Sediment microbial communities from Lake Kivu, Rwanda - Sediment site 69cm | ecosystem: Environmental > Aquatic > Freshwater > Lake > Sediment | place: Rwanda: Western Province, Lake...
AACCCCTACGAGGTTGTGCCGGGTCTGCGGGCAGAGCCCGCAAGTGGATACCCATATTTAAGGTTTACAGAATTATAAAGTCTGATCCTGGTCAGATTCATGATATGTCTGAAGTTCCAACTCACTAAAACATCAATCCTATTGACTGTGGCTATAGCTATGTGCTGTGCATCTACCAAATAGCCCTCGCTCACGACACCCTCCTTGCATTTATTATCCTTTGTAGCGTGTGTTCCATTCAATTCCTCCATTCAATCTCAATTTCATATAACGGCTGAGCGTATCTGAAGTTCCGAGCGAAGCGAGGAATTTGGGCGGAGCAACTAAGTTGCGTAGCCAGATATGCGTCTGTTATATGACCGAGCCGAAGGCGAGGCAAGGAAACCGAAGGTTTCCGCAGAGTTGCCCGAAGCCCGCCTTTTATGATTTTGCAACCACAATTTTCATTGGGAACAATTTTGCCATTAGCATTTCATCTGTTCTTATTACATTATATCCTGCATCTCTTAATGAATCTTCGACATAAATTGGCCTACAACTAGCATACTTAGGGAATTTTCTATGCGCCCATTCATAAAGTCTTAGAACTATTGAATTTTCATGATCTTCTTTGGGTATGCTTACTACTACAAGTCTTCCATCTGATTTCAATACTCTCTTGATCTCTTTAAGAACCTTGGGGATGTCGGGGGTATCAAATAATTCAAGCACCGCAGCCATATAAACAGCATTAAACATATTATCTTCATATGGCATATTTCTTGCGTCCCCTTCAGATAATTCCACCCTTTTTCCAAGTCCTTCCCTTTCCAATCTTCGTCTAGCCAATTCAACCATCTCAGGAGTAACATCAATACCATATGCTTTGCCTGTTTCTCCAACAGATCTTGCTATTTCAACCAATGTGATGCCTGTTCCGAAACCAATTTCTAAAACTGTTTCACCCTTTTGAATATCTAAATATTCTACACCTCTTTCTCTAAGTCTTTTCTCAAATTTTCCTTCTAAAGTAGCATAAATCTTGCTAATTTTTCCATAGGTTTCTTTAATCTCTCCTTTGACTCTTAATATTTCTTTTTTCTCAGGCATTTTATTTACTCCTTTAGCGGGCGAGGGCAATTTCATATAACTCCTTATATACGAACTTCGCTTTCTGTTCCATTTTGGCGGTATAGACGAACTCGGCTTGCACATGCCTTGCACATGCCCTTAAATAATATTAACCTTTTTCTGTTTAGGAGTGCAGTAACCTTTAAAATCATTCTACTGCATTCACTGTTTGTGTACTCTTTCAAATCAAAACTGCGTCTTATGAAAAACAAAAAATTCCTGCTCAGCTCCGGCAGGGCAGAATTGTTGAGGCTGATAGATGAGACAGGCTCGCTCACAAGCTCTGCTGAGTTAATGAAGATGAGTTACAGGCATGCTTGGGGAATAATACAAAAAATTAATAAATCGGTTGGTGAGAAGGTTGTTGTTTCTGAAAGGGGTGGCAGGGAAGGTGGGAAAACAGTTCTGACGGAAACAGGTAAAAATATTCTAAAAATTTATCTGGAAAAAGAAAAAATGGTTGAAAAGGCATTAAATTTTCCATCGCCATATCTCACAGTGGATGGAATAATTTTTTACAAAAAAAAGGTTGTTCTTGTCAGAAGAAAGAATTCTCCTTTCAAGAATTGCTTTGCACTCCCTGGCGGTTTCGTGGATTACGGTGAAACGGTTGAAAATGCTGTAATCAGGGAGATAAAGGAAGAAACAGGGCTGGAAACAAAAATCAAAAACATTTTCGGCATTTATTCTGACCCTGGAAGGGACCCCAGAGGGCATACCGTCACAATCGTTTACTGTTTGAATGTTGTTGGCGGTGAACTGAAATCCGGCTCTGATGCAAAGAATGTTAAGCTTTTTTCGTTAAACACTCTCCCTGAGCTTGCGTTTGACCATAAAAAGATACTTGAGGATTTCAGGAGAATTAATTTTTAGTACCCGCATTTCTTTTTCAAAGCATCCCAGTCCTTGTCTATCCTTGACTGGATCTCAGGAATAATCTCTTTGTATTTTTCTGTGAACAGATGCTTGAATCTTCCCTGCATTTTCAGGTATTCCATTATAGGGGTTTTTTGTTTTTTTCCATCAGCAATAAGTTTAGATAATCCTGTGAGCCTGTATTCGCTGTTTTCTACCTCATACAATGGCCAGAAGCAGGTTTCAACAGCCTTTTTAGAAACCTCTATTGTTACGTCTGTTGGATATCTCCACCCTCTTGAGCAGGGTGATATAACATTTATGAACTTTGGCCCTTCAATGCTGAACGCCTTACCTGCTTTTGCTATCAAATCATTATAAAAACCAGGTGATGCCTGGGCAACATATGGGATTTTATGCGCAGCCATGATTTCTGTTAAATCCTTTGGGTATTCTTTTTTACCAGGAATAACAGAGCCTGCAGGTGATGTTGTTGTTGATGCACCTTTTGGTGTTGCACCACTCCTCTGGATCCCTGTGTTCATGTATGCTTCGTTGTTGAGGCAGACATACAAAAAATCATGTCCTCTTTCAGCCGCACCTGAGAGTGCCTGAATGCCGATATCATATGTTCCACCATCCCCTCCAAATGCAACGAATTTTATTTCCTTGTTTATTTTTCCTTTCCTTTTCAAAACCCGATAGCATGCTTCCACACCCGACATTGTTGATGCAGCATTCTCAAAAGCAGAATGAATCCACGGTGTTTTCCATGATGTGTAAGGATATATTGTTGTGGCAACCTCAAGGCATCCTGTGGCATTGGCAACAACAACAGGCTCATTTGTTGCATGAAGTATTTGCCTAACAATTATTGGCTCTGCACAGCCTGCACAAAGCCTATGACCAGATGATATAGAATCTGGCATTTTGGAGAATTCCTTTACCCATAATTCAACCTCTCCTGTTGGGCATACTTTTATGCATTCATTACAGTTAATACATACATCAGTTATTTCACCAGCAGGTGTTGTTACCTTTTTATCCAAACCTCTTTTGGAGAAATTAATTGCGTGTGCACCAGCAATTTCATTGCATGCCCTAACACATAAACCACATAACAAGCAGTTTTCATATTCTAAAGTGAAACGGGTTGTCTTCACCCCTATTTTTTTTGCCAATTCTTTCACAATTTTTACATCTGGACATCTCGCAAACAATAGCTCAATAAGCATCTTTCTTATTTTAATAACACCTTCAGAATTTGTTTTTACCCCTATACTATCAGTAACTGGGTAGTTACATGATGTCACAAAATTTGATCTGCCTTTTTTTATTATTTCAACTGTGCAAAGTCTGCAACTACCCTGAGGACTTAAATCTTTATGATAGCACAATGTAGGTATATCAAATCCATTTTCCTGCAAAACCTCGAGGAGGATATTGCCTTCTTTTACATCTATTTTTTTCCCATCAACACTTATTGTTATCATCCTACTACCCCTTTGTTATTGCATTGAACTTACAAGCATCAAGACAAGCACTACATTTTATGCATTTATTTTGATCTATGATATGTTTTTTCTTTTTTTCACCAGATATGGCTTTTTGAGGGCAAACCTTTACGCAGGCATCACAACCTATGCATTTATCTGTTATTTTATATGTAACAAGAGACTTACATACACCAGCAGGGCACTTCTTATTTTTTATATGTGCTTCATATTCGTCTCTAAAGTATTTTGTTGTTGTTAAAATAGGGTTTGGTGCTGTTCTGCCTAAAGCACATAAAGAGGCATTAATCATAACATCAGATACCTCCCCCAATAACTCTATATCTTTCTCTTTTCCTTTTCCCTCACATATCCTGTTTAATATTCCAAGCATTTGTTTAATACCCTCTCTGCATGGCACACATTTACCGCATGACTCATCTTTTAAAAAGTTTAAAAAATATCTTGCAACATCCACCATGCAGGTTTCTTCATCCATCACAATCATTCCACCTGAACCCATCATTGAACCTAGTTTTGTTAACTCATCAAAATCCACTGGCGTATCAATAAATTTTTCCGGTATACACCCCCCAGAAGGCCCTCCTGTTTGTACAGCCTTGAATTTTTTATTATTTTTTATACCGCCACCTATTTTATATATAATGTCCCTGATAGTAATGCCCATCGGCACCTCAACAAGCCCTGTATTTTTTACTTTGCCAACTAAAGAAAATATTTTTGTGCCTTTACTATTCTCAGAACCTATTTTGTTATACCAATCACTACCATTGTTTATTATAAAGGGAACATTTGCCCATGTTTCAACATTGTTCAGGTTTGTAGGTTTATCATGCAGACCTTTTTCAGACATATGAACATATTTTGGTTCAGGTTCGCCTACCTTTCCCTCTAAGGATTTTATAAGTGCGCTTGATTCACCTGAAACAAATGCTCCTGCTCCCCTAAAAATTTTAACATCAAAATCAAAACCAGAACCTAGGATATCTTTTCCTAAAAGCCCATACTCTCTTGCCTGCTTCAATGCTATATTTACATTTTCAACTGCAAGAGGATACTCCTCCCTTACATATATATAACCCTCATTCGAGCCAATAGCATAACCACCGATAGTCAAACCCTCAAGAACACTGTGAGGATTTCCTTCCATAAGAGCCCTATCCATAAAAGCCCCAGGGTCTCCTTCATCACAGTTGACAATAACATATTTAGGCTTCTCTGGGGCATTGCGTGTTGTCTCCCACTTTCTTCCTGTGTGGAACCCGCCACCCCCTCGACCCCTCAGATTAGATTTCTTCACCTCTTCCAAAACTTGTTCAGGAGTCATTTGAAAAAGGGCTTTAGCTAAAGCAGAGTAGCCACCGAGAGCGATATAATCATCCACACTTTTGGGATCAATCCTATTGTTGTTGCCAAGGAGGAGGCGCTTCTGGTTTTTATAAAATGGGATTTCATATTCATGCACTATCTTCTCCCCTGTAGCAGGATCAGAATAGAGTAATCGCTCCACCACTTTGCCTTGAGCAGTTTGAGAGACAACCTCTGCAGCATCCTCTGGCTGCACGTTACAGTAGCAAATTCTTTCTGGGAAGATGGTAATGATGGTGCCTCTCTCACAAAAGCCAGGGCAACCTGTTTCTCTGATGTCCACCTTGGTTTCTAAACCCTGCTTTTTGACCTCCTCTTCAAAGGCAGTAATAACCTTATCGCAGCCAAGAGCAAGACAACCAGTACCAGCACATATAGCAATAACTGTCTTTTTAGTGTTCCTTTTTGCTATTATTTCCTTTCTTAATTTCTCCAATTCCTCAGATGATCTTATCTTCATTTTATCTCCATACCCCTCAGAATGTTTCCTACTTTATCAGGACTCATCTTTCCATGATACTCCTTATCAACAACTATGACCGGCCCTAATGCACAGCACCCTAAACAGTTAACGCTTTCTAAACTGAATATGTTGTCTTTTGTTGTTTCTCCACTTTTAACACCTATTGTTCTTTCAACACTTTCTAAAATCCTTTGAGCACCCCTTACATGACAGGCTGTACCAAGACATACCTTAATAATATGTTTTCCTTTTGGTTTTAGCGAAAAAGCCTTGTAAAATGTTGCAACTTGGTAAACATCTGATAAAGGTATTTTAAGTTTGTCGCTAATAAATTTCAATACATCTTTTGGTAGATAATTATATTTTGCCTGTATATCATGTAACATTGAAATCAACTGTGAAGGATCATGGTTATACTTCTCTATAATTGTTTTTATATCTTTCATACAATCACCTTACACCAAGATAACTAACATAATTTTTCACTTTGCCAGTCTTAGATATCTCCTTGATATCTTTAAATACCCCCTCAATATCTTTAACAGTTATGTCTCTCCCTCCAAGACCATAAATGTAATTTACAATTTCGGCATTGCTTTTTCTAAACAAAGCGCTTCTTACTTCAGAGAATAATGGTGCCCCAAAACTACCAAAGCTATCACTTCTGTCCATCACTGCTACCACCTTCACATTTTTCAAAGCATTTATTATATCTTCTCGTGGGAATGGCCTAAACAACCTAAGTTTAAGTAGACCAGCATTTATTCCCTTCTCTCTCATGTTATCTACAGCAACCCTTGCTGTACCTGCAGTGCTTCCAAGTGCAATAACTGCTATGTCTGCATCATCAAGTTTGTATTTTGATAATGTATCATAGTTTCTACCTGAAATCTTCATGTACTCTTTACCAACGTCTTTTACAATCTTTAATGCATTTTCCATTGCTTCATGCTGCTGTCTTTTATGCTCCATGTAGTAATCATAAAGGTCAAATGGACCATAGGTTATAGGATGCTTTATGTCCAAAAGAGGATGCTTTGGCTTATATATACCAATAAAATCTTTCACATTTTTATCATCTAGCACTTCTAATCTTTCAACAGCATGTGAAACAATGAACCCATCAAAACAGGGCATAACTGGCAATCTTGCCTTCTCAGCAATTTTAACAGCCTGAATAAGATTGTCATATCCTTCTTGAACATTCTCACCATGAATCTGAATCCAACCTGAATCCCTCGCGCCCATAGAATCTGAATGGTCGCAGTGAATGTTTATAGGGGCAGAGAGTGCCCTGTTCATAACATTCATAACAATAGGGAGTCTAAGCGGGGCAGGAATATAGAGCACCTCCCACATAAATGCAAGTCCGGCAGATGCTGTTGATGTTATTACCCTACCTCCAGCAGCAGATGCTCCTATGCATGCTGACATAGCAGAATGCTCTGATTCTGTTGCAACAAACTCAGTATCGACTTCTCCATCTGCAACATACTCTGAAAATTTTTCAATAGCAATTGTCTGAGGCGTTATTGGATACCCTGCGACAACATCAGGATTAATCTGTTTCATAGCATATGCAACAGCAGTATCCCCATTCATTCCTAATACTTTCATTTTTCCTCCTCCATATTTATTGCTTTTTTAGGGCATTCATTTGCGCATATTCCACATCCTTTACAGTAATTATAATCAATTTCTTTTATCTTTTTATTCTCAACAATTATGGCGCTATCAGGACAATAAGCCCAGCAAATAAGGCAATGACTGCACTTTTCTTCATTCCTAACGGGTTTTTGTGATCTCCAGGAGCCCGTTTTATACCCTATTGAATTTCCAGGTTCAAGAATTAATCCACCTTCAGGTATCTCCTTCCAACCTTTCATTTTATTTCACCTCATCAAATCCCTTATCTGCAGCATCGATATTCCCTTTGATAATTTTTTCAGGGAATTTTGTTCCTAAAACCTCTTTTACAGTAGCTATTAAACTTTCTTTTTTAATAATATGTGAAACCTTTGATAAAGAACCGACACTGCAAATGTTTGCTAATGGTTTGCCTATTGTTTCAAGTGCTATTTTTGTCGCATCAACTACAAAAATTTTTCCAGCAAAATTTGTTTTTTTTCTTATTTCTTCTTTGGATAGGTTTGTGTTAACAAGCAGAATACCATCATTTTTTAATCCTTCAGAGACATTTACTGTTTCAAGCAAGGTTGGGTCTAAAACAACAACAGCATCAGGTTCATAAATCTGGGAATGGATATTTATTGGTTTGTCATCTATTCTTGTATATGCCTTGACAGGAGCCCCCATCCTTTCAGGACCAAAATCAGGGAAGGACTGAATGTATCTGTTCTCTTTTAGCGCAGCAGATGCAAGGATTTCTGATGCTGTGACAGCACCCTGCCCGCCTCTTCCATGCCATCTTATCTCATACATTTTACAACGAAAAGGGTAATAGCGTTATCATACCATAAATATTACCATAAAGATTATTAGTCAACCAGGCAATAACATCCTAAAATGGAAACAAAAAAAATTCTTGTAACAGGTGCAGTTGGTCAGATAGGTTCTGAGTTAACAGCTGAATTAAGAAAAAAATACGGTAATGATAATGTTGTTGCTGCTGGTCATAAAAAAAAGCCTGGTAAAGCATTGCAGGACGGGCCTTTTGAGTTTATTGATGTTACAAAAAAAGAAAGTATTGAAAGGGTTGTAGAAAAGTATAGCATTGACACAGTTTATCACATGGCTGCTATTTTATCTGCTGTTGGCGAGAAAAATCCAGCCCTTGCATGGGACGTGAACATGAATGGTCTTTACAATATTCTTGAGACTGCAAGGGAACATGATATGATTAGGGTTTTTTGTCCCAGCTCCATTGCTGTGTTTGGTCCTGAAACACCTAAAGAAAAAACTCCTCAGGAAACAGTACTGCATCCTAGGACAATGTATGGTGTCACAAAGGTTGCTGGTGAAATGCTGTGCGACTACTATTTCAGAAAGTTTGAAGTGGATGTCAGAGGATTGAGATATCCTGGTATTATTAGCAGTGAAACACTGCCTGGTGGTGGAACAACAGATTATGCTGTTGAGATTTTTTATGAGGCTGTTAAAAATAAAAAATATACATGCTTTGTGAAAAAGGATACTGTTTTGCCAATGATGTACATGCCTGACTGCATAAAAGCCACTATAGATTTGATGAATGCCCCATTATCATCTCTCAGACATCATTCAGATTTTAATGTCACAGCAATGAGTTTCTCTGCAGGTGAACTCGCCGAAGAAATAAAAAACCATATTCCTGATTTTGTGTGTGAGTACAGGCCTGATTTCAGACAAAATATTGCTGAGTCCTGGCCAAGAACAATTGATGACTCTGCTGCCAGAAAGGAATGGGGCTGGAAACCCGCTTATGGTTTATCCACCATGACCACTGATATGCTTAAAAAATTGAAGAAAAAATATGAGGAAGGGAAACTGTAAACTCTGCAAAACTATTTAGTAACCCTAATATATTACGTAGCAGGTGAAAAAATGGGGAATGCAGCAAAATTTTTGAGAGAGGAATATGAGTCGCTTGTTGAAAAGGACTTTGACTGGAAAATAAGGGTTTTAAATGGTCCTTCCGCGCCAAAATCAGTTGTTGAGGGGAAAAATGTGGTGATGCTCTGCTCAAACAACTATTTGAATCTGAGCAATCATCCGAAGCTCAAGGAGGCTGCTGTGAAAGCAACTGAAAAGTATGGTGCTGGTTCAGGCTCTGTTAGGCCCATTGCAGGAACAATGGACATTCACATGGAGCTTGAGAAGAAGATAGCAAAATTCAAAAAAACAGAAGCATCCCTGTTTTATCAGTCTGGTTTTGTGACAAACTCAGGGCTTATCCCACAGCTTGTGGGCGAGGGAGACATAGTAATCAGTGATGAGTTAAACCATGGTTCAATCATTGATGGTGTGCGTCTCACAAAGGCAGATAGAATGGTTTACAAGCACAGGGACATGGAAAGCCTGGAGCAGGCGCTGAAAGAAACTGAAAACAAATACAGAAGAACCCTTGTTGTAACAGATGGTGTTTTTTCAATGGATGGGGACATAGCACCAATGGATGAAATAGTCAAACTTGCAGAGGAATACAACGCAATAAGTTATGTGGATGATGCGCATGGCGATGGCGTCCTTGGGGAAAAAGGCAGGGGCATATCCTCCCATTTCCATGTGGAGGGAAAGGTTGATGTTGAGATGGGAACGTTTTCAAAGGCGTTTGGTGTTGTTGGAGGATATGCTGCAGGAAGCAATGATTTGAGGAATTTTGCGCTGAACAAATCAAGAACATGGCTGCTGAGCGGCTCACATCCCCCTGGTGTTGTCGCAGCCTGCATCGCATCACTTGATGTTCTTGAAACAGAGCCAAAATGGGTTGAAAAACTCTGGGAGAATACAAAATACTTCAAAAAGGAAATGCAGAGCCTTGGTTTTGACACAGGCATAAGTGAAACACCAATCACACCAGTGATTGTTGGTTTGAGCTCAACCGCGAAAACACTGAGCAGCAGATTGTATGAGGAAGGCGTGTTCGCGCTACCCATAGTTTTCCCAATGGTTGCGAGGGACAAGGCAAGGATAAGAACAATGATGAATGCAGGACTCACAAAAGAGGACATGGATTTTGCGTTAAACAAGTTTGAAAAGGTTGGAAAAGAGCTGAAAATCATATAAAAATAGTTTTAGTAGTTAGCTGTCAGGGAACCCTCTAATCCTTATTCACCGAGCCTGCTCCCACAGTTCCCGCAGAACTTGCGCCCTTTTGTTTCCGCGCCACAGTCAGGGCAGAATTTCGGAATCTGAGAAGCAGATACAGTTTTTTCAACAATCGGTTGTTGTGCAGGCTGTACCTGTTCATGGACTGGCTGTTCTAATGCAAGTTGTTTTTCTGATGGTACCGGAGGCGCAGGCTGGGTTTTCTCTCTTTTGCCAAGCCTTTTCAGGCGCTGGAATAATCCCTTTTTAGCAGGCTGCTGAGGCACTGGCTGTTGATATTCTGCAGGATAAGGCTGCATTTGAGGTGCAGGCTCAGGTTTAATTTGTGGCTGTACAGGTGTCTGTGGTTGTTGGTATGATGGGTATTGTTGCTGTGGCTGCTGATACTGTGGGGGAGTAGGCTGAGGTGGATACATTGGTTGTGTGTGTCTGGGTTGCTGGTACTGTGGTGGGTACTCTACGGGCTGTGGTTGCTGCTGGTACTGGGGTGGTGGAGGATACTGTGGAGTAGGCTGAGGCGGGTACTGGGTAGGATACTGGGGGGGCTG
>Ga0172366_10004844_pt1 | contig 10623 bp, 11 predicted proteins | sample LakKivSesite69cm_FD_114533 | JGI IMG/M metagenome (GOLD analysis project Ga0172366, IMG submission 114533) | Sediment microbial communities from Lake Kivu, Rwanda - Sediment site 69cm | ecosystem: Environmental > Aquatic > Freshwater > Lake > Sediment | place: Rwanda: Western Province, Lake...
GAGGGTCGAGGTTAGGATCTCTTTCTGGTTGTTGCAGTCCAGGAACCTTGCCCTAGTTGTGTACATGAGCTCCAGGTCGGCAGGGGGAGTCAGCCCGGCCAGGAAGTACTGGAGATTGCAGACGAAGTCCGGGTAGTGCTTCCACTGGAAGAACTGGCACCATCCGGACACCCCTCGGAACCCGGCTGCCGAGGCGAAGAAGCGTCCGTTGCCGATGTCCCACCAGACCCAGCCTGGATCGTGGCGGCCCATGCAGTCGATGTACGAGAGTTGGCGTGCTTCCTGCCTCGTTGCCAGCACGTTGTGGCCACAGAACACGGAGTACCGATTGTACTCGTCCCAAGGTATGCTTCTCATGAATTCATCCTCCGCGTCGGTGACCACGTTCACCCCGCTCTGCCCGTACATCCTGAGGCACTCGACGGGCATCACCTCGGCAAGCACGGTGTCCCCCCATGAGGGGAAGCCAACGTGCCCGCCGAAGGACTCATAGCCGCCGGCCATGAACATCCCGAGCCCGCTCTCCTTGATCGATTGCGCCATCCACTGGATGGTGTCGCTTCTGAAAAGGCCCCACGTCGCGTCGTCGATGCCGATCACGTCGTACTTGGACACTAGCTGTTCCAGCGTCCTCGGCAGGTAGAGACGCATCGCCTTCTTTATCACCTCCGCCGGTATTCCGTACTGATTGGCTTGGACGGGCGTTGGAGAGAGCAAGGGGTCCACCTGGAAATACTGGTAGGGGCTTGGCATGAAGGGCGCCCCGACATACAGCACCCTTATGACTCCACTGTCCGGGTCTCGTTTTGGGTCCCTGCCCGTCGCAGCGCCCAGGCAGACGGCGAGCGCTACCGCGAGGACCATTGCTCGGCGCATACGTGCGCGGCTGACCGAGGGGTGAAAAATATGTTGGACGGAGATCGTCCAGGGCCCGTCGCCGCTCTGGGCAGCTTCATCGAGTACTTCAATTCCCACCTTTTGTGAAAATGCTCGATTGGGCGGGCTTGAACAGCCTGCGCATCACCATCAGCTCGTAGAGGGCCACACCCGAGACCATGCAGGTTGAGATCACCGCCAGCCACTCTATGATGAAGACCCACAGCATGGCTCTATCCTTTGCACGCACTGCATCATCCAACGCCGCCTCCAACATCGCCACGGCCTTCGCAGCGGCGGACCCGGCATCGTCGAACTCGTAGGACATGTAGAGTGCCTTGGCACGCGCAGTCTCCTGTTCGGCCTCCCCGATGCTTTGCTCAATCCCCTTCATGTTGGCGCCGAACTTCTCCGCGAAGTCCATGAGCGAGTACAGGTAGCCCTTCGTCTCCCCGTACGTTCGAAGGACCCCTCGGATGGAGTGCATCAACTCAATCTCGGCCGGGACCTCCTCGCTTGCCGTGAAGAGCACGACGTTGACCGCGTAGTCCCCGTAGTAGTCCCACTGCATGAACTGGGTCCCTCCGGCCGGGGTCCAGTCAGCTGCCATCGCATACGACCTTCCCTCTCCGTAGTTCCACCAGACGAAAAGGGGGTTTGAGTCCGAGAACTTGGCGACCAGCTCGGAGCCCGTCCTCCGGACCACCCGGTTTCCGCCCAGGTAGTTGCTGGGCCCGAGGGTATCCCAGGGCAGGTTGGAGACGACGGGGCAATCCGGTTGTACGATGATGATCTGTCCCTCGGCATTGTAGCCCCCCGATATGCAGTCCACCGGGAGCACGTTCCCAACCTCGGTTGGCCCCCAGGGGGAGTAGCCCTGCCCACCGAAGGATTCAAACCCACCGACCATGGCCAGCCCCCCGCCCCTCTCTGCGACGAACCGGGAGAACCATTCGAGGTGTCTTGTCTCGAAGCTCAGCACGTTGGCATCGCTGAGGATGATCATGTCATATGAAGCATCAAGCGCCTCGAAGGTGCGGGGTGCGTAGACGCGCATGCTCTTGCGTATCGTCTCATAGGGATACCACATCTTGCAGGCCATGACGGGCGCGGGGGCGAGGAGGGGCTCGTCCATCATGAAGGGGAAAGGGCTTGCCCCTATGGGATCCCCGAAGTAGATCACCCTCACCCGCCCGGTTGCAGGGTCGTTCCTCGCCGAACAGGATGTGCAGGCCACGCCAAGCGACAAGCACAAAGCCAGGATGCCCGCGGCTGGGCGCGCCATCCCGGTCCTGCCCGTGAGAGTCCTCACTTGGAACTGGCGCACTGGGAGATCCTCTCCACGACGCCGCTCCACTCATCTTTGTAGACGAAGAAGTTGACGCCATCCAGTCCGGCGGATGCTGCCGCCTGCACCGAGTTCTCCACCAGCTCGTCTCCGAGGTACAGTATTGGCACGAGCTTGGGCCTTCCCTCCAGGTACTGCGCGGTCCTCCTGAGCTCCTGCTCGATGGATTCCACAGAGATCTCCCTGTCGATCGCAGATATGGCCTTCTTCTCCTCGCACAGGCCCAGGAACCGGTTCACCGTCTCCACGGCCTTGGAGTCCTTCAGGCCTCCCCTTCGCAGGAACCGGGCGAGGGCCGCGGCCTCCTTGTTCAGGCATGCGGGCCCCTCGTCGTCGGGGTAGTTCCGGTAGATCATTGGTGAGGCTATGTCCAGCAGCCCCGCCAGGCTGGAGTAGCGTTGCCCGACCAGCGGGGACAGGCAGGGGGTGAAGATGTATGCGCCCATCTTCGCGCCCATGCCCCTGACTAGCTCTGAGGCCTTCGAGAAGTGCTCGGTTATGCACTCGGCCCTGAACGAGATCCAATCCCCAAGCCCGGGGAAGACCGAGACCGATGAAAGCAGATTGAACGGGTTCATGTCTACGGGTCGCTTGGCCAGCCGGCCATCGGCAAGCATCCTGTAGATCATCCTGACCTGTTTCCTCATCCTCGCGAAATCGTAGCCCATCTCCCGGGCCTTCGCCTCACAGGTCGGGCAGAAACAGGTGAAGAACGCCTCAAGGCCCGAGGCCGGCGAGGCGAAGCGACAGCCGTCCAAGAGAACCCCATCCGCCTCGGTTTTGCTGAGGATCTCCTCAACCTGGGAGAGGTTGGCCTTCCTCACCGGCTCGCGGTTTGGGCAGGTTGAGCCGAACCACTCGCGTGGGCTCCCCTCGACGTCGACTGCTAGGTATCGTTCGTCCTGGAATTCCTTGGATCTGGAGAAGGTGCCGGTGCAGGCGTACGCGCCCAGCCCGACCTTCTTGGCTGCTGCCAGCTGGCGTTGATCGGCGCCTAGAACCACTGCCGAGAAGCCAAGATCATGAAGCCTCTCCATGCAGGCCTGCGGGTCCTCTGGGGAGATGCCATGCATCCAGAGCTCGAAAGCCATCAAACCACTATGCCTCGGCTTCCTCCCCTGCTCTTATCTGTTCTGTCCTAGATCCTCATTCCCAGGCAAAGCGAGCGCGGAGGAACACAGATGACAGATAATAGAGCTTGTCACAATAACATGTTGCTTTGCCGATGCAGTTGGATGCGGACTGGACCGTCCAGATCAAAGGAGCTTCCTCGCCTCGTCAAGCGAGATGGTCTCGCCACGAGCATGCTCGTCAATCGCAAGGTCCAAGGCCCTTTCGTCATCCTCGGTCATGCTCTCCCCAATCCGGTCCTCGATCGCCTCCAACCTGTGAAGGATCAGGTTCATCTCTTGCCTGATAGTCTGTAGCGCGTCCAATACCTTGGCCATCGAACTGTCCTCGTAACTGTTCTTCTTCCGCAACGATGCCCGGTTGGTGACCAGACTAATATCCGTTTTCGAGCAGAGTTATGCCCGGGTCGAGCCTTCGCATCAGGACGAAGAGCAAAAGCGTACAAATGCTTGTCTTGAGCTTCTCTGCAACGACTTGAGAAACGCCTCCAAGGGACTGCCTGAACCGGATGGGACTGGCCAACGTCCTGTCCTCCCATGCCGTGGCGGTCCTCACGGTTCAAGCGGTACAAGCCTGAGCTTGTGAATGAGAATCTCTTCCCTGCCTTCTCTGTTCGCCCTGGCCAGGACATTGCCCTTGGCGGAGTATACGACGCAGCCGCCGACGCAATCGTGCTTCCAGGATCGCCCGACTCTGTTGGTGACCAGCATGGGGGCTCCGATCTCCCTGGCCCTTGCCCCGAAGACTTTGAACTTCGGGAGGCTTCCCCTGTTGTTGGGGTAGAAGATGACTTGGGGCCTCAGCGCTGCGGCCCGGCTTATACATCGTGGCGCCTCGCCGTCCGCGCAGATGAAACATGTCGCTTTCACGCCATCGATGACGAATAGCTCCGGCCCCGCGCCCGGGTCGTACCTGGCCCACTCGTTCCTGTACCCCTCGTCGTTCTCGGATCGCCACAGCCAGGTCTTCCTGTACCGGTACACCAGGCCCTCCGGCCCGACGAATACCTGGGTGATGTAATACCGCTCGCCCTCGACCTCTGAGAGCCCGAAGGATATGAAGCATCCGAGTTCCGCTGCGAGGGCAATCACCCCCTGCGTGGATCTGCCATCCGGCACGGCCTCGGCCAGCTCCGGCAACCTCGGGGTGTAGTCCGCAACGGTTCCCTCGTGGAACATCACCCACCGGGAGCCCAACTGGACGGCTCTCTCGGTCAGGCGTCTCATGGCCCTCCGGTTTCTTTCGACTTCCTCGGGGACGGCGTCGAACTGCACGAGCGCAACTGGGATGTACAATCCGAATCCTCTGGGCGGCAGATCAGTTCGCTACTTCTTCCCCGCGGCCTGCATCTCCCGAGCGCTCTTTATAGAGCCTATGCGGCGATCCAGTCCTATCTGGTAATCGAGTATGGGGTCGCCTTTGCCCGTCTGGGCGAGCCTCTTCTTGACCCAGTCCTCCATGGCCTTCTTCATCGCCGCCACCACCTCGGGCCTGTCCTGGGCGATGTTGTGGTTCTCGAGTGGATCCTCGATGAGGTCGTACAGCTCCAGGGCCGGCTTGTGGTGGAAGTCGGGCTCAAAGGCTTCGATGAGCTTGTAGTGGGGCGTGCGCCAGCCGCGCTTGCGCATCCACGTGCACTCGGTCAGGTAAAACTCCGAGTAGTTGGTCACCCTCCGGCCCTCGATGAGCGGCACAACGCTCTTGCCATCCATGCCCAGCTTCTTCGCTAGCCCCCTGTAGCCCAGGAGGTCCAGGATCGTGGGGGTTAAGTCCTGTTGCAGGACATACCCCTTGAGGCGTCGGCCCTCGGGGATCGAGCCGGGCAGGCAGTAGATCAGCGGGATGTGCGTCGTCGGTTCGTAGAGGCCGTGGTGGTCGAAGTAGATGTCGTGTTCGTTCAGCGTCTCGCCGTGGTCGGAGGTGATGACGATGAGGGTGTTGTCAATCACGCCCAGCTCCTCCAGCCTGGTGAAGATGCGGCGGATGCAGGCGTCCATGTAGGCCAGGGATGAGTCGTAGTGTGCAACGACCCACTCGATATCGGTTATGCCGGGGGGCATCCAGGACTTGAAGAACTCGGCGAATGGGGCGAAGTCAAAGACGGGCTTCATCGTGTTGACGTGGGGGTCGCATGGGTCCTTGTCGTAGAACATCTTGTCGAACGGAGGTGGTGGCAGGTAGGGCGAGTGGGGGTCCATGTGGCGCAGGAATAGCAGGAATGGGCCGTCGGCGATCTGCTCCAGGGCCGGGAGGGCCTTCTCGTTCAGGGCCTCAGCCTTGTGGCCGGGCGCGTCCTCCCAGGCCATCCATGCATGGTAGGTCTCGTACTTGTCGAAGCCCCGGTAGAACGGCGTGTCGAAGCCTATGCAAGCCGACTTGTAGCCCTTCTCGCGCAGGATCTCGGGCAGGAGCTTGATTGACTCGGGTATGGGCCCCTTCGGCCCCAGGCTCACCATCTGGTTGGCCATGACATCCGTCCCGGTGAGCATCGTGGTGTAGCCGGGGGTGGTGGGGATGTAGGGGCTGTATGCGTTCTCGAACAGGACTCCCTTCGACGCGATGCTGTCCATGTGCGGGGTGGTCAGCCTGGGATAGCCATAGCAGCTCATGTGGTCGGCCCTGAGGCTATCGATTCCTAGCAGGAGGATGTTGAGCTTCTCTTTCAAGGCGGGTCCCGGCGCCGGCTTCGGGGCGGCAAATATAACAGTTTCCGACGCCCGACGGCTGCGGGCCCTGCTGCGTCCGGTCCTGCGGATGTCGGATGGGGGTAGATGGGTTGGCTAGAAAGCGATGCGATGAAGCAGAATCGCGGCTAGTATGATCATGGCGGCCAGAAGGCCGATGAGGATGTAGCCGCGGATGACCATCCAGCCCATCCTCCACCGGATCTCCCTCTCCCCCACCCCCGGTTCCACGATGACCGCCTCGCATCGTCCCGCCCCGGCACTCGGCCAGTACAACCGGATCCTGGCTGCCTGCGCATCATAGGTCTTCGTGCATCCTGACGACCATTGCGCCGCTGTCCATCCCTGGGGTAGCAGGATCTGTAGGGTTTGCGCCGAGACATTGGCGCCGCATCGGACCACAGGGAAAACATGGCTTGCCCCCGTCTCACAGGGGAACCGGATTAGGAAGGAGAACTCCATCTCGGGCTCGCCGGCCCTGACGAGTAGCGTGAATTCGCGATCCGAGGCGTTCACGGACTCGAGCAACCGGCCCTTCGCCTGGGGCGGCTCAAGGATCTGGCCTGAAGCAATCGGCCAAGTCAAGGACAGACTTGGGGCCGCGCAGTCCCTGATGAGCACCGTTATGCGCAGCGTCTCTTGGGTCTCGAAGCGCATCGTCTCCTCGATGGTGAGGGCGCACGCGGTCGAAGTCCACGCGAGCAGAACGAGGGCCACGGTACATCTTGGCAATGACTACACCACCAACAGTCCCAGGATGAGCGCCATCGCGACAAGGGAATGCTGGGCAAACTTGGGCTCCCGGCTGCCCATGAACCCGAACACTAGAACAGACAGCGCCGCGCCAGCCAGCTTCAAGGCCCTCCCCATGGCCTCGTCCTGGGCGGCCTTCACCTTCAGCCCGTCCATTTCGGACCAGATTGCCTCGAGGTTCCGCTGCATCTGCGCCAGGCGGCCATTGGCATCGTCAATTTCCGCCTGGACGTCCTCGTACGAAGTCGTCCCGAGGCTGACGGCCTGAATGGACCTGGATATGTTCGCCGAAAGCCTGTTCATCTCCGCCGAGAGGCGGTTTGCTTCCAACTGTTTTTGGGCGAGGTCAACGTCGCGAAGGCCCTGGATCCCTACATGGGCCAGCAGAAAAAAGAGGGAGGGGATGAGAGCCAGCACAAGCCTCATCCCATCACCCGCTGAAAACCCCGGTGGGTTGCCACCAGAAGCTGCAGCCCTGCTCGCCGACGTTGGCGCAAGCCATTGGACAGTAGGACCTCGGGTAACAGTAGGCCGAGACGTCGACCGTATACCCGATCGTGTACCTGTGGCCGTTCACCATCTGGACCCCCAAGTTCTGGGGTCCTCCCGTGATGAACAGCTCGTAGCCCAGGTTGGACTTCGTGTAGCTGTACAGCACGGTGTTGATCGGGTATTTCGTCGTCGTGATGTCCCGGAGGAACCCGGTCACGGTGATCTGCACGCTGGAGATCTCTGTGCCGACGGCGACCTCTGCGCAGAGCGCGAAGTCGAACCGAGCGGTTCCCCGCCCCGTCGGATTGTCCCAGACGAAGTCCTGGTGCATATAGCCTCGGACCTGGGCGCCCCCTGCAACGGCCGTGTAGCTGGAAAGGTAGACCTCGCCACGGCCGTAGTCGGACACCGTGACGGCATTGCCCCATCTGCTGATCGTACATGTGTGGGCATATTGCGGGCTACCAAAGATCCAGTCCGCGGCCATGGCCTGCTGCGCGGCTAGAGCAAGGACTGCCAACATGATCGCAATCTTGAATCTCGTGTTATCGCCTCTCAGGTCTTGAGAATGAATGTGTCAGACATCTGTCCGCAACGATCGAAGACTATTCCCGGGTCCGGAGTGAAATGCTTGAAAACAGGCTTTCGGGTTAAGGCTCGCAAGAGATAAGAGTCCTGGGTGCGGGTGGATTCGCGCATGGCGATCGGCATGCCCCAAACTTCGTCGGATCCGAACTGGCAGGGACAGCTCCCTCCCCAGCGCCTGCTCATTCACAGGCGTTTCGTCCGCGTGGCGCTCGACCCGCCGGACTTCAAGCCGGGCTCCTGGAGGGGCGCCGGCAAGGTGGCTTTCGACTCCGAATCGGGGGTCTTCTGGCTCACCACGAGGCCCCGCACGGTGGGGGTCAGGGGATACGCGGTCGAGATCTACTCCTCCCGGAACGGGGAGGCCTTCCGGCTGGCGAACTCGATGTCCAAGGAGGAGGTTGCGCGTCTTTGTGGCGTCAAGGTCAACAGCATTGAGGGACAGCAGATGCTCAAGGACCCGGCGACGGATCGCTATCACCTGTACCTGGCACTGGATGACGGCGCGGGATGGGGAACCTTCCTCCTCTCATCCGTCGACCCCGCGGGGCCTTGGCGTTTCGAGTGCGAGGCAATCAAGCGCGGCGAGGCTTTTGACTCCAGGGAAGCGAGGGACTGCAGCATGGGGATCGTCGATGGCGTCTATCTCGCGTTGTACAAGGCCAACAACGGCAAGGACGTGAGGACCGCGCTGGCCACAAGCGGGGATGGCATTGAGTGGAGGAAGCGCGGGCCTCTGAAACTGGACGGGGCTGAGCAGCCCCACTACCATCTCCTGTGCGGCAGCTTCCTCGCCGGGTCCATGGGCCCGATCTTCGTCGGATTCGACAGTCGGGAAGTCAAGAACGGGGCAGCCGTGTCCAACACCCTCGGCGCCTACCTGCTTGACTGGAGGGGCTGCAATCTCGAGACGATCTTCCGAAAGAGGTGGAAGGCAACGACGGAGTACGAGAAGGAGCCCTATCCCGTCCACAGCTACATTGACATCATCCGGGATCCCTTGAAACCAAGGTACCTCATGTATGTGGAGACGATCGACCCGAAGCACAGCCAGGACTTCGGCGTGAACCTGGAGGTCGATAGGCTGCTGGTCTTCGAGGTTGCCGACGTTGGCTCTTCTCTCAGCGGCACTTCGATGGTTCGCAAGGGCAGGCGTTTCTCCCAGTGAGCCGTCGGGCGGCCTGGCGGAGGCAAGCATCTTTACACGCGCCCGCGGTCCATCGGGGTGTCCAAGGAGGTGAGCTGGACTTGAAGGAGTACGTATGCGTGCAGGTTGACCACCACAAGAAGATCGGGAAAGTGACGGAGGAGTACCAGAGGGAAGGTTGGGCGCTGCATGCCTATGAGGCCGTGGGGACGCCGACGATGGTGAACCACTACCTCCTCTTTGAGCGCGAGGCCGGGGCGAAGACATCCGTCTTCTGAAGTTATCCTTGATCCCGGGCATCCGAAACGCGATTCCTGGGGGTCCAGCCGGACCGCGCAGGGCGGTCATCCAAGGGGAATGGTGCTCCAGCCGGGATTTGAACCCGGGGCCTGGGATCGAGAGTCCCAGATGTTTGGCCCGAAAAATTCGGTTGGCCGCTACACCACTGGAGCAGTCGAGGTAAGATAGAAAAGGAGTTTGAAAAATGTCTCGATGTCGTGGGAGATGCTCCGATGGCTGAACAGAAGGCGGAATACGTCTGGATGGACGGCGAGTACGTCCGGTGGGAGGACGCCAAGGTCCACGTCACGACCCACGCCCTGCACTACGGAACCGGCGTCTTCGAGGGAATCAGGGGCTACTGGAACGAGAAGAAGAAGAACGTATTCCTCTTCAGGGTGGCCGACCACGTGTCGAGGCTGTTCTACTCCGCCAAGTTCTACCGCATGCAGGTTCCAGCGGACCAGAAAGAGACCGCGGATCTCTGCGCGCAGGTCGTTGAGAAGAACAAGATCCGGGAGACCTGCTACGTGCGGCCCGTCGTCTACCGCGGGCCTGGGCCCTTCGGCCTGAACCCGTTCAAGAACCCGCTGCGGATGTTCATCTACGCCATCCCGTTCGGGCGATACCTGGGCGATGATGCGCTGGAGAAGGGGGTGAAGATCATGTTCACGTCCTGGGAGCGGATATCCCCCAGGTCCCTCCCTCCCGAGGTGAAGGCGTGCGGCCAGTACCTCAACTCGGTTCTTGCCAAGATGGAGGCCGTTGAGAACGGCTTCGACGAGGCGATCTTCCTTGACAGCCGCGGCTTCGTGAGCGAGGGGAGCGGCGAGAACATCTTCGGCGTCAAGGATGGAAGGGTCATAACGCCTCCGATCACGGCCTCGATCCTGCCCGGCATCACAAGGATGACGGTGATCCAGCTGTTGAAGGAGGCGGGGAGGACCGTGGAGGAGGTGGACTTCACTAGGGCCCAGCTCCTCGGGATGGACGAGGTCTTCATGGTCGGAACTGCGGGCGAGGTCACCCCCGTGACCCAGGTCGGGTCAATCAAGATCGCGGATGGCGGGTGCGGCCCGGTGACGGCCGAGATCCAGAAGATCTACTTCAACGCAGTCACGGGCGCCGACGCCCGCCACAAAGAATGGCTCAGGCCGGTGTACTGAGCCAACGGACAGCGCAGTCGACGGCCAAGATCGCTTGCTGCGCTGACTACGTACGCTTCACGGCGATCAAACCAGAAGAGGTCCTTCAGCACGGCCGGTAACGGATGAGGAAGGCTAGCCCTTGACTTCCTTGTTCTTGGACCTGAGCGCCTTGCTTCCGCA